>Ga0210409_10001339_pt1 | contig 32640 bp, 36 predicted proteins | sample IncBWH17MmetaG_FD_161649 | JGI IMG/M metagenome (GOLD analysis project Ga0210409, IMG submission 161649) | Forest soil microbial communities from Barre Woods Harvard Forest LTER site, Petersham, Massachusetts, United States - Inc-BW-H-17-M | ecosystem: Environmental > Terrestrial > Soil >...
ACTCGAATGGCTTCGAACAGATTCTGGCACATCGTATCGGTTGTCAAAGAGCAAAGCCCCCCTGTCTTGCAGAAAGGCACATCCACAGCCCAAGGAGTATCTCAGAGGGTGTCCTGATTGTCAACAGTCGTTTACGCGCATTTTTGGATTTTCCACAGACATCCTCAGATAAGCCGATAAACCCTTATGCCATGCTACGATGCGCGCATTGCAGCGAGAAGTGACCCCGCCAGAGTCGGGGCAGGCCGGTGACTCGTGACTCGTGGCAAGGATAAGACCTCCGCGGACGACCGAGATTTCGCCTCTCTCAAAGTGCATCTCCTCGCGACTTTGAACAGGCGTGAAATGCTTCACCCTGGGGACCGAGTGGGCACCGCGGTTTCGGGCGGGGCGGATTCGGTAGCGCTCCTGCTGCTGCTGCTGGAGCTGCGCGAGAAGCTGGGCATCGTGCTCAGCGTGGTGCATTTTAATCACAAGTTGCGCGGCAAGGCTTCCGACGCGGACGAGAAATTCGTCGCGAAACTGGCGGCCAAGCATGGACTCGCATTTCACGCGGCTTCTGTCTATGTAGCAAAGAAGGCTAAAGTGGAGCGCGCCAACCTCGAGGACACGGCGCGGCGCGCGCGGTACGATTATTTTCATTCTCTGGTGGAATCGGGCGAACTCACGCGCGTCGCCGTTGGCCACACCGCCGACGATCAGGCGGAGACGGTGCTGGCTCATCTCCTGCGCGGAACGGGGCTGGCGGGGCTCGGGGGAATTCATCCGGTGGCCGGCCCAGTGATCCGACCTTTGTTGAATGCGCGGAGGGCGGAGCTGCGAGCTTTCCTGCGCGTCAAGAAGCAAACCTGGCGCGAGGACGCCACCAATCAAGACACGACTCGTCTGCGCGCGCGCATTCGGAAGAAACTTCTTCCGTTGCTCGAAAAACAGTTCCAACACGCCATCGTTGAACATTTAGCGACGCTTGCGGAACTGGCGAGGGAAGACGAGGCCTATCTCGAGCACTCCGTCGAAACTAAGTTGCTCGCAGTCACGAAGAAAAGCAAAGATGCGGTCCGAGTTCCTCTAAGTGCTCTGACGGATTGTCCAGCGGAACAACGTGCGCGCGACAAAAAAGGCGAACCAGATTTGGAGCTGAGAAACTTATCTTCAGCACTGCAAACCAGAATAGTGCGGCACGTCGTCGCAAGCATCAAGCCGCGTGCAGGACAGCTTGGCGCTATGCACGTGCACGCCGTGCTGGAATTTGCGCGAAGCGGGCGAACCGGAAGTTCCCTCGCATTGCCAGGCGGCGTGGAAGTGCGCCGCGAGCGCGACGAACTCCTGTTCCAAGCAATTGGAACTGCGAAACTCGAAGCTGCGCGCGAGGAAAATGCAAAATACGAATACAACATCGATTTGGCAAACGGTGTAGAAGAGTTGCCCGTGCCGGAACTCGATTGCGTATTCCGCTTCAGGGTGATTGACTGGCCCCCCAATAGAGCGGAAACTAGTGAAGATGGGGCGGTCCTGGACCGTAACCGGCTGCGGCTGCCGCTTGTGCTTCGCAGTTGGCGTCCTGGGGATCGGTTACAACCTGTAGGTCACCGAAGCGCGCACAAGCTGAAGCGGTTGTTGAATGAGAAGCATGTCAGCCGCTGGGATCGCGACGGCTGGCCGGTGCTGACGAGCGGCGGGGACGTTGTGTGGGCCCGCGGCTTTCCCGTTGCCGCGGAATATGCTGCCAATGAAAGGACTCGAGCAGGAGTGGTAATCGTCGAGGAAAAAAGTTGAGCGCGCAAAGAGGGGCAGCATATTCCGCCGCGCGCATCGCATCCCGCGTCGCCGCGTTGGGCAAAGATATCTCGCGGGAGTACAGGGGCCGTCGCTTGGATGTTGTAGTAACGCTGGATCGCGGTTTTGTTTTCGCGGCGGATCTGGTGAGGCAAATTGAGGCGCCCATGGTCTGCCACTTCGTTCGCGAGGAAGTGCGGGATGTGGATCACGGCGGGCACGCGCGACGCGAAGTTTTTTTCGGTTCCCATCCTGAACTTAAGGGACGGGACGTGTTGGTTGTGGATGCAGTGCTGGAAAGTGGCGTGACGCAGGAATTTCTTCTGCGGCGGCTGGGAGAAGGCGGGCCGCGATCCATCCGGCTCGCGGTGCTCTTGGACAAGACCGCGAATCGCCGCGTGGCGCTGGAGCCCGATTACTTTGGCTTCCGGAATGCATCTAATCAGGTATGGGTCGGGTACGGTCTGGCGGCAGCGAATGGCACGGGGCGCAACCTTCGGCAACTTTCTTCCGGAGTGCAGGCCGCGCCTAGAAAACGCAGTAAGGGGCGGAAGAAGTAAGCGGACTCTGAATTCTTCCGGCTGGCATCAGGACTAGTGAGGACAACGTGAATTCCAGTTCTACGGCAAAAACAATTCTCTTCTGGATCTCGATCATCTTTCTGGGCGTGATGCTCTGGAAGCTGGTCTCCGCGAACGGCGCGCAGGCGCACGAGGATACGCCAACCTACAGCGAATGGATGGCCAAGCTCGACGCGGGCGATGTGAAGGAAGTGACGATGTACCTCTCGCCCAATAGCTACGATCTTCAAGGCGAGTATAACAAGCCTCCGAACCGGAAGTTCCAAGTCACCATTCCAAAGGAAGATGCGCCTACGGTTACCAAAGCGCTGCGGGACAAAGCGGTTCAGCTCAAGGTCAAGGAAGTGCGCAGCGGCGACTGGGTGCTGATTCTCTTGAACGCCGCGCCACTGATTCTCCTGGTGGGCTTCTGCTTGTTCCTGATGCGGCAAATGCAGGCGGGTGGAAACAAGGCGCTGAGTTTCGGCAAGTCGCGCGCTCGGCTGCTTTCCGCGCAACAAAAGAAAGCTACGTTTAAGGACGTCGCCGGAACGGACGAGGCCAAGGAAGAGCTGCAAGAAATTATCGAATTCCTGAAGGATCCGCAGAAGTTCCAGAAGCTGGGCGGACGTATTCCCAAGGGCGTGTTGCTGGTCGGCCCTCCAGGCACGGGCAAGACATTGCTGGCGCGGGCCATTGCAGGCGAAGCGAATGTGCCGTTCTTCTCCATCTCCGGTTCGGATTTCGTGGAAATGTTTGTCGGCGTGGGCGCGAGCCGCGTCCGCGACCTTTTCGAGCAAGGCAAGAAGAACGCACCTTGCATTATCTTCATTGATGAAATCGATGCCGTGGGCCGCCATCGCGGCGCAGGGCTTGGCGGAGGTCACGACGAGCGCGAACAGACGCTGAACGCGTTGCTCGTCGAAATGGACGGATTCGAATCGAACGAGGGCGTGATTTTAATCGCGGCCACGAACCGGCCCGACGTGCTGGACCCGGCGCTGCTGCGGCCGGGCCGCTTTGACCGGCGCGTGGTTGTGGCGCGTCCGGACGTGAAAGGCCGCGAAGAAATTCTCCGCGTGCACACGCGAAAAGTACCCATCGGCGACGACGTGGATTTGTCTATCATCGCGCGCGGCACGCCGGGCTTTTCCGGCGCGGACCTGGCGAATCTGGTCAACGAAGCGGCGCTGTGGGCCGCGCGGCAGAGCCGCAAGTTCGTCATGATGGCGGATTTCGAGATGTCCAAGGACAAAGTCCTGATGGGCGTCGAACGCAAGTCTATGATTCTGTCAGATGAAGAGAAGCGGAATACCGCGTATCACGAGGCGGGCCACGCGCTGGTCGCGGCGATGACGCCGGGCGCCGATCCCGTTCACAAAGTGACGATTATTCCGCGCGGCATGGCGCTGGGCCTTACCATGCAGTTGCCGGAAGACGACAAGCACACCTACACGCGCGGATATTTGGAAGGAATGTTAGCCGTGCTGATGGGCGGGCGATCCGCGGAAGAAATCTTCCTCGGGCACATCACCACTGGCGCGGGCAACGACATCGAACGCGCCACGGAAATCGCTCGCAACATGGTCTGCGAATGGGGCATGAGCGAACTGGGACCGCTGGCCTATGGCAAGAAGGACGAAGCCATCTTCCTCGGCCGCGAAATTGCCCAGCACCGCGACTATTCGGAAGACACCGCCATCCAAATTGACAAGGAAGTGAAGCGCATCGTCAACGGCGGCTACGAAAAGGCCAAAAATCTCCTCGCCAACAATCGCGACACGCTCGAGCGCATCGCGCAGGCGCTGCTCGAACGCGAAGTGATTGACGCCAACGAAGTGAAACTCCTGATGGAAGGCAAGCCACTGCCCGAAAAGCCGCGCACGCCTCCCACGCCGCCACCGCAGGCTGCTCCGAGCACGGATCCCAAGGTGGTTCGCCCCGAGTTGCGTCCGGCTCCCGGATTCACACGCGGGGAGAATCCCGCAAAGGCCTGAGGAATTTTCCAGTTGCGCTGACTCTAACTTGGATTCTTTTCCCGCAGGGGCACGAGCTATCGTGCCCCTGTTTTTTTGCCCGGCAGGAGTACAATAGCCCCATGGGAAACCGCGGCCCCGAAAACCTGAATGTTACCTGCCCGTGCTGCCAGGCGAAGCTCGTGGTAGATTCTGTTTTCGGCGCGGTGCTTTCGCACGAAGCGCCGGTGAAGCCTGGTCCCGACGTTGATTTGACGGACGCGCAAAAAATCCTCGCCGAGCAAAACCGCCAGCGGGAAGACAAGTTTGCGAATTCGTGGTTCCAGGAAACCAACAAGGAAGACATCCTCGCGAAGAAATTTGAAGAGGCCATGAAGAAGGCCAAAGACGCTCCCGCCGGCAAACCCATCCGCGATTTCGATCTGGACTAGTAGGACAGGCACTCCTGCCTGTCCTTGTTTGCGCGACTACAAAACCAAGAGGACAGACAAGAATGTCTGTCCTACTTTGCACTACACTACCCTGGCGGCGGTTTGAATGCAGAAACGAAAAAAATTTCGCCTGAAGCTGCCATCGGTGACGCTGCGTCTCGGCGAACGCACGCTCGTAATGGGCGTGCTGAACGTCACGCCGGACAGCTTCTCCGACGGCGGCAAGTTCCATCAACCGGAGCTGGCCGTTGAGCACGCCCTTGCGATGGAGCGCGCCGGCGCCGACATTCTAGACATTGGAGGCGAGTCCACGCGGCCCGGATCCGAAGAAACCCCGGCTTCGGAAGAGCTGAATCGTATCCTCCCTGTTCTGGAAGGGCTGCGAGACCGCCTCAAGATTCCCGTATCCGTGGACACCCGCCGATCCACCGTGGCCGAGCTCGCCATCCGCGCCGGCGCGCAAATCATCAATGATGTTTCCGGCTTGCGAAGCGACCCGGGCATTGCCGAAGTCGCGGCGCGTCGCCGTGTTCCGCTCGTCCTGATGCACATGCGCGGCGATCCGCGGACGATGCAAAAGGGGCCGTTCGCGCGGGAGGTCATGAAAGACGTGATGCAAGGCCTGCACAAGTCCGTCGCAATTGCGCGCAAAGCCGGGGTCGCAAAGTCCCAGATTATTCTCGATCCGGGCATTGGCTTCGGCAAAAGCTACGCGCAAAATTTCGAGCTGATCCAACAGCTTCCCCAGCTGGCAAAGCTTGACTATCCGTTACTTTTGGGCACTTCGCGGAAGGGGTTTCTCGGCGCGACGCTGGCCCGCGACGGCAAACCTGCCCCTTCGGAAGAGCGCCTCTGGGGCACGGCCGCTACTGTGACGGCCAGCATCCTGAATGGAGCTCACATTGTGCGCGTTCACGATGTGGCGGAAATGGTGCAAGTGGCGCGCGTTGCGGATTGTCTGCTCGATCCTGGACAAAGCCCGAGGAACTGAACATAGAGACGCTCCGACCGGGTCGGGGCGAACGCCGCCCACAGTCAAAGACTTTCGCCGGGTGCCAACTCCACGGCTCCTTCGGTATAATCCGCTCGGTCAACAGGTCGCGCGAACTTCGCGTCAAGAATTCAGGAGAAGAGCCAACTCATGCTGCGTCTCACGATTTTTAGTTGCTTACTGCTTTTTTCTCTCTCCACATACCCCCCGCCGGCACAGGCGCAGCTGCCACAGGCCACGAAAGACCCGTTGAGCCCAATGCAGGGCGCAACGACGCAGGCCGGATGTTCCGTGACCGAGGCATCCTCCTGCGCTCAAGCCGCGGCAAAGATTTTGCCGATCGTGATGGGACCCTCGCCGATGGAGGAAAACCTCCGGCGCTTAACCGACGAAATCGGCGGCCGCGTCACCGGCACACCGGAAATGGCCAAAGCCGTGGAGTGGGGCGTCGCCGCCTTTCGCGCCGCGGGTGTGGATGTCCACACGGAAAAGTACACGCTGCCGGTCACCTGGCGCGAGGGGCACACAATTTTGAATATCATGGGGCCAACATTGGCCGTGGCAAAAGAGGTTCGAGGAGAGGACGGGAAAATCTTGGTCGTGACTCCCGGGCTTCGGGCAGTCTCCGAAGCGTGGGGGCCACCGACTCCGCAGATCGGTATCACCGCAAAAGTAGTGAACGTGGGCGGCGGGGGCGAGGAAGAATTCATGCGCGCCGGCACGGCTGTGAAGGGCGCGATGCTGCTCGTTCACAGCGATATTGGATCGACTTGGGCCGATCTCTTCAACGAATATCTGCGGCCACCGGACATCATCTCCCGCGCCTTGAAGGGTGGCGCCAGCGCCATTCTTTGGACAGGCGCCCGGGAAAGACTGTTGCTGTATCGCCATACAAATCGCTTGGACGGTGAAATCGACAGGATTCCTCAAGCAATCGTCGCACGAGAAGATGCGATGTGGTTGGCACGGCTGGCCGAAGCGCATCCCGGTGAAGTAACAGCCCTGCTTCTGATGCCCAACAAGATCGGCGGGCCCATCGAGCAGCAGAATGTAGTCGGCGAAATTCGCGGCTACGAGAAACCGGACGAAGCCGTTATCCTCGGCGCGCATCTCGATTCCTGGGAACTGGGCACTGGGGCGCTCGACAACGGCTGCAACGCCGCGCTGGTGATTGAGGCGGCGCGCGCGATCAAGGCCACTGGACTCTTGCCGAGGCGCACGATCCGCTTCGTGCTCTTCAGCGGAGAAGAACAAGGCACCATTGGCTCATTCGAATATGTGAAGGCACACCGCGCCGAACTGGACAACATTCGCGCGATGATCACATTCGATGCGGGGATCGGCCGCGTCACCGGGTATTCGCTCGGCGGCCGGCGCGATATCGAAACCGGCGTCCGCGAAGCGCTGAAGCCGCTGGAATCATGGAGCGTGAACAACCACACCTACGATGCCTCGTTCGGCACGGACAATTTCGATTTCATGCTCGAAGGTGTGCCCACGCTTGTAGCCAATCAAGAAGAGGCGAACTACCTGCCGAATTATCACGCCGCTTCGGACACGCTGGACAAGGTCGATATGCGCGAGTTGAAGCTGCACACCGTGATCGCTGCACTGACCGCCTGGGGCATCGCCGACCGAGCGGAGCCGCTCGGCAAGCGCCTTTCGCGCGCCGAACTCGACGTCCTTGTGAAGGAAACCGGCCTGGACCAGCAATTAAAAGCCCTCGGTTATTGGGATGCCTGGCAGAGCGGCCAGCGCGGCCGCAAACCGTAGCTATCCACCAGGATGTGGACAGATTTCTCCCGCATAACACTCGTCCCTTTGGAAGCATCCCACATTCTCAGGGAGGCTTCCCGGTATACTAGATGTGTGGCTGACAACCAGGTTGAACGGAACAGGGTTGAGCGCCGTTCCATCCTTGCGGTGGATTATGGGCGAGTAAGGATTGGACTCGCCCTTGCCGACTCGCAGACACGGATGGCGCAGCCGCTCAGCACCATGGAGCGCGTTAACCGCAACGAAGATATGCGTCGGCTGCGCGAGCTGGTGCACGAGCAGGGAGTAAAACAGATCGTCGTGGGGCTTCCACTGCGGCTGGACGGCACGCGCGGAGAAATGGCCGAAGAAGTCGAGCGCTTCGCAGAGCGCCTGCGCAAGCAAATCGGCGTGGCGGTAGAACTGGTGGACGAACGGCTGACGAGCTGGGAAGCCGAGCGCATGTTGGAAGAAACGCAGGGACGATTTATCCACGACGAAAAGCTGTCTGGCGGCAAAAAACAAAAGAACGTAAAGGCCAAGATGACGGTGGACGCAGTGGCCGCCGCCGTTATTTTGAAGGAATATCTGGATCGGCAGGGGCAAGAGGCCGAGAAGGTCTGAACGAAGTAAGAGAGTGACACTGAGGGACTGAATTGAAGTTTTTGCTCGCGCTATTGTTGATACTCATCTTGATCGCTGGGGCAGCCGCGGCGTGGCTGTGGTATGGCATGACGAAGCCATACCAGGGTTTTGCGAGAGAAGGCGTGTTTGTGGACGTGCCGCACGGAGCGTCGCGGCGCTTCGTGGCCTACCTGCTCCAGAAAAATGGCGTCATACGCAGCTCCCTGGGTTTTGAAATTTACGCGCGGCGGCATCCGAAGCGCACGCTGGAGGCCGGCGAGTACTTTTTCGACCATGCCATGACCGGCAAAGATGTCTTCTGGAAGCTTGCCAACGGCCAGGTGTACCAGCAGCCCTTCACAGTGCGGGAAGGCGAGACCATGTTTGACATCGCCCGCGAACTGCAAGCCGGCAAATTCATGCCCGCAGGAGATTTTCTCTACGCCGCGGGCGATCCCGCGCTGATTCGCGATTTCGCGCCGGGCGCGCAAACGCTCGAAGGCTTTCTGTTTCCGGCCACGTATGAACTTCCGCGACATCCCGCGGCAAGCGAATTGACGGCGGAAATGGTTCACAAGTTCAAGGAACAGTGGAAGCAGATCGCGCCATCGGCCACGGCCGGGCGCATGGACGAGAGCGACCGTCAAGCGGTAACCCGCGTTGTGACGCTGGCGTCGCTCGTGGAACGAGAGACGCCCAAGCCGGACGAACGGCCGCTCGTGGCGGGCGCTTTCGAAAACCGCCTGCGAAAAGGCATGCGCTTGCAATGCGACCCCACCGTCATCTATGGAATGGAACGGCTGGGACGGTACAATGGAGCGCTCACGGGAAAAGATTTGAACTTCGATTCGCTATACAACACGTACGAGCACGGTGGGCTGCCGCCCGGGCCGATTGGCAACCCGGGGGACGCATCGCTGCGCGCGGCGCTCCACCCGGCGGAAACGAATTATTTGTATTTTGTGGCCAACACGCAGGGCGGCCATTTTTTCAGTGCTACACTGGCGGAACACAACAAAAATGTGGTGAAGTACCGTCGGCTGCTGGCCGGTCTGCCGGCGGATCCCCCGCCGCCTCCGCCGCCACCTCCGCCCAGCCCGAAGAAAAAGCACGCCAAGAAGCACCGAGTCGCGACCCGATGACCGAAGATCTGAAAACGAAAAAAGCGCTGATCCTCGATACCGCCCGAGAGATCAAAGTCGAGAAGTGGACGCCCGCGGAAATTGATCAATTGCGGCGCCGGCTCATCGCCGAGCATGGCGAGGCCGGCAAGTCCGGCCCTGATTACATTGCGGAAGTGCTGAAGGACGCCGGACACCGGGTCTTGCTCACGTTGCAGGAAGAAGCCGAAGAGCAGTATGAAGAAGAATTCGAGGATCTGCTGCACTTTAAGACGCTGGAGGACGCGGAGGTCAGCATCATGCGTCTGGACGAGCTGATGCGGAAATTCCGCGAACAAAGCGAGCACGCGGCCGTCGAGCGCGTCCTCAACGTGGCGCGGCTCGGCAAACGCCGCGCGGAGATGATTTCGCGGAATCACAAAGTCGAGCCGCACAAGCGCGAGGAAAAAGTGGAGATCGCCAACTGGTTCCGCATCTGGCTGGAAACGCCGGACGCGTTCTTTGACTGGCTGGACGTGCGCAAACAGTCGCCGGAATTTCAGGCCAAGTTTCCGCAAGCGGAGGACGAATAATGAGCGCGACGGGGAATCCCATCCCGGGCGGCGACGCGCTTGAGCTGCCTCCTTTTTCGCTCGATGTAGAATCGCTGACCCTCGGCACGGACCTGAAAGCCGTGGGACTCGAACTGGTCGAAACCGAAAATCGCGAGCCAGTGCGCGGCAAGGAAGCTTCAGAGATCTGGTCGGCGGTCTTCCCAGCTTTGGTGGCGGGCGAGCCGTACGCGGTGGATTTTTTCAGCCACCTCGATCGCGTCAGGGAGTTCTGCAAAGCGCGTCGAATGGTCCTGCGCGAAGCCGCGGAACGATGCGCCGTGCTGCCGCAACCGGATCATGACCAGTTGCGTCAAATCTTTGAACGCTTCGAAGGGGAAACCTTTGGCATCCGCGCAGGCGTCGCGGCACGGTCTCCTGACCAGGCTCTCGAGGGCGAACTTTCCAAGCGCGGTCTGGACGCCTACCAGCCGGCGTATGCCCGCTACACCTTTTGCGCCATCTGTGAGCCGGAAGACGGGTGGGTAACGCTTTTGAGCGAATCGCTTTGGCCCAGCGAAGTCATCCGGCGGCTGCGTCCCGCGGTTCAGCCGTTTGACATACACCTTGCGCGGCCCAATTGAATGTCTCCTTCGGCTGCGACCCACGAAGAGGTACGAGCGTCCAATTGGTTGTTCGATTGCTTCTCTTATAGGGACAGGGACGGAATAGCTTGATTCAGCGCGCAAAAACATGCCTGATACTGACGACAGTGGCGGTCATTTCCTGCGGCTGCGGCGGCGGGACGGCCGTGACCGGCCACACCGTAGTCGCGCCAACGCAGAGGCCAGTGGCCAGAGACGCCACGCGCGAAGAGCTTCTCGACAGCTACAACTCGATTGTCCACGGCACGAAAACGTTGAATGCCACCGTGCAATTGAAACCGACGGCCGGTTCGAAATACAGCGGCGTCATTGATGAATATCACGAAGTGAAAGCATTTCTCCTCGCAGCACGGCCCGCGGAGATTCGCGTGATCGGGCAAGCGCCAGTTGTCGGCACCACGGTTTTCGACATGGCCAGCGATGGCGAAATCTTTCGGGTTTCGATTCCCCCAAAACATAAATTCCTGATCGGCCCCGTTGCAACGGAGCGCACGAGCAACAAGCCCATCGAAAACCTTCGCCCGCAACACCTGCTGGACGCGCTGCTCTGGCCGGAAATTCGTAAAGAAGAGGCGTCGTACGTAAGGGAATTCAATGACGAAGTGGCGCGCTATTATGTCTTGACCGTTTTGCGCGGCGGCTATCAAACGGAGATCCTGCGGGAAATCTGGTTTGACCGCGCGGACCTGCAAGTCGCTCGTTTGCAAACGTTCGGCCCCAAGGGAATTCTTCTTTCCGATGTTCATTTCTCCGATTGGCAGCCCGTGGATGCACCTGCGGCCCAGGGCGCCCCCGCGAGGCCAGCCAATGCAGCGGCTTTGTTTTCGCGCGCGATTCGAATCCATCGCCCTCACGATGACTACCAGCTCGATCTGCAAGTCACGAAGATCACGCTCAATGAAGAGATTCCCGCCGACCGCTTCAAGCTCGAACAGCCGGAGGGGTCGGAACTGGTACAAGTCGGCGATGCCCCGGAGAACAAGCAGCCATGATGGGTGAGCTGATCCTCCGCAATCTGGTGCACCGCCCGATGCGCACGCTCATCGGCGCCATGGGCATCGCGGTGGAAGTCGCACTCGTGGTCCTGATCGTGGGGCTGACCAGCGGTCTGTTGTCCGAGACGGCAAAGCGCATCGAAGGCATCGGCGCCGACATTATGCTGCAGCCGCCGGGCTCGTCGTACATGTTGGCCTTTAGCAGCGCGCCCATGCCCGTCAAGATCGGTGACAAGCTTGCAGAACTGAAATACGTTCAATCGGTTGCGCCCGTGCTCTTCCAGTTCAACACCTCGGGCGTGGAAATCGTTTACGGAATTGATCAAGAAAGCTTTCGGGCCGTCTCCGGCGGATTTGTATTCATTCAAGGGCACGACTTGGAAGGCCCGGATGACATTCTTGTGGATGACATTGCCGCAAAAACGAAAAAGGTAAAGCCCGGCGAAATCTATCGCATTTTTGACCACGACTGGCATGTCGCAGGAATCGTCGAGCACGGCAAGGGCTCGCGCCTTTTTGTGCCTCTCGCCACTCTTCAGGAATTGGTCGGTGCACGCGACAAGGCCAGCATCTTCTTTGTGAAGTGCACCCGGCCCGAGCACACCGAAGACGTCATGCAAGACATGCGTCATGTCCTGCCCGGCTACACCGTCCGGCCCCTCAAGGACTATCTTTCCCTGATGACTTCCACCAACATCCCGGGCCTGGAGGCCTTTATCAACGCCATGATCATGCTGGCCATCACGATCGGGCTGTTGGTCATTTTTCTGACGATGTACACCACGGTAATCGAACGCACTCGGGACATCGGTGTTTTGAAGTCACTCGGCGCCAATCATTGGTTTGTCGTTCGGGCGTTGCTCTCGGAATCCGCTGCCCTTTGTCTGCTCGGCGTGGGCGCCGGTGTCGGGCTGAGCTACGCGGTGCGTGCGGGGTTTCTCTGGAAGTTTCCGACGTTATCGATTCTGATCACCTCGGGATGGGTTTTGCGAGCGGCGGGGATCGCGCTCCTCGGAGCTCTCTTGGGCGCGAGCTACCCAGCATGGATGGCCAGCCGCAAGGACGCTGTGGAAGCACTGTCGTACGACTAAGCAACAAAAGACCCGAGGCGGGGTTTGCTGAGAAAGCTGTGGCTTTATTGTGCGGGAATAGAAATCGCTAATAGCGAGGGATAGCTAGGCACCGATGGAAATCGCAGCTACAATACGTGAACCTGCCGAAGGGCTGATTTTCCAAGGAAATAAGAGCGTGGAGCCGATACTCAAGACGGAAAATTTGTGGAAGCTCTACCGCGCTGGAAAAGTCGAAGTACCTGCCTTGCGTGGCGTCAATTTCGAGGTTTTGCCAGGTGAATCAGTCGCCGTGATGGGCCCCTCGGGTTGCGGCAAGTCCTCCCTGCTCTACGTTATCGGCGGTCTCGCGCAAGCCTCGCGCGGCAAGGTCCTGGTGGACGGCAACGACCTCACTTCTTTGAGCGACGGCGCGCGCACCAAGCTCCGGCGCCACAAAATCGGCTTCGTCTTTCAGCGTTTCAACCTGCTTCCCACGCTTACGGCCAAGGGCAATATTGCCATCGCGCAGTTCATTCATGGCGATGGTTTTGATCCGCACCGCTTCGACGTCGTCACCCAGATGCTCGGCCTCGCCGGGCGGCTCCAACACAAACCCTCCGAACTTTCCGGCGGCGAGCAGCAGCGCGTGGCTATCGCCCGCGCCATCATCAACGAGCCGAAAATCCTCCTCGCGGATGAGCCCACGGGAAACCTGGATTCCAAGAACTCGGAAATCGTGCTGCAAATGCTTCGCCAGCTCAATAAGGACCTGGGCCAGACCATCGTCATGATCACGCACAACCCGGAAGCCACGACCTATTTCGATCGCGTCGTGCACATGCGCGATGGAATCATCGTTGACGGAGTTCCTGCGGATTGATATGGCCAGCCTCGGACAAATTCTGTCGAAAACCTTTTTCTGGTCCTACGAGCGTGGTACCTGGCAATTCGATCTTGCTGTCATCCTGATTCTCGCCTTCGTGCTGGCCACGCCGCGCGGCTGGTTCCACGATAAGCCGGAGAGCGGCGGGCCGGCCGCCCCGGGACAAATCCTCAAAATCTCTCAGGAAGGAAACCACAGCACCTATCGCGTGGATGTGCGCGTCCTGGCGCCTCCCACAAAGCTCGCACTGCAGAATGACCTTCACACCGCGTTGCAGGAGGCCCTGCCGGAATTGCACAAAGGGAACTTCTCCATTGCCAAAATCGAGCCGCAGCACGATGAGCAGGGGAACGTGACCGCCTATCAGGTGGAAATCCACCATTAGCCCCCTTCCCCATGGCCTTTTCAGACAAATTCCTTGGTAACGCGGACGCTTCTGCGTGCATCTCTTTGTATATGTTAGGATTCCGAAGAACCGAACCAGCCGTTAGTTGTGCAGTCTACAGGGGCCGCGTTTGAAGCGTCTGCCATTTTTTTTCGCGCTAATAAGTTTGTGTTGCATCGCCGGTGTCTACCGAGCCCGCGCCTCCCAGGCGGCCGCAAGCTGGACCATTGATGGCGTCCTGGCCATGATGGACAGGTCCGCGCAGGACTTTCACACGCTCACCGCCGACATGGAACACACCAAATACACGGCCGTAGTGAAGGACGCCTCGACGGAAACAGGCCACATCTTCGTGCGGCGCGATGAAAAGATGCGCATCGAAATCCTGCAGCCCGATTCGCGCACCATTCTGCGAACGGGCGATTCCTTGTTCGTCTTCAACCCCAAGATCAACCGCGTCGAGGAGTATGACCTGGGCAAGAATCGTTCCTTGGTGGATCAATACGTCCTACTGGGCTTTGGCTCGCGGATTGATAACCTCAAGAAGGGATACCTGGTGGCTCTCGTTGGCGAGGAAGAACTCGATCACAAGAAAACCGTTGTGTTGGAACTGACACCCAAAGCGGAGCAGGTTCGTAGCCAGATCATCAAAATTCACATGTGGATTGATGAGGCTTCCTGGATGCCGGTTCAGCAGAAGTTTTTCGAGGCCGGCACAGGCGACTACTTCCAGTTTCATTACATGAACGAGCTAAAGAACCTGAAAATCCCTGACGCCAAGTTCAAGCAGGATTGGCCAAAAGGCGTCAGTCGCGTGAAGCCCCGCGCTTAATTCATCCGGCCATCTATCGCAGCATCGATCGTTCCACGTCGTTACAACAGCGCCAGCTGAAATCGCCGGTGCAGTGCTGTTCTACTTAGTAGCCGCGCGTTCCTGCGCCAGCAGCTGTTCCTTGCGCGAAATCCCCCACCGATATCCTGCCAGCGCGCCGTCCTCTCGAATCACGCGATGGCATGGCACGACGATCGAAACCGGATTCCTAGCGCACGCCCTGGCCACTGCCCGAACCGCCTTGGGCTGGCCCAGCGACCGTGCGACCTGCGAGTACGTGCGCGTCCTGCCTCGCGGAATGCGCTGCAGTTCCTGCCACACGCGCCTCTGGAACGCCGTCGCCTGCAAGTCCAGCGGGAGCTCCATCCGCGGCTGCTTTCCCTCGATGCGCTGCACAATCTCGCCCACCCAGCGCTGAAACGCATCCGGCGCGGGCGCAATCTCCGCCCGTGGATATTCCTCGCGCAATTCTGAAATCAGCGTGCTCTCCGCGTCGCCCAAATAGACGGCCGAGACGCCCCGTTCCGTGGCCGCCACCAGAACTTTTCCTAGCGGCGATTTCGCAATCGTGTATCCGATCTTCATACCCTGACCTCCCTTTCGATACGTCGCCGGCGTCATCCCCAGCTGCGCATTGCTGCGCTCGTAGACGCGGCTTGATGATCCATATCCCGTTTCGTACAACGCATCGGTAATGCTTTTTCCCGCCCGCAGCATGGCTTTGAATCGCTTGATGCGCAGCGCTTCCGCCAGCTCGCGCGGCTTGAGTCCCGTCACCTGCAGGAATGCGCGCCGCAGCGTCGCTTGCGTCGTCCCAAGCGACTTGGCGATGGCGCCAAGCCGGACGCTCTCTTCCGTAGACTCTGCGAGTTGCCCGGCGGCACGCTGCACCAGCGCGACCGGTCCGGCAATTTCGTTCGGCCGGCAGCGCAGGCAAGCCCGGAACCCTTGCTTTTCGGCCTCCTCCCGGGTGCGAAAGAAAACCACGTTGCGCCGCAGGGGCCGGCGCGCCGGGCACGACGGGCGGCAGTAAATGTGCGTCGAGCGCACCGCCAGCACGAAAGTGCCGTCCGCGCGCGAATCCCGCGCCAGAGTAGCCTGCCAGTACCTCGCCGCGGCGTGCGCCGAAATGTTCTGTCCGATGCTTGTTTGTGTTTGGCTCATGTTCAACACGTCCAAAATAACGCAGCCAGGAACGCAAATCTATCCGGAAAGGTTCAGCAAAAAGAAAGAGGCGGAAATCCTGCCAGGTGGCAGGCGATCAAGCTTCGCCGGGCGCTGGAACCGCTCCCTTGACGCGCGCCCGGACCGGGTGCGGCGCAGTGATCACCAGGATGACTGCGGTCAAAATGACCGCAGCGGCAAGGACCGTCCGAAGTGTGATCGTTTCCCCAATCAGGAGCCAGCCCAGGAACAGTGCCACCACCGGATTAACAAACGCATACGTCCCGACGCGCGCCGCCGTGCTCTTCTGCAGAATGTAAATGTACGCGCTCAAACCGATGCCGGATCCAAACACGATCAGATACCCGAGCGCGAGCCACGACCGCAGCGAAATCGCCGCAAAGTGGAGTGCGTGAAATTCCCCGGTAAGAAGGCTGGCGATCAGCAACGTGATACCACCCGCCAGGCTCTGCATGGCCACGCCCAGCATCGCCGAACTCGGCATCCCGCCATGCTTTGAGTACAGCGAGCCGCACGCCCAGGCAAACGAAGCGAAAACCAGCGCGCCGGCGCCGCGAGGATCCACGCGCCCGGAACCTCCCAAGTGCGCTGGTCCAACCAATAGAATTAGTCCCGCAAAACCAAGCAGGAGTCCGGCCACCACCCTTGGCACCGGCCGAATGCCTCCCGGACGCAGCCAATCCACAATCACCAGCCAGAGGGACACCGTCGCCACCAGCAGCGCCGCGATGCCCGATGGCACCGTCTGCTCAGCCCAACAGACTCCGCCATTGCCCACAAACAGAAGCAGAAAGCCCGCGATCGCAGCCGTCCGCCAATGCGCGGTAGTTGGGCGGATGCCAGCCTTCCATCGGAAGATGGGGTACAAAACAAGGCCTGCGATCAGATGGCGCAGCCCAGCAAGAATGAGGGGAGGAAACGATTCAACCCCCACGCGAATCCCCAGATACGTCGAGCCCCAAACGATATAAACGGCGGCAAAGCCGAGCAAGACCATCGGCGAGCTGCGGCCAGGAGGGTGCGACGGGAGTGCAGAACTCCCCGGGGCGCGCGACGCATTGGATTCGGTTGTAGCCATCCCTCAGGCCTCCTTCCTAGAAGTAGCCTCGCTCTATTCGACTGTCGAGAACCATATTGGTTGAATCTTTGCTCAAGAACCCGAAGTGAAGGTGCGGAACGGCAAATTGAGAGTCTCCGTCAAGCCTTGAAACATAGCGTGACCTTGAAAGCCAATCTATCTGAAAAACTACAGCAAAGAAAAAAGACCAACGCCCGCACCAAAGAAAAAGACTGTTCGTAGAATTCTCATGGTTGCGAACCCGTCTTCTCCAACTCCGATGCCCATATTGCTAGAGCCCTTTGCGCGGGAATCCACAGAATATTGTGGATGTATGTGGGTACTATAACTAAGTGTTTGAGGTTAAGACACTTCTGGCGATTTCCACAGGTTGACGTTCGCCCCCCTCTAATGACATTGTATCGCTCCACACCTCACCGGTGCGGACGGGGCAATTCCAGAAAGTCAGTTTGGTGGTTACGTTTGCCGGGCCAGAGCCAGCGATTGTGAAGTGGCGTCTCTGAGGGCGAGATGAGCGCGAGGAAGCGCGCAATTCCATTGGAATCTTGGCCAGCCGAACCGGCTGGCGAGCCACGCGACGCCAAGGCTTCGCCGCAGCGGCAGCCATTAGCCGATCCGCTGCCCAAGCCTGCGCTGCGACTGACGCCCCTGCTGGTTTCTGCGCAGCCGCGGCGTTTCGTTCGCGTCCCTACGCACGCGGTAGGCGTGCACCCCGAGCATCGCGAATACCCGCGTGCCACGCTCCAGCTTCCATTGCGTCTACGGGGTGTAGGTGGCGTGCCGGAAGACTTTCCCATCACACTCGTCACCCGCGACATCAGTTCAACCGGCGTCTATTTTCTCTGCCCCAAGCAGCTCGCCATCGGCATTTCGGTTGAGCTGGAGATCGTTCTGGTCAGCAAGCCCATGGGCCTTGGAAATGTAGTGGCGGCCACCATGGCGCACGTATGCCGGGCGGAACCTTCTTCCATGCCCGGCTGGTACGGCATTGCCGCATCCTTCGATGATGTTCAATTCGACCGCGACGACCGCGTTCCTTCGCGCTACTTGAAACCGTAAACTCCTTCTCAATACTTCTGATTTCCATTCTGCCGTGCTCCGAGTCACGCCCCATATTCGCTGCGCGCACATGCCTCCGGAAAACTTCTGCTACTCTAGTTGCCAATGCCTGCAAAACAAAAACGGCCCGTGGAAGGCGTCCTTTTCGACTGGGACGGCACGCTCATCAATTCCTACCACGCCGATGCCTCCGCCTACCTGGCCATGTTCAAGGAGATGGGCATCGCTTGGGGAGTCGAAGAACTGGAGAAGAATTATTCGCCGAACTGGTATCACGTCTATCGCGCCGCGGGATTGCAGCGCAGCCGCTGGGATGACGCCGACCGCGCCTGGCGTGCGCACTACGCCAAGCACCGGCCGAAGCTGATCGCTGGGGTACGCCGCATTTTGGCAAGGCTGGCTAACGCGCATCACTTGGGCCTCGTGACCAGCGGCGATCGCGACCGCGTAACCCGCGAATTGCGCCAATTTCAGCTCACCACGGTTTTTGCCGCCCGGGTCTGCAGCGGCGACACGCTGCGGAAGAAACCTCATCCCGAGCCGCTGCGGCTGGCCCTGCGCAAAATGCAACTCGATCCCATTGCCTGCGTGTACGTCGGTGACGCACCGCAGGACATTGAGATGGCCCGCCGGGCCGGCGTGCGGGCCATTGGCGTCCTCGGTCCGTTTCCCACGGAGAAGCGTCTCCGCGCAGCCCGGCCGGATTTTCTCCTCGAATCGCTCGAAGAACTCCCGGACGTGCTGAAGCGCTTGGCTCGCTGATCGATCAGGAGTTGAATTCCCTTGCGTCTATGGTTTGGCAGGCGTTGGTGTGGAAGGCGGCGCTGGAACCGGCGGCGCTGCGGAAGCGGGCTTGAAATCGGTCCACTTGATCACGATGCGCACCGGGATCTGCAATTCCTTAATGCGCAGCGTATCATCGGACCGCGAGTAGTCCGGAAACCAGTATTTTCCGTCCACGTTTTCGCGATAGGTTTCGAACAGGCTGAAGGGCAATGCCGCAACCGTGAGCATGTCGCCTTGATCCGTTACCCATTTTCCGTACGTTTTCACCACTTCCAGGTATTTGTAATCAACCCATACAATCCCGTCGAAATTGGCCCGCTTGCGCTCCACGACTTTGGCCTTCACCTGAAAAATGTAGCAATCGACTTCGTCCACCAGTTCCTTGCCGAGATACTTCAGGTCGTAATTCTTGAGCTGGCCCGTGGTAAGCGGATACGGAGGAACTTTCTGCAATCCTTCCAAATCCTCCGGCCGCAGATAAAAATGCTGCAACGTGGAGACCGGTTTTTCGATGACTTTCTCGAAATACTTTCCGTCCACGTCCCGCGCGGGCTGCGTCACCATCACGAACTCCCCGGAAGGCTTTCCATCGGGACCGAACTCCTGGATGCGCACCGTTCTCCGGTACGTGTAGTGGATCCGCGCCTGCAGATATTCATCTTCTTTTTCCGAGAAGCGCTTGATGATCTCGGCTTCCGGGAGAGACGGTGGCGCCGCAGGCTCCGCCTCACTGCCGATGCGCGTGACGTGATGTTCCGGCGGCGGCTCCAGCGGCCCTTGCGGCGCATCTTGCGCCCGCAAAGGCAGTCCTGCACCCAGAATCGCACAAACAAATGCGGCGCCGCTCCAAAGGAGAGTGCGGCTTTTGCCGGATGAAAATCGTTTGCCCTGGCTCATGACCATTTGGATGCGTGCTACTCCCCGCCGGCAACTTGGCCAGCCCGCCAAAACAAGAGTTTATCGTATTTCAAGCAAGCGTCCCTAGACCGGCACTCCGCGCGAGACGGTCGAAGAAGAATCGCGGGCTCTCTGCTACAATTTTCCGGGTTTGTGAGCGAATCGAAACAAGCGAAACGCTACTTCGTCTCGGGCATGGTCCAGGGCGTCGGCTTCCGGTATTTCACGCAGGATGCCGCGGAAGAATTGCGCATCAGCGGCTACGTCCGAAATCTTCGTGACGGCCGCGTGGAAGTTTTTGCCATGGGCACGCCGCAGCAGCACGCGCAGCTCCGCAAGGCACTACAACGTGGGCCGCGTTTCGCTAGCGTCAGCGAAGTTCAGGAAGAGGACTCCGTTCCCGACTCCGAGTATGCCGGCGGATTTCTCATAGCTCCTAGTGCTTGAAACGGTCGATTGAAATTCAGTCAGCGAAGAGGAGACGTTTGCATGGACGATTTGAAGAAACTGATCCGCGAAGTCCCGGACTACCCGAAGCCCGGGATTCGTTTCTACGATCTCACCACGCTGCTGAAAGACAAGCAGGGCTTTCACTCCCTCATCGACCAGCTCTGCGGCCACTACACCGGCCGCACCATTGATATCGTCGCGGGAATCGAGGCGCGCGGGTTCATCTTTGCTCCGGCCCTGGCGTACCGGCTCAACGCCGGCTTTGTTCCCGTTCGCAAACCGAAGAAACTCCCCGCCAAGACCACCAGCATTTCCTATTCCTTGGAGTACGGCACGGATTCGCTCGAAATCCACGAGGACGCCGTAAAGCCAGGCCAGCGCGTGATCATCTGTGACGATCTGCTGGCCACCGGCGGCACCGCCGCCGCAACGGCCAAGCTGATTGAGAAACTTGGCGGTGTCGTGGAAGGCGCTGCCTTTGCTGTCGAGCTCACCTTCCTCAATGGCCGCAAGAAGCTGGCGAACCTCGACGTTTTCTCCCTGATTCAGTACGACAGCTAGGCTATCTTTTTCGCGCTGTAACTTTTCACTTTGCAACTCATCTCACGTGTCAGGAGGCCATCATGGGCGAAGTCATTCATACCGCGCGCATCCGGCTGGTGCAGAAGAAACGGCCCTTTCGCGACGCGTACATTGAAGGATTCAAAGAACCGCTGCATTTCGGCACGCACGGCGGCTACGCCAAGTATTACGGCGTGAAGGACAGCGAGCCGATGCCCACGACCATCGATCACGTCATCTCCGCGCTCGCTGGTTGACTGACCGGCACACTTGCCGGCGCGCTGGAAGCGCGTGGAATCCCCGCAGCCAACCACCTCGAAGCCGACGTCGAAGGCCGCATCGAAGCCGATGACAAACTCTTTCGCATCGCCGCCGTAAACCTGCGCTACAAACTGAAAATCCCGAAAGGCAAACGCGCCGAAGCCGACCGCGCCCTAGCGCATCACGAAAACTCCTGCCCCGTGCACATGAGCATCAAAAAAGGCTTCGAAGTAACCTGGTCCGCCGACGTCGAAGAAATGTAATTCCTACTTGCGGCCCCGCTGGCGAATGGCTTCAAACAGCACAACGCCAGCAGCGACAGAAACATTGAGCGACTTTACCGGCCCGGTCGTTGGCAGCCTCACGACAAAGTCGCAGCGCTTGCGCGTCAGCTCGTGCAAGCCTTTTCCTTCGCTTCCCAGAACAATGCCCGTCGGCGACGTGTAGTCCACTTCCGTGTAGTTCTTTTCCCCATCTTCATCCAGGCCAACGAGCCAATAGCCCGCTTCCTTCAATTCCTCCATCGTGCGCACCAGATTGGTCACTTTCGCGACCGGTAGGTGCTCCAGCGCCCCCGCGGACGCGCGCGCAACGGTATCCGTCAGCCCCGCCGCGCGCCGCTCTGGAATCACCACTCCGTGGGCCCCCGCCGCCAGCGCGGTTCGAACAATCGCGCCCAGATTGTGCGGGTCTTCCACGCCATCCAACAGCACGATCAATCCCATTCCTCCGTGGCTCCCATTGGCGCGCGCCAGTATGTCTTCCAGCGTCGCCGCACCGCGCGCCGCCGCCAGCGCAATCACTCCCTGGTGGTCCTTCGAATTGGCCAGCCGGTCCAGTTGCGCGCGGTCTTCAAAGCGCACGGGAACGCCCTGCTTGCGCGCCAGCTGCACGATCTCCTCGACGCGCGTGTCCTGCCGTCCCTTGGCGATGGCAATGCGGTCAATCGGCCGCTGCGCCTCCAGCGCCTCCTTCACCGCATGAATCCCCGTCAGCTTATCCATGAAAGAGAGAGTGTACACCGCAGTTGGAAGGACAGGCATTCCTGCCTGTCCGCTGTGCTCCAAGGCAAGCCGCGCAAATGTGCCGATGCCGTCAATCCAACGCCGCGCAAAACTCCAATATCCTCACCCGCGCCGACTTCACCGCCACCGCAAACGGCAACCCCGCCGCCTCATCTAACAATAAAATCACCCGGTCCAATTCCCCCTCTCCCGCCCGCCCCGCCAGGGCCAGCCGAATCGGATGAAACAGCTCCCGCCCCCCCAACTCCATCCCATCTTTCAGTTTCGAAACGATCTCCTTAAACCGCTCCGAGTCCAGCGCGCCACCCTCGAGCAGCAGCAAGGCCACCTCACGAATCACCTCCCGCGCCGCATATCGCGAAAGAACCGCATGGCTCTCCACCTTTCCGAGAATTTCCCCCGCATCATAGTGAAACACGAGCTCTAACAGCGCGCTTAGAGCCGCACGATCGGCCGCGTGCCCTCCGAGCATTGCCGCCGCATGCTCGCACCAAGCCGCTTGTTCCGGCGTAGCCTCTACCCCAATCCATCCCCGTTCTCGCAAAACCTGCAGAACGTCGGCCCCAGAAAACGGATTGGCAGCCGCAACGGGCGTTTCGGAATAGTCGGCTGAGTCCATGAAAAGGATTGTAGCTCAGCGCCTACATGGGCGCCCCGTAACCAATTTTCCAGTCCGCCAGCTTTTCCTTGACGGACCTCCATTTTGAGCCTACGATTTATTCAGGAAGAACTTTGGAGTGCGGCAGCCCTTCTGCCGCTTTTTCGTTTTCAGCTCCAGCAATTCCGTAAACCGTCAGGGCTTCCACTCACGAACTTGGAGAGCATTCTCCGGAATTATGTCAACCCCTAAGTCCTTCAGGAGCAACACTTACAAGATCATCTGTAAGTGTTGCTTATAAAAGACTTACAGAAAACCTAAGCGCTTTAGAATCCGCACTTACAGAAAAGCGGGGGAGGGGCCTGGTGCTCGTATGTGGTTCGCTCAGCTCTACGCTAAGCGATCGAAGCTTGTTCAACGTGAGACTAATGTCGCGATGACGTACGCCGCGATGGCTTCCCCGCGACCGATGGCGTCCACGCCTTCATTGGTCTTGGCTTTGAGGTGAATCTTCTCCGCCGGCACTCCGAGCGATTTCGCCAGAGCCTCGCGCATCCTCGGAAAATGCACCCCCAGCTTCGGCTTTTCCGTGATCACCACGGCATCCACATGCTCGATCGTAAAATGTTTTTCTTCCAGCAGTTTCCGTGCGTGCTCCAGAAAAAGCAGGCTGTTCGCGCCCTTCCACTTCGGATCCGTGTCGGGAAAATGCGTCCCGATATCTCCGAGCCCCGCCGCCCCCAGCAACGCATCGCAAAGCGCGTGCGCCAGAACGTCCCCGTCGGAATGCCCCACCGGGCCTTTCTCGAACGGCAGCTCAATCCCGCCGACGATCAGCTTCCGTCCTTCCGCCAGCCGGTGCAAATCGTACCCGATGCCGCAGCGCGTGCTCACGATTTCTTGCGCTCGCGCTCGAGATAGAATTTCGCCAGGTCCATGTCCGCGGGCTTCGTAATTTTCATGTTGCGTTCCGACCCGAGCACCACGTGCACGTCATGCCCCATGCGTTCCACGAGCCCCGCCTCATCCGAGGCACTCACGCCATCGGCCTGCGCGCGCGCAAACGCTTCTTTCAGGAGCTTCGTCGCAAACGCTTGCGGCGTCTGCGCCAACACCACGCGCTCCCGCGGAATCGTTCCGATAATCAACGCCACATCCTCCGGCAAACTGGCGCGCTTCACTTCTTTCACCGTGTCCATCGCCGGGATGCCCAGAATCGCCGCTTCGCAGCGCCGCGCCTCTTCAATCACGCGCGTAATCTGCTCCGCCGTCACGAACGGCCGCACCGCGTCATGCACCAGAACGATCTCCGTGTCTTTCGGCACCTCGCGCAGCGCCTCCGCAACAGAATCCTGCCGCGAGTCGCCGCCCTTTACCACACGCACGGCCTGTTTGAACTTTTCCTCTGCAATTCGCTCCCGCAGCCGAGCCACTTCGTCCGCCCGCGTGGCCACAATGATGTCCGTCACTAGCGGGCAAGACGCGATGCGCCTCAAACTGTGAATCACAATCGGCGTCCCGTCCAGTTCGAGGAATTGCTTCGGCGTCTCCGCGCCCATGCGCGTGCCAAGCCCGGCGGCGGGAAGAATGGCGGCGATTCGGCTCATAGTCGGAGCGGTTCCGGCCCTGTCTCGTCAAGGGAGGATTCGCAAACTTCAGAGTGTACCTCAAGGAAGGGTAAGGAGCGAAGCAGCGGTTCAGCGGTTTAGCGCACGTACAGCCGCGGCACGCGCTGGCTCACCGCGCAAAGCAAATCCGACGTGACCGTGCCGATACTGCGCGCCACGAAATTCGCCAGCAGCGATTGCGTCCCGTCCGTGCCGTAAATCGTCGCGGCATCGCCGATCTCCGCGTCTGGTATGTCCGTAACGTCAATCATCGTCACGTCCATCGAGATGATTCCTACGATGGGCACGAGTTTCCCGCGCAGCAGCACGTTGCCGCGATTTCCCAGCGAACGGTGAATCCCATCGCCATAGCCCGCCGCCAGCACGCCGATGCGCGAGGGCCGCTTGGGCACAAACGTCGCATTGTAGCCGACTCCGGCCCCCGCCGGCACATTGCGCATGCTGATGATCCTCGAACGCAAGCTCATCACCGGCTTCAGCGGCAGCCGCTTCTCCGCTTCCTCACGCTTTTCGATTGGGTCGTAGCCCGGATGGTAGCCATACAGAATCGCACCCGGCCGCACCATGTCCGCCCACGTTTCCGGACGCGTCACGATCGCTGCGCTGTTCGCCAGATGCACGATGCCGGGATCGACGCCCAGTGCGCGCAGACGTTCCAGCGCTCCGTAAAACCGTTCTTCCTGCTCGCGCGTCTGCTGGCCAACCGCGGTGTTTGTGAAAACTTCCGAGGACGCAAAGTGCGAGAAAATTCCCGTGAGTTCCAGGTGCTTGCACTTCCCAAGCTGCCGCGCAAAACATTCCACGTCGCTGGCAGCAATGCCCAGCCGGTTCATCCCCGTGTCAATCTTCAAATGAAACGGAACGCGTTTTCTGCCGCCGCGACGCCCCGCCGCGCGATCCAGCACCGCCAGTTGCTCGCAGCGGTGAATCACCGCTGTCAGGTCGTGCTCCACCAGCCGCGTTTCTTCTCCTGGCACAAAACTCGTGAGGATCAGTACCGGCTTGCGCACGCCGGCTTTGCGAACCGCGATACCCTCGTCCGTGCAAGTGACGCCAAACCAATCTGACCCGGCCTTCTCGAGCGCCTTGGCCACTTCCGGGCCGCCATGCCCGTAGCCATTGCCTTTCACGATGGAGAGAATCTTGCGCGGCGTCTTACGCTTTTCTTCCGCCGGATTGACGTACTTGTGAATCGCTTGGAGATTGTGCGTCAGGGCGCCAAGCGAAACCTCCGCCCATACCGGGCGCCTCACATCTTTGCGGGGACTCTTCTGTGTGCCTGCCATGTGCCTTCCGAGAAAATTAGTGTACGCCATTCGCGCGGCGCGGGCCGACAGCCACATTGGCTGCCGCGTGAAAGACAACCCCTGTTCGTTAGTGCAAGTGGGGAGCCAGAGCTGGCCCAGCAGCCGCTCAAAGCACAAGATGCCCTGAAGTTCGGGTAAAGCAGGCTGTTTCATCAGCTTACGCAACACGGTAAGGCAAAGGCCCTTTCGGTCAAACCGTGGATTGCCACCTCTCGTGTGCAGAAACAGCCGCGCTGTGGCCTGCCTGCCACAGGTAGGCATCAATTACATGTCGTCGGGGGTGAACTGCGAGAAGGCATCCGGCGCAGCTTCTTCAAACCGTGTAAACCGGCTGCGAAACACAAATTTCACCAGATCGGTGGGGCCATTGCGCTGTTTCGCTATGCGGAGTTCCGTCTCTTCTCTTTCTTCCGGAGTTGCGCCCGCCTTAAAAAAATGCGGCCGGTAAATGAACATCACCATGTCGGCGTCCTGTTCGATGGCGCCGGATTCGCGCAAATCCGAAAGCTGCGGACCGCGCTCATCGCGTTCCGGCGCGCGCGTCAACTGGCTGAGCACCAGCACGGGAATTTGCAATTCCTTAGCAAGGCCTTTCAATCCCCGCGAAATACTGGAGACTTCTTCCTGCCGGTTTCCAAAACGTCCTCGCGCTGTGATGAGCTGGAGATAATCCACCACCAGCATGGACAATCCCTTGTCGCGCTTCAGCCGCCGCGCCTTGGCCCCGATCTCCAGCACGCTGATCGAGCCTGCATCATCAATCCACAGTGGTGCCGAGGAAATCGTTCCCAGCGATTCCGTCATGCGCCGCCAGTCTTCTTTACTCAAATGCCCGGTGCGGAACTTGTGCGCGTCAATCTGCGCCACCGACGCCACCAGGCGCTGCAGCAGCGATTCCTTGGACATTTCCAGGCTGAACATGGCCACCGGGTGTCCGCCGCGAATCGCGATGTTCTCCATCAAATTCAGAGCCAGCGCCGTTTTTCCCTGCGAAGGCCGCGCCGCCAAGATGAGCAGCTCCGAAGGCTGCAGGCCCGACGTGAGCTTGTCCAGCTCCGTGTATCCTGTGGGGATTCCGGTGATGCTCTTCCCTTCCTTGAAGATTTTTTCCAGACGCTCGAAGTTGTCGCGAACGATGTCTTTGATCGGCAGCAGCCCGGCGCGCACGCGGTCCTCCGCCAGCGCAAAAATCGACGACTCCGCCCCATCGAGAATGGCGTCGGCGCCGTCCTCCCCTTCGAACGCGCGTTGCTGGATGTTGTGCGTGGTGTGAATCAGGTTGCGGAGGATGGCCTTCTCTTTGACGATGCGCGCGTAATGCTCGATGTTCGAGACCTTGGGCATGCCGTCGGCGAGAGACGCCAGGTACGGCGCGCCCCCGGACGCTTCCAGTTCGCCCTTGCGGTGCAATTCCTCCGTCAATGTAATCAGGTCAATGGCTTGCTGGCTCTCCCCGAGCACGATCATTTGCGTGAACACCCGCCGGTGCTGGTCCAGAAAAAAATCCTCCGGGCGCAGATGCTCGATCGCCGGATTCAGCGCGTGGTTATCCAGCAAAATGGCGCCCAGCACGGAGCGCTCGGCGTCCAAATTATTCGGTAAAGGCTTCTCGAGTGTCGTATCAACAGGCATGAGAGGTCTGCTTTGTATTCGCCTTTTCTTCGCTTTTGTACCACGATCTCCGCGGGAGGGCAAGCGGAGATATTTTCAATCCCGGTACGCACTCTTTCTTGTTCGAAGCGATGCCGCATTGTGCGTGGAAGCCACGCGCGCGTCAATCCAAGTGCCTGTGCATTGCTTCGGAAATCGTTGCAAAACTTTTTGACTTTCTCATCGCAAAGTTTTTCACCGCTTCCCGCCTCTGCTGTTCTGAAAAATGTGCCGCTTTACGCGGGGCGCGCATCGAAATTCTATCTGTGAGTCCAGGATAGAGGGGAGAGTCTCGATGGCAAAGATGAAAGTAGCGCTGGTGCCGAAACCCGGAGCGGATTTTGAAATTGTCGAGCGCGACATTCCACAGGCGCCCGCGGGGCACGTGCGCATTCGCGTGCAGGCTTGCGGCATCTGTCACAGCGACAGCCTCGTAAAAGAAGGATACTGGCCCGGCATTCAATATCCCCGTGCGCCCGGACACGAAGTCGCCGGCGTAATTGATGACGTGGGTTCGGGCGTTACCGGCTGGAAAAAAGGCCAGCGCGTCGGCGTCGGCTGGCACGGCGGCCAGGACGGGACTTGCCTGCCGTGCCGCCGCGGAGATTTCGCCAATTGCCGCAACGCGAAAATTTGCGGAATCAGCTTCGATGGCGGCTATCAGGAATACATGATCGCTCCCGTGGAAGCGCTCGCCGCAATGCCGGAGAGCCTCGACGCCGTGGAAGCCGGCCCGCTCCTTTGCGCGGGCGTTACCACCTTCAACGCTCTGCGCCACAGCGGCGCATTGCCTTCCGATCTCGTCGCCGTCCAAGGCATCGGCGGCCTCGGTCATCTCGGAATTCAGTTTGCCAGCAAGTTCGGATACAGAGTCGCCGCTGTCGGCCGCGGTTCTCAGAAAGCTGCTCTCGCCAAGAAACTCGGCGCGCACGTGTACATTGACAGCAACGCCACCAATGCCGCGGAAGAGCTCCAGAAACTCGGCGGCGCCCGCGTGATTCTGGCCACTGCCACGGATTCAAAATCCATGTCCGACCTGGTCGGCGGTCTCAGCTTGAACGGAACGCTCCTGGTGGTCGGCGCGGGACAGGGCCCCATTGAAGCTTCGCCGCTTCAATTAATCGTGGGGCGAAGGAGAGTCCAGGGCTGGCCCGGCGGCATTCCCACGGATTCCGAAGACACCCTACGCTTCTCCGAAATGACCGGCGTCCGCCCCATGATCGAAAAATATCCCCTGGAAAAAGCCGCCGAAGCCTACGCCCGCATGATGAGCGGCAAAGCCGAATTTCGCGTCGTCCTTACGATGTAACCAGCATATAAGCCATAAAAAAGTAGGGCGCAGCATGCTGCGCCCCTCTCAAGAAAACGTTCCATCGAAGGATTTCTTACGCTTCTTTTTCGACTGTTACCTTGATCTGCGCGGTGACGTCGCGGAACACCTTGATGGTCACGGGAGCTTCACCAATCGTCTTGAGCGCCTCGCCCAGTTGCACCTGGCGCTTATCGATCTTGAAGCCCTGCGCGGCCAGCGCGTCCGCCACATCCGCCGTCGTCACCGATCCGAACATCTGATCGTTCTCGCCGGTCTTGCGCGTGAATTTGATGGAAACGCCGTTGAGCAGCTCGGCTTGCTTTTGCGCGGCCTCCAGCTCCGTGGCGGTTTTCTTGGCCAGCGAAGTGCGAATGCGCTCGATGGCTTTCAAGTTGCCCGCCGTGGCCTCAACGGCCAGCTTCTGCGGCAAAAGGAAATTGCGCGCGTAGCCGGGCTTCACGGTGACCACGTCCCCGCGATGCCCCAGCTTCTCGATGTCTTCCTGAAGAATGATTTGCATGTCTTCTCTCTAAGCTCCTATTCCCTTATGCCTTGGGCGCTTCCGCCGCAGGCGCCGGTGTTACTGGAGCCGGCGTTGGCGTCGCGGGAGTCACATGCGCGGGCGTGGCATGGACCGGCGCTCCCGGCACAACCACGCGCGGCGCTTGCGTGCCCGCCGCGCTGCCCGCAAACGGCAGCAACGCGATGTTGCGCGCGCGCTTGATGGCCACACCGAGCCAGCGCTGATGGCGCGAGCAGACGCCGGTCATCCGCCGGGGCAGGATCTTGCCGCGCTCCTGCACGAACTGCGACAAAATGTCCGCGCGCTTGTAATCGATGAAGTCCATTTTCTCGACGCAAAACTTGCAAACTTTCTTCTTGCGGAAATACTGGCGCTTCCCGCGCGGACGTCCGCCGGGACCTCCCGGACCACCGCCACCCGGTCCGCCTTCGCGCCGCGGACCGCCATGCCCGCCGCCGGGGCCGCCGTGACCTCCTCCGTGCCCGCCTTCCCGCCGCGGTGCTCCACCGGGCGCTGGTGCTTGCTTTTGTTCCTCTGCCATGACTGCCTGCCTTTCAAGGGTGATCGCGGCCGGGCCGTGATCCATTCCGTTGTCACTCCGAAAAATCCGGAGCCAATTCTCAAATCAAAAAATCTAGTTCACCGCGTAAAGCGTTCAGCTTGCGGCGGCCTGCTCCGAAGCGGCCACTGGTGCCGGCGCGGGCGCCGGCGGTGTGGTGCGGCGCGGACGCCGCGCAGCGCGCTTCTCGCGCTTCTGCGTGAGCTTCTTCTGCCGCTTCAAATCTTCGTCCAGGCGCACGGTCAAATACTTGATCACCGTATCCTGCACGCGCAAGCGGCGCTCCAACTCGGAGATCAGCTCGCCGTGCGTGGTGTGAATCTGCTGGTAGACGTAGATGCCTTCGCGGTGCTTGGCCACGCGGTACGCCAGCTTGCGCGTGCCCCAGTGCTCGGTCTTCTCGATCTTGCCGCCCTTTTCCGCGCACGTGTGCTCGATGAGCGTGAGGATCTTCTTGATCTCGTCCTCCGGCGTTGCCGGACGCGCAATAAAAATCAAATCGTACAAACGCTCTTCCATAACGTCCTCTTTTCCTGTCGGCCCCGGCTGTGCCGGAACCACTTCAAACTATCTTCCGAGCACATCGCCCGGCAAACTCGTTGCTACTTCGTGTCCGGTTCTTCCGCCGGCGGAAGCTTCCGCCGGTTGTACTTCGTCATCGCGGCGTCGAGTCCCTGCTTCAGAATCATCTCCACGGCGTCGCCGGCCTCGCCGATCATTTCCGCCGCTACTTCCAATTCCGCCTTCTTCATCGGCCGCAAGACGTATTCTTTGCGGCTGCTCAGCGGATGATCCGGCCCGCAACCAAGCCGAAGTCTTGCAAATTCCATGGTCCCGATCGAACCGATTACCGACTTCGCGCCGTTGTGGCTTCCCGCGCTGCCATCGGGATGGATTCGAATCGTCCCCAAAGGCAATTGCGCTTCATCCCACATCACGAGCAAGTCTTTGACTTCCAGCTCGTACTTTCCCAGCAGTTCCCGCACCGAGATGCCGCTGAGATTCATGTACGTCTGCGGTTTTGCCAGGACCACATCTTCTCCGGCGATCTTTCCGCGGCCCACCAGCGCCTTGCTTTCGGGCCGCGCCACGCGAATCCCGCCGCGATTCGCCAGTTCGTCCACCGCCATAAAACCCAGGTTATGCGGCGTCCACTGATACTCCGGATCGGGATTCCCAAGTCCGACAATGAGCCGCATAGACTTTTGTCCGAAGCCTCTGTAAGAGCAGGCCTCTTCTCTCCGAAAAAACTCTTACTTTTTCTTCTCCGTTTTCTCGGGCTTCTCCGCCTTGGGCTTGGCTTCGGCTTCGGCGCCTTCTTCGCCTTCCACTTCCTTCTTGCCCTTCTTGATGACTTCGGGCTCGGCGGGAGTTGCCGTTTCCGCTGCCACGGCTTCCACGGGCTTCTCTTCTTCGACCTTCAGCGCGACCACGTGCGCCAGCACGCGCTCGGGTTCAGTGAGCAGCTTCATCTTTTGCGCATCGAGCGGCAGTTCACTGGCGCGCAGCTGCTTGCCCAGCATCAACCCGCTGACGTCCATCCTGAATTCCGTCGGGATGTCCGCTGGCAAGCATTCGATTTCCACTTCGCGCGTCACCACTTCGAAAACGCCACCCTGCACCTTCACGCCGGAAGGCTCGCCAAAGGTGTGCACGGGAACCATCACCTTCATGCGCACATCCATGGCCACGCGCAGCAAATCCACATGCAGCAAGTTGCCGGTAATCGGATCCACCAGCCAATCTTTCAGGATCGCGGGCTCATGCTTACCGCCCAGGTCCACCTGAAACAGTGTGTTGTGGCCGCTCTCGGAGCGCAGAATCGCGCCAACCTGCTTGGCGTTCACGGCCAGCGTGATGGCCGCGCCCTTGCCGCCATACAACACTGCCGGCACTTTGCCGGTCTGCCGCAGCCGCCGGGCTTCATTCTTTCCGCGCGTCGCGCGCGGCGCGCCTTCTACTACAATCTTCTCTGCCATGGCCTTCTTCCCTTCTTGAACTCCAGGGGGGACGGGCACTCTTGCCTGTCCTCTTCCTGTTCAATTCCTGTCAAACTTCGTGGACAGACAGGAATGTCTGTCCTACAAATCAAATGAAGAGCTCGCTGATGGACGTCTCCTCGTGAATCGAGCGAATCCCGCGTGCCAGCAATTCCGCCACGCTCAATACCTTAATCTTCCCCATCTTCTTCGCCGCTTCGCTCAGCGGCACCGAATCGGTCGCCACCACTTCCGTGATCCGCGACTTCTCAATACGTTCGATCGCCGGTCCGGAGAGCACCGCGTGCGTGCAAGCGGCAAACACTTGTGTTGCGCCTTCCCGGATCAGCGCGTCCGCGGTCTTTACCAGCGTCCCCGCGGTGTCAATGATGTCGTCCACGATCAGCGTGCTGCGCCCGCGCACGTCGCCGATCAGGTTCATCACTTCGCTGACATCCACGTCCACACGGCGCTTGTCCACGATGGCCAGCGGCGCATCCAGCCGTTTCGCGAAAAACCGCGCACGCTCCACGCCGCCGGCATCCGGCGAAACCACGGTCAAGTTCGGCAATTTCAAGTGCCGGAAGTGTTCCACCAGCACCGGCGATCCATACAAGTGATCCACGGGCACGTCGAAATAGCCCTGAATCTGCGGCGCGTGCAAATCCAAAGTCAGAGCCCGGCTGGCTCCCGCCGTTTCCAGCAAATCCGCCACCAGCTTCGCGGAGATCGGAACGCGCGGCTTGTCCTTGCGGTCCTGCCGCGCATAGCAGTAATACGGCAGCACCGCCGTGATTCGCCACGCCGACGCGCGTTTAAACGCGTCAATCATCAGCAACAACTCCAGCAGGTGGTTGTCCACCGGGGCATGGCACGGTTGCACAACGAACACATCCGCGCCGCGCACGTTTTCCAGAATCTGAAAATAAATTTCGCCGTCGCTGAACCGCCCCAGCAGCGCTTTGCCCAGCGGCACATCCAAATGCTTGCAAATGCTCTCCGCCAGAATGGGGTTCGCGGTCCCCGAGAAAATCTTAAACCGGTCGTCGTTCACGACGCTCGCGCTCCGTGCAATCGCTTAGCAATCGCACACGTACAGGCACCGCTCCCAACAGCTGGTTTCCGTAAGTGAGATGGACACAAGGAGACGCTGCGGGTCGAACGACGTACGCGCTTTTAGGGCGCGCCCTTCACACTGCGAAAGTA
>Ga0210409_10001341_pt1 | contig 32625 bp, 22 predicted proteins | sample IncBWH17MmetaG_FD_161649 | JGI IMG/M metagenome (GOLD analysis project Ga0210409, IMG submission 161649) | Forest soil microbial communities from Barre Woods Harvard Forest LTER site, Petersham, Massachusetts, United States - Inc-BW-H-17-M | ecosystem: Environmental > Terrestrial > Soil >...
GCGGAAAACTTTTCTAAGACCGCGGAAGTCCTCCGCCCCTTTCTCAAAGCTCCGCCCGACGATCCGGGCCTGCTCTTCGCTTGGGGCACCGCTCTTGTCCGCACTCACCAGCCCGATCTGGCCATGGGAATTTTCCGGCGTCTCCTTGAACAAAACGCCAGCAATCCCAGCGTTCACTTGCTGTTCGGACAGGCCCACGCCCAGCAGAAGGACTACTCCAACGCACTCACCGAACTGAAAACTTCCTTACAGCTCGATCCCCGTCTACCCGAGGCGCATTATTACGAAGGTCTCGTTTACCTTCACCAGAGCGAATTCGAATCAGCCGCGCAGGAATTTCGCGCCGAACTTCAGATCCAGCCTGCCCACGCCCTCACGACCTACCATCTTGCGTACGCCCTGTTGGCTGAGGGCCATCCTGAGCAGGCCGAGCCCCTCTTGCGTGACGTGATCAAGGCCCTGCCCGGCTATGAATCAGCCCATTTCGAACTCGGCCGCGCTCTCTTGCTGCAAGGAGACACCACCGGAGCCATCGAGAGTCTCGAAACCGCCAGGAAGCTTGTACCCGATCACGACGCCACCTACTTTCAATTGAGCCAGGCCTACCGCCGCGCCGGACGCACGCAAGAAGCGCAGCAGGCGCTCGCGGCCTATCAAAAGCTCATTGAAACGAATCGGCTAAAAAAGCGCGAAAGCATGGAGATAGATAATCCCTAGCTTCAGACTAACCACGAAAGGCCAAGTTTTTTCGGGACCCGCCCCCGCTCGATGGTGTCAGGCAACCTGTCTCGAAAACTTCAGTTGTGGGTTGAACTCCCACTCGCGGCACCAAGAGCTTGCGGAAGTTCCGTACGGTTCAAAGTCGTTGGGAAACTTACTTGGGTTCGGCGGCCGCCGGCGTCCCCTGCGAATCACTACCCGGAACGATGCTTCTGACGATCACATACAGGGCAGGAATGAAAAGCAAATTCAGCGTCGTTGCGGCGATCATTCCGCCGAAGACCGTGGTTCCCACGGACACGCGTCCAGCGCGCCCTGCGCCTCTCGCCAGAACCAGCGGTACAACTCCAAGAATAAACGCCAGCGACGTCATAAGAATGGGGCGCAGCCGGATTCGGGCCGCCTCGACAGCCGCATCCACCACCGACATCCCTTGACTGCGCAATTGTTCCGCAAACTCGACGATCAAGATGCCGTTTTTGCTCGCTAGGCCGATCAGCATCACCAGGCCGATCTGGCAGTACACGTCATTCTCCAACCCGCGCAGTGCTTGCGCACCGAGCGCTCCAAGAATGGCCACGGGCACAGCCAGCAACACAATAAACGGCAGGATGTAGCTTTCATATTGCGCCGCGAGCGTCAGGTACACGACCACCAGCCCCAGCGCAAAAAGAATCAGCGCTTTTCCGCCCGATTGGATTTCCTCCAGCGACAATCCGCTCCATTCGAACGTCATTCCGTTCGGCAGCACCTTGTGCGCCAGCGCTTCCATGGCTGCAATCCCGTCGCCGCTGCTCTTGCCGGGCGCCGCGTTGCCGTTGATTTCCGCGGAACGGAACAAGTTATAGTGGCTGATCACTTGCGGATTCGCCGTTTGCTCAATCGTGACCAGATTTCCAAGCGTAATCATCTTGCCGGTGTCCGAGCGCACGTAATACTCGCCGATGTCCTTCGCTTGCGAGCGGAATTTAGCATCCGCTTGCACGTACACGCGATACGAGCGGTTGTTGAAATCGAAATCGTTCACGTACTCCGACCCCATGTACGTCTGCAGCGTGTCGGTCACCTGCGTCAGCGGAACCTGCAAGCTTTTTGCCTTCTCGCGGTCAATTCGAACGAGGTACTGTGGATCGTTTGCCGTAAAGCTGGTGAAAAGACCCGTGACGTCCTTGCTCCCATTGCCCGCGATCACCAGTTGATTCGCCGTCTTTGCGATCGATTCCAGTGAATTCCGTCCGAGATCTTCCAATTCGAATTGAAATCCGCCGAATTGTCCCAGTCCTTGCACCGCCGGAGGATTAAACGGCACCACCAGCGCGCCCGGAGTGCTCATCACCTGCCCGCGCAACCGTTGAATGACTGCAGCTGCCGAATGTTGCTCGCCTTTGCGATTCTCGAACCCCTGTAAATTGGCGAAAATCATGCCGCGATTGGGAGCGTTGCCCGTAAAGCTGAACCCCGCAACGCTGAAGGCTCCTGTAATTTCCGGCACATGAGAAAGCGTCTCTTCCACTTTCGCGCAAACGTCCCGCGTATACGTCAAGGAAGCGCCTTGCGGGGACTGCACGATGAACATAATGTAGCCCTGGTCGTCTTCGGGAATGAAAGCGCGCGGCACCCGCTGGTAAATCAAGTAGGTGCATGCCAGCAAAGCGAGAAAAACAAGCGCAGTGGCGAATCGCCAGCCGAGCGCTAGCCTGACTGTTTTTCGATACAGGTTTGTTCCTGCCTCGACCGTGCGATTGAAGGCCTTGAAGAAGCGGCCTTGCGCGCGTTCCCGGTGATGGCCAAGGAGAATCGCGGAGAGCGCCGGCGTAAGCGTCAGCGCGTTGAAGGCGGAAATCGAAACGGAAAACGCGATCGTCAGCGCGAACTGGCGGAACAAAATCCCCGTCGTCCCCGGGAAAAGCGCCACGGGCACGAAGACTGCGACTAGGACGAGCGACGTCGCAATCACCGCGCCCGCCACTTCCTTCATGGCCACCGACGCCGCGTTGTGCGGCTCCGTGATGCCCTCCACGATGTGCCGCTCCACGTTTTCAATCACCACGATGGCATCGTCAACGACCAGGCCTGTCGCCAGCGTGATTCCGAACAGCGTCAGCGTGTTGATCGAAAAGCCCAGCAGCTTCACGAAGACGAATGTGCCGATCAGCGAAACAGGAATGGTGATTGCCGGAATGAACGTGCTACGCCACTCCTGCAGAAACAAGTAGATGACAATGACAACCAGCACGATCGCTTCAAACAATGTGATCAGCACGTCCTGAATCGATTCGCCGATAACCGCGGTCGTATCGAACGCCACCGCATACTTCAGGCCGGGCGGGAAATTCTTCGACAACCGTATGAGTTCGGCCTTGGCGGCCTTGTCAACGTTGAGCGCGTTCGCGCCCGGAAGCTGCGTGATGGCCAGCCCGATGGCATCATGTCCATTGAAGCGCAGGATCGAGCCGTAGTCCTCCGCTCCCAGTTCCGCGCGGCCCACGTCCTTGAGCCGCACCAGCGTGCCATCCGTCCCCGTTTTCAAAATTATGTTTTCGAATTCCGAAGCCTCGCTCAGCCGGCCGATCACCCGCACGCTGAACTGAAACGCCTGCCCGTTCGATGCCGGCTGTTGCCCAATCTGCCCGGCAGCGACCTGCACGTTTTGCTCTTGCAGTGCATTCAGCACCGTGGTCGCCGTCAGGCCGCGCTGCGCCATCCGCGCGGGATCGAGCCACAGCCGCATGGCGTATTTTCGCTCGCCGAATATAATGGCGTCGCCCACGCCAGGCACGCGCTTGACCGCGTCTTTGACGTAGACATCAATAAAGTTGCTGAGAAAAAGGCTGTCGTACTGGCCATTCTCCGAATACACTCCCGCGGCAAAAATAAATCCCGTGGCCTGCTTGGTGATGATCACCCCGGTGTTTTTCACCTGGTTTGGCAGACGGCCCAGGGTCTGATTGACGCGGTTCTGCACGTCAACCGCCGCAAGGTCCACGTCCCGTGTTACGTCGAACGTCACGGTGATCTGGCTTGTCCCGTCGTTGCCACTCGTCGAGGTGATGTACTTCATTCCCTGCACGCCGTTGATAGCCTGCTCCAGCGGAATCGTGACCGCCGATTCAACAGTCTGCGCGTTGGCGCCGATATATACGCTCGTCACCACCACCTGCGGCGGCGCAAGGTCCGGGAACTGCGCAATCGGAAGAGACGGAATGGAGATCGCGCCCGCGAGAATGATGAAGAGGGCGCAGACCGTAGCAAAGACCGGGCGGCCAATGAAAAAATCAACGAACAAGGACGGCACCCGCCTGGGCTTGGGTTGAATTCGAACGCTTCATGTTTTCTGTGAATGCTACCGCGCGACCGCGCTCTTGCCGTCGTCCACAACTTGTTCGGCGATGGCCGCGCCGTCCTGCAAGAATTGCGTCCCGGAAATGATGATGTGATCCCCAGGCTTTAGGCCGTCGAGCACTGCAAAATCGTTGCCGATGGTATCTCCCAGCTTCAAGGGCTTTTGCCGCGCCACCGTTCCTTTGCCTTCGTTCACGGCCACAAACGCGAAAAATTGCCCATTGATTCGCTGCACCGCGAGCACCGGAATCACCGGACCTTCGTGCGTTCCCCAGGTAATCTGCGCGCTGACCTGCTGCGCGATTCGCAGTTTCGCTTGCGGATTTGCAAAGGCGGCCTTCGCCAATACCGTTTGCGTATCCGTATCCACCTGCGGAGAAACAAATGAGACTTGCGTATCGATTCCCAGGTGATTCTCGTTATCGAGCAGCCGCACCGGAAGCCCAACTTTCAAATTCCTCGCGCGCTCCGCCGGCACATAGATGTACGCTTCGAGCCCGCCCGGTTCGTTAACATTTGTCAGCAGCGTGGCTACCGTCACGCGGTCGCCCACGTGCACGGGAATGTCCCCCACGATGCCGTCCATCGGCGACGGGACGCTGTAGTAGCGCAGCTCCACTCTTTGCTGTTTCACCTGTTCGTCCAGAGCTTTCACCTGCGCAAGTGCTGCGTCGTAGTTCGACTGCGCATTGTCGAGTTCCTGTTTGCTGATCACACCAGCGGCGGAAAGCTTTTGCGCGCGCTCCAGCGAAACCTTGGCGTAGCGCAGGTTGGCTTCCTGCGCCGAGCGCGATGCTTCCTGACTGCTCACCGTGGCTTCTTGTTTCAGCGGATCAATTTGCAGGAGGATCATTCCGGTGCTTACGTGGTCGCCGGACTTCACGAAAATACGCGTGATTTGTCCTTCCACCTGCGGATTGATCGCCGCGGAGTGCCGCGACTTCACGATGGAGAGATATTCTGTCGTATCGGGAATTTTCACCGACGGCGCGATACGCACCTGTACCGGAGTGGCTGGCGCGCTGGCTGCCGAAGCATTGCTGGCCGCGCTTCTTTGGCAGCCGGATAGCAATGCCACCGCCGCGAATGCCAGCAGCAACACCGCTGCCCGGCGCCTGGAGACAGGGCCTTCCGTTAGGGTTCGAATTGGAACAGTTCGGCGCATCTCCGTCTATGTAGCTCTAAATCTTACGACACTCATCAACAAGAGCAAAATACAGAAGGGATACAGCTATTGATTGGACGCGGAGAAAAACTTTTGGTTACATTGGGTTAGCGCCGGAGGGTCAGTAGAAATCGCGGGAATCGATGCGCTTACTGGAGAGGCCCAGTTGCAGGACGTCCATCTGCTCCGGCCGGTCAAAAAATTTGCCGGGGAAGAGTGCCTTCAACAGCACCCGGACGCCGCCAAACGCGACGCCCAGCACCACGGCAACCACCATGAACACGAGCGTGGCGATGATGATTTTGGCAACCGTCGTCAGCAATGGCGGGTCGGTGATGGTATGTGACGGCTCGTTCCAGGTGACTTGCGTCCCGTAATTCAAAGCGCTGCGCAGCGATGCGCCGTACGCGGGCGACGATGGCCGCAACACAAGTGAAAGCAAGGAAGCCTTGCGCTCAATCGTCGTTCCCGCCTGCTTTGCGGAAGCCGAAAGCGCTTGCTCCAAATGATGCAAATGCTGTTCGGCCAACTGCGGCGTCGGATATTCGATCAGCAACAGCACCGCGGCGTCCTTGCCCCGGTGATATTCCCCGAGCATAACCTCTGCGCCCGAATTCCAGCCGGCTTCGTCTGCGAGCACGGCGTATTCACTCTGACGCAATGCCTCCAACGCAGCTCGGAATCCGTTCGGGCCAAGCGCATATTTTTGCGTCCCATCGGTGAACCCTTGTGGCAAGTACGTTCGGATCGGCGGTAATGGCGTCTGGTCGGAATGCGCGCCCACCGTGTTCACAAGCGTGACCAAATCTTCCGTGGAGATCGCCGGTGTCGGGCTCACCTGCAAAACGAAACTCCCCAGCAAGACATAGAGTTTTTCGCCGTCCACCGCGGAGGTCCTGTTGAGCGTGGAAGGCTGCATGTCCGGGCGAAGGTATGCGGTATAGATTTCGTACGCGCTGCTCGGATCGCGATATTTATCCAAGTCCACATGGATCTTGCCGCTGCCGGAGTAGTAATCGCAAATCTCACTTGTCGTGAGCCCGGCTTCTTTTTTAAGATTCGCGAATTTCGCAGGTTCCGTAAATTCCACGTTTTCAGCACTTGGCCTGCAAGACCACGTGCTAAAGCGAGAGGGAAGTGCTTGCCGTTGAGCAGAGGAGTGGGGAGCGGCGGCGAGCGCCAGCAAGCTTACGCCAATAAGGAACAGTTTTCGCATCCCGGCTTCTATTAGACACCAATACCCTAGTTTTGGTTGCGGGATTGTTCCACCGCGACGGTTGCGGCGGGGCGCCCGGCGCTGGTCTTTCCAGGTATGTTGACGGTTACGCTGTTCATGCTCTGAAGGTAGCTGGCCACGCCCTGGTACAGCCCTTCGGCCACCTTTTGGCGCTGCTCGGGCTGCTTCAGGAGCTTTTCATCGGCCGGATTGCTCAAGAACGAGATCTCCGTGAGGATGGAGGGCATGTCTGCGCCAATCAGCACCACGAAGGGCGCTTTGCGGACGCCGCGGTCCTTCACGGTCTTGCTGGATTTCTGAACGCGCTTTGCGAGGGAGTCCTGAATATCTTCGGCGAACTCCTTCGATTCCTCGATTTTTTCTGTTTGCGCGATTTTCTTGACCAGGTCCTGCAGCTCGTGAATGCCCTGCTCCGCCGTGGCGTTTTCGCGCGCTGCCACTTCCATGGCCTCGGCCGAGCCCTTCATATTCAGGTAATACGTTTCGATGCCGCGCGCGGCGTGGTCCCTACTGGAATTTGCGTGGATAGAAATGAACAGGTCGGCCTTGGCCTGATTCGCAATGTTGGTGCGCTCTTCCAGCGGGATAAACGTGTCGTCGGCTCGCGTGTAGACGACATCCGCGCCCGGCAAACGCTGCTGGATGATTTTGCCCAGCCGCAGCGCCACATCGAGGCACAAATCTTTTTCCATCAAGCCGGTGGGGCCGATCGTGCCGGTATCGTGGCCACCGTGGCCCGGGTCAATGACGATCCGGCCAATTTTCAAGCCCAACGCGCGAGTCAAAGTGGACTGGCCGTCGCGTGTCGGCTGTGGAGCGGAGGCCGGCTGGACCAAGTCAGGTTTCATTCCTGACGACGCCCTAATGGATTTCGATCGAGCATTCCTGGAGCTAGGACTCGAGGTTGTTGTAGTGGATGCTGAATTGTTGCCGGCAACGGAGCCGCTGATGGCGCTGTTCGTGTTTGACGTTGGCTGTTCGGAAAAGGGTGACGAGTTTGTCGAACCCCTGGAGGCTACCGTCTGCACGCTGTTTGCTCCGCCGTTCGACCCAGTAGCATCCTCTGTCGCGCCACTGCCAGAAGAAGGCTGCTGCCCACGCTTCGCCTTGGCTGTCTTAACCGGAGCAGAGGGAGAAGAAGTGGCATAAAGATCGATAATGAGCTGCGGCGGATTGTTCGTCAGCGAAGCGGTGTATTCCTTCACGCCGTTGACGTCCAGCACCACGCGCACCACGCCGGAGTGATTTTGCGCCACGCGCACCGCCGTCAAAAGCGTTCCATCCACTTGAATGTTTCCGCGCGCCACTTCCGGAGTGAGCCGTGCGGCGTGCAAGTCAAAAAAGATGCGATCGGGATTGGCAATGCGCCCGGAGGTATATTGCACGGTGTTTTCGAGGTCGATCGTCACTCGCGTGGCGTCGCCATTCGCGGCCGCGCGAATCCGGCGCACGCGCGGAATTTCCGCCGATTCCGAATGACTGACGGATTTTCCTCCGGAATGAACCGGTGTCCGCGGGCCGATCTCCTCTTCCGCAGGAATAGCTGCCACTGGTTTTGGTCCGCCGTTATTCGAAACCGATGGCTCTTCGCTGCTTTGCAGCAGCGTCAATTCCGCAACCGCTTCCTGCGCCTCGCGCTTCCGCGGCGAACGCGGATAGCGCTTCAAGAAATCTTCGTACGTTTGTTTTGCCAGCGCGGAATCGCCGAGTTGATCGCGCTGCAATTTTCCGATGCGCAGAATCGCATCCTGGCAATAATGATTCGCCGGATATTCGCGCACCAGGAATTGATAGGAATCCACCGCGGATTGATAGTAGCTGCGCCCAAAGCGGTCGCCCATTTCCGTGTAAAGCTCTGCGACGGCCAATAGGGAATCGGGAACTTCGGAAGCGCGCGGCGTTATCAACGCGACGCGGCGGTAACTGGAAACCACTTGTTTGTAATCGGCGAGCGTGCGTTTCTCGTTCGGCTTGCTATTCAAAGCCGCGCGCTGCTCTTCGGCTCGTGTGAATTGCGCGGACGCGGCCCCACGCTTCACCGTGGCGTTGGCGTCGGCGGTTCCCGCCGCCGTCTTCGCGGGGGAAGCCACTGCCGCAGCCAGGACAAAACCTAGCGAAGCGCTGGCGAAGGTCCTGTGGAAAATTTTTCGGCCAACTAACATCCTGCTACATCCCCCAAATCACGCCGCAACACGCCATGGCCTGGTAATCCACTCAGGCAAAATAGTTACACTTCCGAAGCCGCAAATCCAGAGCTTTCGGAAAGCTTAAGAGCAACTGAATACTACTGTTTTTAGTCGTTGGTGAAGACGATGCGGCCGCTCTCAGAGACGTCTCTGTGGATGGCGCGTGAATTGATGAACGCGTCGGCAAGGCGTCCCGAACCAGGCCGGAAGTAGGCATCTTGAACTTTCTGAACGTAGTTCCGCGTTTCGCGAAACGCGGGGACGCCGTGAGCCCGATCCACGGCACCCTCTCCTGCATTGTACGCTGCCAAAGCCAAATCGAGGTTGCCGTTGTAGCGTTCCAGCAACGTCTTGAGATATTTAACCCCGGCGTCAATATTCTGTTGCGGGTTGAATACGTCGTAGGCTCCAAATCGTTGTGCCGTCGTGGGAATCAGCTGCATTAATCCGCCGGCGCCTTTGTGCGAATACGCCCGAGGATTCCAGTTCGATTCCGTTTCGATCACTGCGCGGATCAGTGCAGGGTCCACGCGGTGCCGGTCCGCTGCTTCTCGAACGAGTTTTTCCGTGCCGTCGCGGTCGATACTCATGGCCGGGCGGTCGCGTCCCGTAAGAGAAGATTCAGATGGCAAGTATATGGATGCGCGCGGCTTCATGGCCGATAGCTTGGCCGACAAGGGTGGCTCAGCGTTGACAAAGAGCTGGCGTCCGGTCTGATCCACGACCTTGGAAATCTGGGCGCTGGCGCTGGGCGCGAAACAGCTCGTGCAAAGAACCAGCGTTGCGGGAAGAAGCCCTGCCGTGTTTGCCGTGCGTTTGTTCATCATCCCTCAGGGAAGGCCTACAACAAGTTTGGATCCAACCGCTTAGCGGCCAGTATTCCGTTTAGCCGCGTAGCGGTCAATGTCACTTCCGTACTATGGCCTCTAGCCCAGGGGTCACCCCTGTGGGGACCGGGGACCACCGAGCCATAGGCTCGTCTTGCCGAACCGCCCTGGTAGGCAAACTTATACCACACCCAAGGTACGGTTCTGGCGCTAAACACATTATAGCAAGGGCTCCAGCAGGGAGGGGATACTCGATAGGGCACTTTTTAGGGCAGCTGTGTCCTTGCCGCCAGCCTCGGCCAAATCGGGGCGGCCGCCTCCGGAACCGCCTACTTGCTTGGCGAGTGCCTGTATCAGCTTGCCAGCATGGACTTTAGCGGTGAGGTCCTTGGTGACCCCGGCGATGAGGGCCACTTTGCCGTCTTCGGGCATGCCCAGGGCGACCACGCCTGAGCCTAGTTTCTGACGGAGGGTGTCCACCAGCTGCCTAAGTCCTTCGCGGTCAACATTTTGCACCTCGGCAGCGATAACCTTAACGCCTTTAATGACTTGCGCGCTTGCGGCCAGCTCGTCCACTTGGCTGAGGGCTCCTTTGCGCTTCTGGGCTTCCAGCTCCTTTTCGAGCTGTTTGGCGGTATTGGTCAGCTTCTCGACCTGGGATAGGATGCCGTCTTCGCCGACGTTTAGCTGGGTGGCCAGTTGATGCAAGATTTGGGCCTGATGCTGGTAGTGCTCGAGGGCGCCGATGCCGGTCACGGCCTCGATGCGGCGGACGCCTGCGGCCACGGATTCTTCGCTGACGATTTTCAGGACGCCGATGTCGCCGACGCGCTGGACGTGCGTGCCGCCACATAGCTCTTTCGAGTAGAAACCGCGAGCCGCGCGGCGATCGGCAATGGTTACGACGCGGACGTTGTGCTCGGGATACTTGTCTCCGAAGAAGGCCAGTGCGCCGGAGGCCAGGGCCTCTTCGAGGGAAGTGACATCTGTTTCGATTTGCGTGTTCAGGCGAATCTCGTCGTTCACCTGCTGCTCGATGTCGCGGAGCTCTTCGGCGTCCACATGCGCGAAATGAGAGAAGTCAAAGCGCAGCCGTTCCGGCGAATTCAGCGAGCCGGACTGTTTCACGTGCGTGCCGAGAATGTTGCGCAGCGCCGCATTCACCAGATGCGTTCCCGAATGGTTGCGGATAATCCGCGCGCGCCGCTCGGCGTCCGCCACGACCGCCACGCAATCGCCGACGCGCAGCGTTTCTTTCGCAACAACTTTGTGCGCCACAAGCCCCGCGACGGGATAGAAAGCGCCAGTCACATCCGCAAGGACTTGCGACTCGGAGTTGTCATAGAACGCGCCGGTGTCGGCCATCTGTCCGCCGGATTCTGCGTAAATCGCCGTGCGGTCCAGCACTACTTCACCGCTCTCGCCCGGTTTCAGTTCGTTGACGGCACCAAGCTTCGTGACGATCGCCTCAATGCGGCAATCCTTCGCGCAAGTCCCGCGATAAAAGTCCGGCTCCGTCTTAAATGTCTCCGCCAACTTCGCATACGCCGGATTCGCGGTCTCCTTTGCCCCACCCTTCCACGACGCCCGCGCCCGCGTCCTCTGCTCATGCATGGCCCGCTCGAAACCCGGCCAATCAACAGAGAACGCGGCGTCGCGAACCACATCTTCTATGAAGTCTCGAGGCAGACCATAGGTATCGTAGAGTCTGAAAGCTTTATCGCCAGAGTACTGTCCGACAGTAAAAGATGTGCCGCGAAGCTGCTCTCTTGCGTGGTGCTCTATCACGACCGGTCCACGTAGTTCGTTTAGATCCTCCTCGAGTTTCTTCAGCCCAATGTTCACAGTACGACTGAAGCGTGTTTCCTCTTCGTCGAGAATATGGTTGACGCGTTCAGCGGTTTCAGCCAGATCCGGATACGCACCAGCCATGAGCGCCCGCACGGCGGCTGACATTTTGGATAGAAATGGCGAAGGGGCCCCCAAAATACGCGAGTGTCGCAGCGCCCGACGAATGATTTTCCGTAGGACATAGCCACGGCCTTCGTTTGCCGGAACAACACCGTCTGAGATCAGAAATGTGGCGGCGCGGGAGTGGTCCGCAATTATGCGAAAAGATGCGGCGAGATCTGGCCGAGTCGTTAGTGCCGAACTACAAAGTTTTTCAGCGCTCTCGATAAGTGGCGTGAACAAGTCTGTATCGTAGTTGGAGATAACGGCTTGTAGGACCGAAGCGACGCGTTCGAGGCCCATGCCCGTGTCTACGCACGGTTTCGGCAGGGGAGTCAACGTACCGCTGGCGTCTCGGTTGAACTGCATGAAGACGAGGTTCCAGACTTCGACGTAGCGGCCGCAGTCGCAAGGGAATTTGCAATCGGCGTGGCCTTCGTCGGAGGCGGCGGGGCCCATGTCGTAGTGGATTTCGCTGCAGGGGCCGCAAGGGCCGGTGTCGCCCATGGCCCAGAAGTTTTCTTTCAGCCCCGGAATGGCGAAAATTCTTTCCGTTGGGACGTTCTGGCCGAGCCAGAATTCTCGCGCTTCCTCGTCCACGCCCAACATGTTGCCGGGAGAGACTTCGGCGCCGCCAAAAACAGTGACGTACAGCTTATCTTTCGCAATTCCAAACCATTGCGGGGAAGTGACGAGTTCCCATGCGTAGGCGATGGCGTCCTTCTTGAAATAATCGCCGAAGGAGAAATTGCCGAGCATCTCGAAAAACGTGTGATGGCGCTTGGTGAAGCCGACATTCTCGAGGTCGTTGTGCTTGCCGCCGGCGCGCACGCATTTCTGTGCCGTGGTCGCGCGCGTGTAGTCGCGTTTTTCGAGGCCGAGGAAGACGTCCTTGAACTGGTTCATCCCGGCGTTGGTGAAGAGCAGGGTGGGATCGCCATGCGGAACGAGCGAGGAGCTGCGGACGCGGCGGTGGCCTTTGCTTTCAAAGAAGCGCAGAAAGGCTTCGCGGATATCGTTGCCGCTCCAAAATTTCCCGTGCTTGTCGTCGCCAGTCACGTCAACAGCCTCAGTTCCCGCAAGGAGTGGAGTCGAAACACGCCGGGTTGCACGTGTGACACGGCATTATGGCAGAGGGGAAGCGGGCAAGCCAACGACGAGGGAGGGGGTACCCCCCGTCTTTTTTGGATGTGTGGCAAACAAAGGACTTTAAGTTCAACGATTTTGGATGTGTGGCAAGGAAAGGAGTTAGAGGGCGATTTTTCGGATGTGTGGCAAATACGGGGGTTAGCGGATTGAGGGGCGCGATTCACACGGAAGTATAGCATGGAAGATGCACTAAGTCAATAGATACCTATGTGGTAAATAAGACACGGTAGCGGCGGCTGTGTGCGGCCGCAAAAAAAAAGAAGGCACCGGGATTTCCGGCACCTTCTTTCCGCAACAAGTTTTGCAAAAAGCTACTGAGGACAAGGGACCGCGGAGTGTGTCAGCGCGGTCGTGTCTGGATAGCTAAACGCGCCGCCGATGGCATCGGAAGTGGCGCCCACTTCAAACCACTGCAACAGGGCTTCGGTCTGCGGGTGATAGACAAAGACTTCATTCCGTTCCTTGAGCGTAATGGGCACAGTGGAGGTCGCCAGTACCTCGACGGGATCACCCGTTTCCAGGTTCCCCTGGCATACCTTTGAAGTTGGCGGCTGGCCGGGGAACTGCCAACGTGGAACTAGGTTGTTTCCAAAGGGGTCGTTGAAGGCTTCCGAGGTTTCGTGCGCGAGCACGGTGACATCCTGGACTCCACCGTTAAACAATCCGGGAGAGACCCAGCTCGAGAAGGCGAAAATCCAGCGCGGTTGAGGCGTCTGGCTAGGATCGTAAATATAGGTGTGGAAACCGAGCACGCAGCAGCCTGCGAACTTTCCCTTAGCGTCAATCGAGAACAAATAGGTATTGGGCCAGGCCTGCATGTTGAAGGCGTCCGTGGTGTACGTGTTGGCGATAATGTCGTTCACGGCCTGGTTGAAATACAGGTTTTGGAAGACCAAGTCCAGCAATTCGATGAACTCCGTGCCGTCAGGGGCGTGGCCGACAAAGTAGGATTGCACCGTCACGATGCTTCCGTCCGGCAATTGCACCTGGACGTGCCGCGGTATATCGATGGTGACGCGGTTCACGATGCTGGGTTCCAACTCCGTGTGCCAGTTTTCGCCCATGGTGTTGAAGAATTCCGCGCGCTGAACGGCGTCGCCGAACTGAATGTGGCGGCCCGAGGTATAGTTTGCTTCCTCAAAGTTCGGAGAATCCGTGAAGAGATCCTCAAAACTGAATGGCACGCTCGGAGAAAACCCGGCTGGCACATTTAGGAGATTGAGAGAAACCGAGGTGATCTTCGCCGGAATTTCCGTCCTGCCGCCGAGCAGAGGATTGTTTCCCATCATGATGTAAGGGAAGACCCTGCCGGCAGAGGGGCCACCTTGAGCGGCAAACGCGCCTGCAAAGGTGGGTACGGTGAGGAGACCGGGAATGTTACCGCCTGGGTTGTGGGGAATGCCGCCGGACTGGCCGTTGTTTCCCGCCGCGCCATTTGTGCCTGCGCTGGTGCTCGCAGCGCCGCTGGTCGTGGTGAAAACTTCCCTGGAAGTCGTGGCGTTGGGCGGGAACACCAAGACAACTCCTGAAGCCGCGGAACTCGCCGCCGACGCAGAGCTTAACGGGACAGGCGATGCTTTGGTGTAGCCTGGAGAGGTTTGGCCTGAAAACGGAGAGGGTTCACTCGGAGCGGCCTGGCCGGGCGTGCGTGCAGCAGTGCAAGCCATAAAAACGGATCCCAAAAACAGCGCAGTCAATCGAATCGAACCGGGCATAGATGTTCTCCTGTATGCGATGGGAACTTGGAAAGCAACGGGACAATACACTCACTGTTATATCAATGCAAGAACAACTGCATAAAAAAATCTAATAATCGTCGGCTGCCGTGAGTTTCCTCTACTGTTTTTACGAAAGGCTTACAACATGCAAGCGGAAAATATTGATTTCCATATTTCTCCGTTCGCCGCTGAAAACTTTCTCTCGAATATCAATCGGAGCTGGTACTAAAGCTTCCATTACCTGGTGTGGAGTCAATGGGCGCCGCAGGGAACCGAGAGTCGACAAGCTCTACAGCACTCTGTTGCTGCGAGGGTGCAGGCAAAACCTAAACATTTGTCATAACATAGCCGTAGCAATCGATATCGCGTGGAGGATTTCATGGGTGAGATGGTGCAGTTCAAGCGGCCGGACGGAAAGACGTGCCCGGGCTATCTGGCAGCTCCCAAAGCAGGATCGGGCGCGCCGGGCTTCGTATGCGTACAGGAGTGGTGGGGGGTTAACGAGCAAATCAAGAAGACTGCAGACCGGCTGGCCGGGGAGGGTTACCGGGCGCTTGTGCCGGACCTTTTTCGCGGCAAGATTGCCAAGGCCGCCGACGAAGCGAGTCACCTAATGGCCAATCTCAACTTTCCCGATGCTGCCGAGCAAGACATTCGAGGAGCGGCGCAGTACCTGAAGCAAAGCTCGAAGAAAGTGGTGGTGGGCGGATTTTGCATGGGCGGAGCGCTGACCATCCTGGCTGCGGTGCGCGTGCCGGAGATGGACGCGGGCGCGTGTTTCTACGGCCTTCCGGAGCTACCGGCCGCCGAGATAAAGAAGATCAAGATTTCGCTGACTTGCCATTTTGCCAATCAGGATGGCTGGATCACGCCGGCCAAGGTGAACGAATTCGAGGTCGCGCTGAAGCAATCGAAATCGGAGTTCGAGATTTATCGCTATGACGCGCAGCATGCGTTCATGAACGAGGCGCGGCCGGAAGTGTATGACGCGGCAAGCGCGAAGTTGACGTGGGAACGGACGCTGAAGTTTTTGAAGAAGGTGCTGGCGTAGGCGGTCCCAGAGCCGAATCGAAAATCGAAGAGGGCGTAGTCCGCCGCGGCGGACGCCCCTACAAAGGGACGTTATTCCGGGTCGATGTCCGGAACGTCTTCTTTTACTACGGCTTTCAGTTCGCGGCGGACGACATCGGCGGAAAATCCGGCGCGCAGCAGGCTTCCATAAATGGAGGCCATTTTCTTTTCATCGATTTCGCCGCGGTAGGAGCGGAGTTTGCGTTCGATGCGCTGGCGGACCATCGCGCCTTCGTCGTTGGCCTTGGCGGTTTCCTGCAGCGCGGCTTCGATATGGGGGTCTGGGACTCCGCGGGCGCGCAGATCGCGGGCCACACGAAATTTTCCTTGTTTGCGGGATTCGGTACGCTGGCGGGCGAACTGCTTCGCATAGCGGGCGTCGTCGATTAAGCCATTTTCTTTCAGGCGCGCCATGACCACTTGAACGAGGAGCTTGTTGTCGCTGCGGCGTTCGAGCTTTTTCTTCATTTCGTGGACGGAATGGGCGCGGCGCATCAGGGCGCGCAAGGCCACGTCGTACATTTCGGCTTCAGTTTCGAGTTGGCGCGGCTTGCCGAACATGGGGCAAGCATAGAGGAGAAAATAGTGAGTGGCTAGTGGCGAGCGAGTGCAACTGTTCTGTTATTCGAGGCGGACGTCGTCGATGGCGAATGTAAACGCGCCGGGGCTGCCGCCGGCGCAGAAAAGGATGGCGGTGATGTCGTGTCCGTCGGTTTGGAAGGCCGAGAAGGGAATCGTGATTTCTTTCCATTCGGTGCTCACGGTGAGGTTTTGAATGGCTGGGTTGTAGCCTCCGGACTTGGTGAAGAACATGAGGCGGTAGGGACGGCCGTCGCCGCGAATCCAGAAACGGATGGCTTTCTTCGAGGAAAGATTGGCAGATTCGAATGGATGCGAACCGGGAGAGAACATTGCGCCAGCCCAGGCGTAAGCGAAGGCGTCGGAAATTGTGCCGGAGATTTCCATGGCCCCTTTGCTGCTGTTGGCTCCGGGACTAATCCACTTGAGTTCAGCGGTGGACTTGCCGCCGGCCATGGTGTCGGTGGAGACGGCCCAGCCGGAACCAAACTTTGACGTGGTGACGTCCGTTTCGAAATCGCTGATGAAGCCGGATTCGGAGCCCGCGGGCGCGGGCGTGGCAGCTGCGGCTTGAGCCTCTTGCTTTTCTTTTTCCACCATGGCGCGGGTGGAGGCACGGTCGGCTTCGGCGCCGGTTTTCCAGACGGAAACGATTTCGCGCGTGGCGAGTATGTCCTTGGTGGGATCGCCTTTTACGAGGACGAGATCGGCGCGCAGGCCGGGCGCGATGCGGCCTCGATCGGTGAGGCCGAAGGTGCTCGCGGGGATGGACGTGGCGGAGCGCAGAGCTTCGGTGGGCGTGAGGCCGGCTTGCACGAGGAGGTCGAGTTCGCGATGAATGCTGACGCCGTGGGCTGTGCCGGGATTCGGTGCATCGGTGCCGGCGAGGAGGGGCACGTTGGCGGCGCGAAGAGCGCGGACGGCCGCGAGAGCGTTGGCGAAGTTTGTCTTATTGGCTGGACCGTGCGGAGACGCCTTCTTTAGATTGCCGGCGGAGGAAGCGTCGAGATAAGGGGCGAGGCGTGGGTCGCTGAGCAGAGATTCGCCGCTGGCCTTGCCGGTGATGGATTCATTGACGCAGAGAGTTGCGATGACGAATGCGTGGTGCTGCTTTACGAATGCGCCAAAATCCGGGGCGGGGGGTTCGTCTTCGAAAATGTGGGCAAGGCCGTCGGCGCCGGATTCGATAGCGTCGCGCGCGCCGGCTTGCGAGCCGATGTGAACGACCGCGAGTTTCTTCCGCTTATGCGCTGCGGCGACGACGGCGGCGAGTTCTTCTTTCGTGAGAGTTGGGAGTTTGATGCCGTAGGCGCTGCCGTCATCGTAAATAATTTTGATGTAGTCGCTGCCTTCGGCGACGCGGGCGTCAACGAAGAACTGCGCGTCGGCGGCGCTGGCGAGCGTGGGAATGGCGATGCCGTACTCGGTGCCGTGGCCCTTGGCGACGGTGACGAGGGTGCCGGAGGAGCGGAGGTCTGCGCCGCCAAGATTCTGCCCGGCAGCTTCGCGTTGGCGGACGTTGGCGTCGAATTTTGGATCGGAAAACATGTCCAGTTCGGTTGTGACGCCGAAGATGAGCGACTGGTCGAGAGCTTGCCCCCAGGCGTGCGTATGGGAGTCGATCAAGCCGGGAAGGAGGGTGTCGCCGGCACCGTTGATTTCTTTCGTTCCGGTGGGGGCTTTCAAGTTCTTTCCAATGGCAGCGATGAGGCCGTTTTCGATGGAGACGTCGGTGGCGGGAAGGAGCTTTTCACCGTCGAAGACGCGGACGCTGCGGATGACCAAGGATCTGCCGGATGCGGAGGGCACGGCTGGAGAAGGTGTGTTCTGCGCGGAAAGGAGGTCGACCGCGGCGATGCCAACGGAGATAGCGAGGACCGACAGAACGAGCAGTCGGGACGCCGGATGGAACGATTCCTTCATGGCAACCCCCAGGAGGTGCACTCTGCAAGATGGTACGCGCGGGCCAGCAGAAAGATATCAGTGAGGACTAGAAAGAAGCGCGCAACGGAGCGCATGCAGCTCCTTTTCCGATTCGTGTGAAGTGTGGCCGTCTGTACTACTCGTTGCTGGATTTGGATCCGGGCAGACGGCCTTTGAGGAGCTTGATCTGGCCGTTGTGATTGGCTTCGTGCTCAGTGACGTGGAACCACTTGCAATAGTTGTTGGTAGGACCCCAAGGCCATTCCTTGTCGACGGCCATGAGCCATTTGTCGTCGCGTTTGCGGAATTCGGCGAGAGTTTTCTCGCGGGTTTCGGTAAGCAGATTCAAATAGTAGTCGAGATTGTTGCCGATGAGAGTTTTGCGGGCGGGTTCGCCCAGGTTCATGGCCACATCCCATTTTTGCTTGACGCCGTCCGGCCAGTTGCCCCACTTCGCGCTCTCGAACGTGTTGAGCTGATAATAGGTCTCGGTGGCAGCCAAGTGATTGAGGAGAGCGCCAATTCGATTGGCCTTGGAGTCCAGGAGAAAATCGAGTTCTTGTTGCGACATGTCTTTGACGGAGTGCAGAACTTGACCGCGCATGAATGCCATCATCGAAGTCAAAGTACCGATCTCCGGTGAGAAACCCTTCTTGGGCCCGATGATGTGGAGATCGGAGTCATCCGAAGAGGCAGGCTGCGCGAGAAAGGTCAAGCCGGAGATACCGGTGGCGATAGCAGCGCCGGCCTTAAGGAAATCTCTGCGCGATGGAAAGCATTCGGCTGGAATCATGGCAGTCTCCGTTCAAAGCATTACCCGGGGAAAGTCCAGTGATGAATGCGGGGATGATACAGCGGGGCTCGCGATTGAGCAAGCGATGAACGGAAGCCGGGGAACGAGTTTGCGCCGGCTCTTACTTAGGACTGAGAACTGAAGACTATTTGCGGGCGAAGCGCTCGAAGTCGGCCATTTGGGAGGCCATTTCCTCGCGGGCGGCGTCGGCGGCGGAGCGGATACCCTGGATGCGCAGCTTGAATTCGTCGGCGTTGGAGGCGCGCGCGAGGGCTTCGTCGAGGGTGATGAGCTGCTTGGAATAGAGATCGAAGAGCGACTGATCGAAGGTCTGCATGCCGTATTGGCTGGTGCCGGCGGCGATGGCGTCGTGAATCAAGCGCGTTTTATCGGCGTTGATGATGCAATCGCGGATGTAGCCGGTGGCGATCATGATTTCGCAGGCGGGGACGCGGCCTTTGTCATCCGCGCGGCGCACCAGGCGCTGGGAGACGACGGCCTTCAAGGTGGCGGCAAGCTGCAAACGAATCTGTTTCTGCTCTGGGGGAGGGAAGACGGCGATAATACGTTGAATCGTTTCGGTGGCGTCCAAGGTGTGCAAGGTGGAGAGCACCATGTGGCCGGTTTCCGCGGCGAGCAGGGCGGTGGAAATGGTTTCGAGGTCGCGCATTTCGCCGACCAGAATCACGTCGGGGTCCTGACGGAGGGCAGCGCGCAAGGCGGTGGAAAAGTTCGCGGTGTCCACTTCCACTTCGCGCTGATTGATGAAACTTTTCTTGTCGCGGTGCAGGAACTCGATGGGGTCTTCGATGGTGATCAAGTGATCGGCGCGGTTGGCGTTGATGCGGTCAATCATGGCCGCCAAGGTGGTGGACTTACCGGAACCGGTGGTTCCCGTGACCAGCACTAGTCCACGCTGCTCTTCGCAAATCTTGTTAATGACAAGCGGAAGATTCAATTCTTCCGTGGTGCGAATTTTTGTGGGAATGACGCGCAACACCATGCCGACGTTGCCGCGCTGCTGAAAAACGTTGACGCGGAAACGGCCGAGGCCGGCGACGCCATAGGCCATGTCCAACTCCGCGGTTTCCTTGAACTTTTGCTTCTGGCGGTTGGTCATCATGCTGAAGGCCATGGAGAGCATCTCTTCGGGCGTGATGCGAGGGACATCGGTGAGCGGGGCGAGCAACCCGTCCACGCGCAGATACGGGTGATTGCCGACTTTCAGGTGTAAGTCGGAAGCTTTGTTTTCAACAGCGCGACGGAGCAGATCATCAATGCTTACGGACATATCGTATGAACCCCGCAGAAATGCAGCTAATATGCGACATTAGCACCGGCCCGGAGGGGGAACAAGGCGGCTGAGAGAACGGGTTGCGCGGTAGTTAACTGAGCCTAGGGACAGGTCTTTCAGGGAAAAACGTTGGGGCTCAGGCCTTTTTGAGATAGAGCGTGTCGTAGAGCAGGCCGGCGACGAATCCTCCGGCGAGCGGGCCGACCCAGTAGACGCCGTGATTGGCCCAGTGCGTGGCCGCCAGGGCTGGTCCGAAGGCGCGCGCGGGATTCAAGGCCGCGCCGGTAAGGGGACCTGCAACAAGGATGCCGAGCGTAATCGAGAGGCCGATGGCGAAGCCGGAGATCGAACGAAGCGTCCCCTTTTCATCAACCGCTGTGGCGAACACCGTCAGCACCAGGAAGAATGTCGTTACCGCCTCCAGAGCGATGCCTGCCCAGCGCGGGAAATCTCTGGCCAATTCCGGCACGCCAAGAGCGACCGCGCGCCAGGTATCTTCGGGGATGACCGCTTTCAGCAAGAACGCGGCAACCGTCGCTCCGGCCAGTTGCGCTGCCCAGTACAGAATCGTATCTATGGTGCTCAAGCGCTTGGTGACCCAGAAGCCGATGGTGATTGCGGGGTTGAAGTGGCCGCCGGAAATATGTCCCATCGCGGAAACCATGATGGCCATGGCCAAGCCATGGGCGAGAGCGACGCCGAGAAGGCCCACGCCTCCCGTGGTATGTAAATACTGGTCCATGCAGATGGCGCCGGCGCCGAAAAAAATCAGCGCGAAAGTTCCAATAAATTCGGCGACTAGTTTTTGCGCCGTGTTGTACATCGAAAATCCTCCCTGTGGGGAAAGAAAATTGCGCCCGATTCGAACGGCTCAGTGGCAAGGTGCGAAATTGCGTTTGATTCGACCGCGTGCATTTTAGCTGGAATGCGGCGCACAGCGCCAGCAATCTTGACGAGTTTGCGATGCTGCGCGGACAATATTAATTTAGCGGGGGAAGGCCAATTTTTTTCAGCAGTACCGCGAAACGCGGATCGGCTTTCCAAAGTGCATTCAGATCCGCTCGTGCCCGGAGACTGTCCATCCGCGTTTCGCCCTGCTGATAGGCCAGCTCCAGAGCGGCAAAGGAGTGATCCATTTCGCCCAAACCCGCATAGATATAGGCGATGCCAAACCAGGAAACGTATTTCGTCCTCGATTCCTCGATCAACTCGCCGAGGATTCTTCGCGCGTCTTCGGTTCTGCCGGCCTTTGCAAGAGTGTATCCAAGAAAGCCACGGAAGTAGGACGATTCCGGCATGAACTTAACAGCTTTTTCCATCTCCGCAACGCTCTCTGCAGGTTTTTGTTGGGCACCCAAAACTTCGGCGAGACCATAGTGAGCAAGGTAGAAGTTCGGATCCATGTCTAGAATCTTGCGGAATTCTCCCTCGGACTCTGAGTAGCGCCTGGCAAACAGCAAAGCGAAGCCAAGGTTGTAACGGTGAACAGGGATGAACGGTTCGAGACTGACGGCTTTGCGGACTTGCGCAATGGAATCTTCGTAGCGTCCGGTGTCGTAGAGAAAATCCGAATGCCAGGTGCGGGCATAGGTATAAAAGGGGTTCAGCTCGATCGCGCGCTGGAATTCGCGGTCCGCGTCCGTAAAATCCCAATCGAATACGAGATGCACGAGTGCCAATGAGGCATGAGCTTCTGCCAGGGAAGTATCGAGATCGACGGCCCTTTCCGCGGACTGACGGGCTTTTGCGCCTGCCTCTTTGGGGGAGAGAGCTGCCGAATTGCGAGCGAGAGAAAAATATGAATCGGCAAGTCCGGAATAGGCGAGGGCGAAATTTGGGTCTTTCTGGATGGCGTGCTGGAAATAGTCAATCGCCTGGTTCACACCCCCGGCCGTCCGGCGGTTCCAATAGAATCTACCCTGGAGATAAAGTTGGTAGGCCTCCGAATTTTGCGTTGGACTCTGGGCCACGAGATTCCGCTGGGCACGGCTGAGCTTCAGCCTGAGGTTTTGCAAGATGTCCGAAGTAATTTCCGATTGCAAAGTACTCATGTTGGCGAGCTTGCGCTGATACTGCTTGCCCCAGAGTTCACGGTCGTGCTCGGCGTCGATCAATTCGGCGCTAATGGAGAAGTCGTCGGCCTGCTGGGTCATGCGGCCGGTCAAAATGGCGCGCACGCCGAGTTCGCGAGCGACGGCGGGAGGGTCGATGGCCTTGCCCTTGTAGCGGTAGGCGGACATCAAAGAAACGACTTTCAAATTGGGAAGCTGAGAGAGCGTGCTGATTAATCCTTGCGTAATGCCTTCGCTGAGGTACTCCGCATTCGGATCGCCGCTGGCGTTGACGAAGGGCAGAACGGCCAACGAATCAATCGAACCCGAAGCTGCTGGCGGGTTCGGCAATTCCTGGCGGAGGCGATGAAAGCCGTACCAGCCGGCGGCAATGGCCAGCACCACCAGGAACGCAACGGCGAAGTACAGACGCGCTCTGCTGTGGCCCGGAGGAGCAGTTGCCACTGCGGGCACAGCCGCGGTGACGCGCGTGGAGTCTGTATCGCGCTTGAGGCGCTTCAGGTCGGCGCCGATTTCCGCAGCGCTTTGGTAGCGCAGGGAGCGATCTTTCTCAAGGGCTTTCGAAACGATTTCGTCGAAGCGGGCGGGAAGCTTGGGATTCAGGCTGCTGGGGTTCGGCGGCGTGCGCTCGAGGATGGCGTGGAAGATGACGGCGGACGTCGAGCCAGAAAAAGCGACGCGGCCAGTGGCTATTTCGTAGAGGACAGCGCCAAAACTGAAGAGATCCGTGCGCGCGTCGAGTTCTTCGCCGCGCGCTTGCTCAGGAGACATGTAGGCAACGGTGCCCATCGCCAGGCCCGGACTGGTGAGGGCTTCTTCGGTGGTGACTCCCTCCATCGAGCCAACGGTAGTTCCTGGCGCGTTGCCGTCCGGCGCGAGCTTGGCCAGGCCAAAATCCATCAGCTTGGCTTGGCCGCGCGCGGTGATGAAAATGTTGGCGGGCTTGATGTCGCGATGGACGATTCCTTTTCGATGCGCGGCGTCGAGCGCGTCGGCGATTTGCACGCCGATCTCCAGGAGCGTGTCCAGCGAAAGCGGGCGGCTGGCAATGCGATCCTTCAGGGTTTCGCCCTCGAGCAACTCCATCACCAGAAAGGATTGGCCTTCGAAGTCTTCAATATCGTGAATGGTACAAATGTGCGGATGGTTTAAAGCGGAAGCGGCGCGAGCTTCGCGCCGGAAGCGCTCCAGGGCCTGGGGGTTTTTGTTCAGCTCTTCGGGAAGAAACTTCAAGGCCACGCGGCGGCCCAGCTTCAGATCTTCGGCAGCGTAGACCACGCCCATGCCGCCGACTCCGAGTTGCTCCAGAATGCGGTAGTGACCAATGGTTTCGCCAGTCATGTATGGGGAGGCCGCTGGGCGAAATGATAGGGGTTACAGGGAAGTGAGTCAACGCACGCTGCGCGAGTTGTCAGTCGACAGTTAACAGTTGTCAGTAAGAAAAGACAAAAGTTCCCTGAAATCTTGGCGTGAGACAGTCGAGATTAAGAAAAGACGAAAGTAATAAGAACTTTGGGCGTTCTCCTTAGTTCGAACGCGAGTTGACTAGCGTGAGACGGCGCCAACCGGAGCATTGACCGGCGTGAGCCAATTGTGGCGATCCGGTTTGGTGCCGCTCGTGATGGCGAAGAATTCTTCCTGGAGTTTGCGCGTGACGGGTCCGGCGACGCCCTTGCCAACCTGGATGTGGTCCACCGAGCGAATCGGCGTCACTTCCACTGCGGTGCCCACGAAAAAGACTTCATCCACGATGTACAGCATTTCGCGCGGGATCACCGATTCCTTCACGGGGATGCCGAGATCTTCGGCGAGTTTCACCACCGCGTCGCGCGTGATGCCGGGAAGAATGCTGGTGGCCAGTGGTGGCGTGTAGAGCGTCCCGTCGTTGACAAGGAACACATTCATGCCGGAGCCCTCGCTGACGTGGCCGGCGGAGTCCAACGCGATGCCCTCCGCGTAGCCGTTGAAGGAGGCCTCCATGCGAATGAGCTGGGAGTTCATGTAGTTGGCGGCGGCCTTGGACATGGCGGGCAGCGTGTTCGGCGCGATGCGCGTCCAGGAGCTGACGCCGACGTCAACGCCCTTGGTGAGCGCGTCCGGCCCGAGATACGCACCCCAGCTCCAACAGGCCATGTAAATGTCGATCGGCGAATTCAGCGGATTCACGCCCACTTCCCCGTAGCCGCGCAGCACGATGGGCTTCACGTAACAGGAATTCAATTTGTTCAAACGAACCACTTCACAGGCGGTGTTGGCAAAGTCTTCGACCGAGTAGGGCAAATCCATCCTGTAAATCTTGGCGGAGTTGATGAGGCGCTGCATGTGCTCACGGAGGCGGAAAATGGCGGGGCCCTGCTTGGTTTCATAGCAACGAATGCCTTCAAACACCGCGGAGCCGTAGCTGACGACGTGCGAGAGCACGTGCAGCTTTGCGTCATCCCAGTTGATCCACTTTCCGTTGTGCCAGATTTTCTCGGTTTTCTGAATCGGCATGATTGCTCCCTATTTCGATAGTGCCACTCGCCGTGGTCGAAATCGCAGAATACGGTACGCGGGAGGAAGCGTCAATGAGCCGCGTGTAGTGGAAGCGGCGCGCCCGGAACCAATTTGGCGCGTGTGGCGGGACGGCCAAGTTATAAACGCTCCCGAAGAATGGGAAAAAATATACCTGAGCTCAGTGCGTTTTATCGGGCGGAGGGCTGGGCTTGGCGGGCGCGTTGAGTGAATCGTACATGGCCTGCGCCGTCTTGATCGTCCGATTGGTGTTGTTCTCCCAAATTCCAAGAAGAAGAAAAGGGATAGCTGTGGCCGCGGCGAGCAGCTTCGCTTTGCGGGGAATCTTGGACTCCGGCTCCCAGCGGAAGAGCTGGGCGGACAAAAAGAACGTCAATATCGCCCACACGGCGAGCGAGCAGAACGCGAGCAGAACGTCGACGCTCCAGGGCGCGTAAGCCCAATAGATCGCGGCTTGCAAGCCGGTGACAAGATACGTGGCGGGAAGAAAGAGGCCGGCATGCTTGGCAACCTGCGGAAGATCTGCGAGCGGCACCGTGGCTCCGGACAAGAAGATCAAGGGGAACCAAATGAGCTGGTTGATCACCTGCGTTTCCTGCATGGTGTTGGTGACGCTGGCGACGACCAGACCCATGGACGCAAACGAAACCGTCCCGAGGGTGATGAGCAGAAACGCGGAAACGAGGTTGCCGAAACTTGGCACGTGAAAGATGAAGCGCGCGAACAGAAGTTCGACCAACACCGTGGGCATGGTGAGCAGGTAATTGGCGACGACACTGGAGGCCAGCATGTCGCTGGGGGTCACCGGCGTCACATGAAAGCGACGTAAGATTCCTTGCTCGCGGAACGTGACCAGAGCGGCGCTAAGACCCCAGAAGCTGCCCATCACCGTGAGTGCCAGAACGGGGCCCAAGAGATATCGAACCCCCCAGGGATTTCCTTTGGCGAAGACTCCGGCATAGAGGAAGAAAAATCCAAAAGGCATGATCACGCTGAAGAATAGAAACATTTTGTTGCGCAGCGTGAGCTGAATGCGCATGCGGGTGAGTGCGACGAAGTTTTTCAATCGCGCAACCTCCTTCCGGTCATCTCGATAAAAACATCTTCGAGAGAGGGCGAAGCAATTTCCAAGCTGATCAGTTCGTTGCCCTGCGTTTCGAGATATTTCACCAGTGAAACGATGGCTTGCGGCGGGCGTTTCGAATGAATCACATACGCACCGTCGACCACGCGGGCCTCGGCCACGCCGTCGAGTTTCTTCAGTGCGCCGTCCGTCTCCGGTTTCGAGAGACGGACTTCGATGCGCGTGGCGCCGCCGGAATGCGCTTTCAATTCACGGGGCGTGCCCAGGGCGATCACCTTTCCATGATCCACAATAGCGACGCGGTCGCACAGCTTTTCGGCTTCCTCGATATAGTGCGTGGTCATCAGGATCGTTTTTCTCTCGCGCTTCAGTTCCTCGATGATGTCGTAGATTTCGCGCCGTACCTGGGGATCGAGACCCGCGGTGGGTTCGTCAAAAAATAAAACTTTGGGATCGTTGACCAGCGCCATTGCCAGGGCCAGGCGCTGCTTTTGCCCGCCGGAGAGCTCGCGGTAAAAGGTGTTGCGTTTTTCTTCCAAGCCGAAACGCTTCAGCAAATCCTCCGGGTTGCGGCCTCCTTTATAGAAGCTGGCGAAAAGGCGCAAGGCTTCCATGACGCGGAGTTTGTCGGGAAGGGAAGTGGATTGCAGCGCGGCGCCAATCTCATGTTTGAGGGCGGCCGATTCGCGTTGCGGATCGAGACCGCAGACGGAAACGCGTCCTCCGTCAGGGTCGCGAAGACCTTCCAGAATCTCGACGGTGGTGGTTTTTCCGGCTCCGTTCGGCCCGAGCAGGCCGAAAACCTCGCCCTCTTCCACGCTGAAGCTGACGCCGCGGACGGCTTCGACGTCGCCGTAGCGTTTGACGAGATTCTCCACTTGCAGAATGGAACCGGCCATGTTCGTTAAGCCCACCGCTGGGGGCGAATTCGAAAAAGTGCGTATAGCATACCGCAGGTAGGGGTTCGCCTCGTAACGCCGGCAACGACTAGCAGAGCCTTCACTTACGAATACGCTTGCGGGGAGGTGGTTGTTTCAGCTTGGTTTTTTTGGGGAGTTTCCAGAGATGTCGTTTCAGGTCCACGCGCCACTCAACTACCGTGACGCCTTCGCTTTCGAGAAGCTTTCTTTGTAGAGAAGCGTAGGGTTCACGAATCAGAATTTTGCCGCGCTCGCCAAGGACGCGATGCCAGGGAATTCCCTTGCCCGAAGGAGTCGCCGCCATTGCGCGGCCGGCGCTTCTCGCTCCGCCTGGAAGGTGCAGGGCTTTAGCGAGCTCCCCATACGTTAGAACCCTTCCGCGAGGAATTCGTTGCACGAGACGGTAAACGGGACCCCAGGACATTTTGAATCCATCTCCAGGTGCGCTCAGCCGTGCGGGAATCAAACGCGCGCGCCATCGTAGATTTCCTTCGGCGCAAGAACAAGAGAAAAATGCCGCGTCCGGGTTTAATGGAGTAGCTACGCTTCGCGGGCAAATTTAGAATCCGCGAGGGAATAGCAAACATCGAATTACGGTAGTGATGTATGAAGAGGCAAACGTGGCGAGGAAGCGAGCATACGAAGAACTGATGAAACGCAGAAAAATTTGTGATGCACAATTCTGCGCAGGTTCCACTACGTTGGTTGCGTTACTGATAGGACGCAATTTTTTCAAAGAGTACGGTTCTTTGATTGACGGCTGTAGTGGAAAGAAAATACACTACAGCTAAAGAGGCAGCCCTGGAGTGAAGTCATGGCTTTTGTCCGCCGCAAGGGAAAGTCGTTTTACCTGGTGCACAACGTGCGCCGCGGCGGAAAAGTGCAGCAGCTGCATCTCGCACGGCTCGGGGACCGTGCAAGGATCACCGATGAAGTCGTTCGTGAAGTCTCGAAGAAACATCCGTTCGTGGAGCTCAACTGGCGCTCGTTGCGCGAGCAACTCAACCACCGGTTGGATCTCGCGGATCCCCACTCGCCCACGGTTCAAAAGCTCGTTTCCAGCCTGCGAGCCATCAATCTTGATCTGGCGGACCTCTTCCCGCCGTTGCTCCGGCTTTCTGAAACGCCCGACGTGGCCCGGGAATTGCTGGTACAGCTGCGGCTCCTGCAATCCACGCTTCAAGTCAAACTGGACCAGTTTGGCCGCGGACGCGGACGATTTGGCAATGCGTCGCAATCCCGGTTGCGGCGTTAGGAGGCCGTCATGAGCGACTACATTCTTCCACTCGACCCGAGCAAGCGCAGCACGGACACCATCGATTTTCACACGGCGCTGCGGTCCCGGATTGTCGGCCAGGAAGAAGGCGTCCAGGCGCTGGTGGACTTGTATCAGGTTTTTCGCGCCGGACTGAACTCGCCGGGGCGGCCCGTGGGGAACCTTTTGTTCCTCGGTCCAACTGGCTCGGGCAAAACGCGCCTCGTGGAAGCCGGCGCCGAAATCCTATTCGGGGATGCCCGCTCGATCATCAAGGTGGATTGTGCCGAATTCCAGCACTCCCATGAGATCGCCAAGCTGATCGGCTCGCCTCCGGGCTATCTGGGACATAGGGAAACCCATCCGCTGATTACTCAGGACGAGCTGACCAAGAGCCATACGGACAAACTGAAGCTCAGCTTCCTGCTGTTTGACGAGATTGAGAAGGCCAGTGATGCCCTGTGGCAATTGCTGCTCGGCATGCTGGACAAAGCCACCCTCACCTTGGGCGACAACCGTAAAGTGGATTTGTCCCAAACCGTCATTTTTTTGACCTCCAACCTGGGGGGAGGCGAGATTGCGGAGCTCATGGAAGGCGGGATGGGCTTCATCCAGCCCAAGGACAAGCCCGAATCCGGGCTCGACCAGAAAGTGGAGCGCACTGCGGTGGAAGCCGCACGGCGCAAGTTCTCTCCCGAATTCATGAACCGGCTCGACAAGGTGGTGGTTTTTCACCCGTTGAAGCGCGAGCAGCTCCAGGAAGTGCTGGATATTGAGCTGGGTCAAGTTCAGCAGCGGGTTCTGGATACGGCTAAGGGGCAATTCTTGTTCCGCGTCACGCCTACGGGTCGCGATTTCCTCCTTCGAGAGGGCACCGACCAGCGCTACGGCGCCCGGCACCTCAAGCGCGCCATCGAACGCCACGTCGTCTATCCTCTGGCGAACCTGCTGGCCACGGACCAGGTTAATCTGGGCGACTTGGTGTGCATTGACTGGGACCAGAGCCACAATCAGCTCACGTTTATCCGGGAAGGCGAGGGAGCGCTAGTCCAGGGACCGCTACCGCTGGTTGCTGGCGCCGCTGCCACCATCGAGGTCAAAGACGGCAAATCCGCCAACGAGCCAACCGAGGTGGTCAAAGAAGAGAGAAAGTCTCGCGCGGCGCAACCATCCGGGGCTCCTAGCGCAACGCCGCAAGCCCGCAAGAAACAGGAACGTTAAAAGGCTTAAAGTACAACTTTAAGTATTGCCGGGGCGCGTCGAAAGATGCGCCCCTTTTTGTCGTGCTATCGCTGACATAAACTGTACCGTCCCTCTCACTTTGCGCCCGGATGAAACACAGTCTCACGCGATGAGACGAATTCGGGAGTTGTGCCTCTCGTATGTTGTTGAGCCACCGATGGTTTCCACATTTGCACATTGTGGAAAAGTATGGCACTCCCCATGCAGTATCACAGTAGTGCGCTAGTTTGAGACGCGCACAGCGCCCGGCAAAGCTGGACGCCGAGAAGGGTGGACGAAATGAAAGCCGCCGTCCGTCACCAACTGGATCCGAGCATCCGAAGCAATGACACGCATGATTTTCAAGCGTCTCTCAAGGCGAAAATCGTGGGCCAGGAAGAGGGTGTGCAGTCCCTGGTGGATATGTTCCAGGTCTTCCGCGCCGAATTGAATTCTCCCGGCCGCCCAGTGGGTAACCTCCTATTCCTCGGGCCGACCGGCTCCGGAAAGACGCGCATCGTGGAAGCGGCCGCGGAAATCCTGTTTGGAGACGCCCGCGCCGTTATTAAGGTGGATTGTGCGGAATTCCAGCACTCCCATGAAATTGCCAAGCTGATTGGTTCCCCTCCTGGCTACCTGGGCCATCGCGAGACCCATCCTTTGATCACCCAAGAAGCGCTGGCAGCCAGCCATACCGAAAAGCTGAAGCTTAGCTTCCTGCTCTTTGACGAGATTGAGAAGGCCAGCGACGCCCTCTGGCAACTACTGCTGGGCATGCTGGACAAGGCTACGCTGACGCTGGGCGACAACCGCCGCGTGGACCTCTCACAAACGGTCATTTTCCTGACCTCCAACCTCGGCGGCGGAGAAATCACCGAACTGATGCAAGGCGGCATGGGCTTCGTTCAGCCAAAAGACAAGCCGGCGGACGGCCTTGATGAAAAGGTTGAGCGCACGGCCGTGGAAGCAGCCCGCCGCAAGTTTTCCCCGGAATTCATGAACCGCCTGGACAAAGTGGTGGTCTTCCATCCGCTGCGCCGCGAGCAACTCGAAAAGGTTCTGGATATCGAACTTGGCCAGGTGCAGCAGCGCGTGCTGGAAACCGCCAAGGGGCAGTTCCTGTTCCGTGTGACGCCCGACGGCCGCGAATTCCTGCTCCAGGAAGGCACCGACCAGCGCTACGGCGCGCGTCACCTGAAGCGCTCCATTGAGCGCCATGTGGTTTATCCCCTGGCCAACCTGCTGGCCACGGAACAAATCCACCTTGGCGACCTTATCTGCATTGATTGGAACAAGAAACAGGACCTCCTCACGTTTGTCCGTGAAGGCGAAAACCTGGCTCTGCCGGCGCGTAAGCCGGAACCGGTCGCTCCCGTGCGCGCGACTTCCGCACGCAGCGGAAAGACCGCGGATGCTCCCAGCGTGACGATCTCTCCCGAGCCGACTCCGCGTATGGCCCGCTAGATCGACTTTCATTGCTCACAAATTCCGCCCGGATGGTTCGCCATCCGGGCTTTTTCCTTTCCGGCGTCTCCCCGTTTAAAGTAACCTTGAAACGGAGTTTGCCATCCTACCTCGCGTCGGTGTTCGGAGGGCGTTGTGGCTGTCCAAGGGCTGACACGGTGTTCAGGAAGCAAGAAGGCTCCTCTGGGTCTCCGGGGATTTCGGCCCAGTTTTGTGACAGCGGCCGGCTTGGTCCTGGGCTTATCCCTCCTGTTGGTGCCTGTCCTATGTGCGCAGCGCACGCAACTCAAGCAGGGCTGGAACATGTTCTCGCCGCAGCAGGACATCGAGGTCGGAAAGAGAGTTGCGAAGGACGCCGAGAAACAATTGCCGCTCTGCAACGCACCGAGAGTAGACGCCTATCTGACGCAACTCGGGACGCGACTGGCGCAAAAGTTGCCCACCGGGGGCGTGCTGTATCCGTTCGAATTCCATTGCGTGAACGATAAGGCGATCAACGCCTTTGCCCTGCCCGGCGGATTCGTGTTTGTGAACCGGGGCGCGATCGAAGTCGCCGACAACGAAGCGCAGCTCGCCGCCGTCATGTCTCACGAGCTATCTCACGTAGCGCTTCGTCACGGCACCAATCAAGCGACCAAGGCCCAGGCTGCCCAAACCGGGGTCGGGATCTTTGGCGCGCTCTTCGGAGACAGTTTTGGCGGCGCTGTTTTAACCCAACTGGGCAGCTTTGCCGCCGGCGGCGTGCTGCTGCGTTATTCGCGAGCCGCGGAATCGCAGGCCGACATCATGGGAACGCAGGTTCTCTATGATTCAGGATATGATCCGCGCGCCATGGCGCAGTTTTTCGAAAAACTCGAAGCGGAGACGAAAGGGAAGAATCCTCCGGAGTTTTTCTCGGACCACCCGAGCCCGGAGCGCCGCGTCGAGCGCGTCGACGAGGAGATTGATAAGCTGGGCGGCGTTCCAAACAATGCCAAGCGGGATTCGGCGGACTTTGAAGCCGCCAAGCGCGAAGTACTGTCGCTCCCCGTCGTGAAAAAGCCGGTTCCCGGGGCACCCAGCGTGGCCGTTGCTCCTGCGCCGCCGTCCGGCAGCTTCGCCTCCTATCAAGCAACGGCTTACTCGCTGAAGTATCCAGACAATTGGAAGAAGTATCCGGATAGCGAGGGAAGCGGGGCTTCCTTTGCTCCCGACCATGGAGTGCTGGACGACGGCAGCGGCCATAGTGCTCTTGCGTACGGATTGATCGTGAGCGTAACGCAAACGAAAGTGGATCCGGGCGATTCGAACGCTTTGGAAAATGCCGCAAGGAAAGTGATTCAAGAGCTTCAGCAGGCGAATCCCAATATGAAGGTCACGCATGGGTCCGAGCGCGTGCGCTTGAACGGTCAGCCCGGCCTTTCGACGTACTTGAGCAACGATTCTCCCGCGGGCGGCCAGGAGACGGATTGGATCATCACCACGTTGCGCCCCGAGGGCGTCGTCTCATTTGTATGCGTGGCGCCGGAGGCGGTCTACGACAAGTACGACAAGGCCTTTTCCTCCATCCTCGACAGCGTGCGGTTCCCGAAGTAAGCCACAATAACGTCGGTCGCCTCACATGGGAGGGCTGAAATAGAAAAGGGCGTTCCCCAGCGGGAGCGCCCTTTTTGCTTTCGTTCCAGTCGGTCGTGCGATTGTCAGTTTTTGTCGCTTCTGTCGAAGAGAGACGGCAGCACTGGCGTGCCTTCCTGCCTAACGGCATCGAGAGCGTCAGGATCCAGACCCAGGATTTTCAGGATCGTGGGAGCCACCTGAGCGGTTTCCACAAAGCTGTGGACAGTGTGGCCCGCAAGGTGGGGATTGGATACCAACAGCATCACGTTAGTATCATCCCATGCGTAGCCGCCATGTTCGGACTGCTTTTTGTCCCCGCCGGTATAGACCACTCCGACGTTTGGAATCACTACAATGTCGGGAGTACGCGGGTCGCCGCCTGGGCGGAGCCAGCAGCAGGGCCCAGGTACATTCGGCGCGCCCGGCGGGTTAAATAGCGCGTTCAGTGAGGCGCCAAAGTAGATTTGGCCCGCTCCGAACACTGCCGCGTTGTTCTCCAGAGCCAGTACTGCTTGCCCGGTGGTGCTTGGATCTGCCAACCAAAG
>Ga0210409_10001342_pt1 | contig 32603 bp, 43 predicted proteins | sample IncBWH17MmetaG_FD_161649 | JGI IMG/M metagenome (GOLD analysis project Ga0210409, IMG submission 161649) | Forest soil microbial communities from Barre Woods Harvard Forest LTER site, Petersham, Massachusetts, United States - Inc-BW-H-17-M | ecosystem: Environmental > Terrestrial > Soil >...
GGGGCATAGACGGTGGTACCGCTACAGGGGATGGCCCAGCTGCGGTACAGTGCTTTGATCCGACTCATTACTCGGGTGAGATCCTGGGTGATAGTCAGATAGCTGCGACCGAGCTCTTTTAAAGTGCGTACTCCGTGCTCTCCGTGGTACACCGGGTTGAGCTTGTTCAGTCGTAACAGCTCCGCCAGCTTGTGGGCATCGATGCGGTCGCTCTTGCTGCCATCTTTCAACAGAGCGTTCTTTCGTGGATCGCAAACTATGAGCTGAGCGACATGAGGTTTCAGCAGGTCGTGTAACCAGGCAGCCGAGGTTCCTTCTTCGAAGGTCACCGATAAACTTCCGTGTAACCCTTGGATAAACTCAAGAATCGTGGCCGCTTTGGTCTCCACAATGCATTCCATGATCAGCTTGCCTCTGCCATCCATGACGGCAACCGAGATCGTTGCCTGGTGAACGTCCATGCCGATATACTTTTCTTGGTTCATAACGGCGCTCCTTTCGGTAAGTGGTGGTCGGAACAATCACAGCCTACCGTAAAGTGGGCGCCTTTTTATATTGCGTGAAATGGCAATTTTTCGCCAATTTACGGCAGCCAAACAAGTAAGGAACTGTAAAAAAAACACGCAGGCTACTACTGGGGTAGGAGTACAAAGCCCTCGCAGTTGTCCCTGATAGGCGACCTGAACTCTGTCTGATATTACAGTTGCTCTCTTTGCGGGTCCCCCCTAGAAATACCAAGTACGCATGAGGAAGAAGAACGAAGAAACTGCCTGGACGAGGGCTGTCACGGGTGAAGTGCGTGCCCTAGGAGTTCTGAGACCTGCTCCGCAATCCGTTTACGCCAAAGGGAGAATGTGATGGCAACTGTTGCAATGCCAAAAGATGCTTCAGTGAAATCCGAGCCAGTGGAAGCGCCCAAAAAATCCGATTGGACCCAGCCAATTGCGATGGCAATCCCTAAGGAAGGTTACTTCAAACTGGAGCCAGGAAGATACGGCCCGGTATTTCCGCGAACGCCGGCATGCTACGGCTTCACGATCATCGCGAAGATCAAGCCGGGCCGAGAGGAGGCAATCCGTGCCTATGGCAAGACCATCGAAAATGCAATCGGTGACATGCCCGATGCGCTTGAAACACTAAAGCTCCATTATCTGCGGTGGGTGCTGTTCGACATCGGGAAAGACACCTATTTTATGTATCAAGGCATCTTTGACACGGATTTCGACAAGTACACCGAAGACGCGGTGGCCCTGTTTAAAAAAGTTGGTGTGAACACGGTTTTCGAGAATCTTGAGGGATTTCCGGAAGACTGGAAAACCAACGTACCGGCATTCGTCAAGTTCGTTCGCGAACACCAGTGCCCCAGCTTTTTGGAATACGGTGAATATCCATACGTTACTGCTGACGAAATCAAGAAAGCGCTGAAACTCAAGGCGAAGTTCAGCGAGATGCTCGACCTCATGCAGTAGGGACGGAGAACCCGTGAGCATTTCGCAGCAATCACAGCGGATTCCAGGTGTTCTGGTCGAACCCACTGAGGAACCACCTTCATTTGATTTCGACGATATTCAACATTTTCTGATGTCGAGGCCACCGGCGCGAGCCGCGCGATATGAGTTCCTGACATTTCACTCTGCGGCAGGCGGTCGAGCGTGGTTGACCGGCCTGGTCGACAAAGTAGGCACAGCAAAGGCTGTTGGGTCGAATGTCGCTGACGCCAGATGGGTGACGGTTGGATTTACTTGGAACGGGTTGCGAGCGCTCGGTTTATCAGAAGCCTCTTTAGCTTCCTTTCCAGAGGAGTTTCGGCAAGGGATGGCTGCGCGAGCGGACATCCTCGGAATTACAGGCACAAATCATCCGAACCAGTGGGGTGGCGGGCTAGCCAGCCCGGATCTGCATGCGATTGCCATCTTGTTCGCTCGCGATGTAACCGAACGCGAGCGCTGCCAGCGAGAGCACGAAAAGCACATGAAACAGTGCGAGGGAGTCGAACTGCTCTCCGCACTAGATCTGGAAGCGATCCCGCCCTTCGACTACGCTCACGAGCACTTCGGGTATCGCGACCGACTATCGCAACCAGTCATCGCAGGAACTGAAGTGGAGCCTACACCCGGATCAGGCCCAGCGCTCAAAGCAGGTGAATTTTTTCTCGGCTATCCGGATGAAGACGGACCGACTGCGCCACTACCCCAACCTGAGACTCTTTCCCGGAACGGCAGCTATGTGGCTTACCTCAGGATGGAAGAGCATGTCGGTGCGTTTCGTGATTTCCTCCGACAACATGGCGAGACACCCGAACAGCAGGAATGGGTCGCGGCCAAACTGATGGGACGTTGGCGAAGCGGTGCTCCGCTTGTGCTAACACCCGATAAGGACGACCTGAGCCTGGGCGCTGATTACAGCCGAAACAACGATTTCAACTTCAAAACCATGGATCCGCATGGTTATGGCTGCCCGCTCGGCGCGCACATTCGGCGCATGAACCCACGGGATACGGCGGCAAATATGAACCGTCGGAAGATGATCCGGCGTGGCGGGACTTACGGTCCTCCGTTACCGGAAGGTGCTCCCGAAGACGGTATAGAACGGGGGATTGCGGCATTCGTCGGCTGCGCGAGTCTCGTGCGTCAATTTGAATTTGCGATGAATGTTTGGGCGAACGATCCAAATTTTCATGAGTTGGGAAACGAGCGTGATCCTATTTTCGGCACACAGGACGGCACGTTTGACATGACGATCCCGAAGCGCCCGATTCGAAAAAAGATCAAGGGACTGCCAGCGTTTACCACGATTCGCGGCGGCGCCTATTTCTTTCTGCCGGGCATCAAAGCGCTTCGCTATCTCGTTGATCTGGGAAAAGCCGGTTGAGGCATGCGATGGCAAATCGCGAGAAATGTCCTTGATGACTCGCGATGTCTGACGGACCGAAGAAACATTAACACAGGCGAAGAACATGGCAACTCAGGAATTAGTCGCCGCGGACGCGATGTCTACCGTACATCGTTACATCGACGCCTTTAACGAAGGTGACGTGAAGGGCATGGCAGCGGTTTTTGCCGTTCCAGGCTCGATTTTAGACGGGATGCCCCCACACAGTGTGGCAGGGTACGACGGCAGCTGAGGACTGGTACCGGGATGTCTTGATCAACACTAAGAAGGAAGGCGCATTTTCGTCACGCTTGGGACACCGCGACACATGGAGATTACCGGAGATGCAGTATATCTTGTGGTTCCCGCGACCATGAGGTTCAAAGTCCACGGCAAACAGATAACTCAGTCGGGTGCAGTGTTTACCTTGGCGCTTCGGCAGCTTAGCGATGGTTGGCGCATCGCAGCGTGGGCTTGGGCGAAAGGTACGGCCCAGCAATCAGTTTGAGCGACGCCTTCACAAAGGAAGAAAAGGTAGATTATGGCCAATACTTTTCCACCGCCGCGTACTTACAACCAGAACCACGTTCCCCGCAAGTACACGCCGGGTGGACGACGAATTTCCATTTACTGGACTTGGAGTTATCCGTGGGAGTCCAACCGCGACACGACCAAGATGGACAACAGATTCTCCACCATGACCGAGGTTCGTCGGGTTGCCTGGCCTGCCTATGAAGGCGCGGAATGGGATGAAAAACACTTCCTCCAAGGAATCGCTGGAACCCTGGAACTGTTCCACCGCTCCACTCTCGCATTTCAGGGGATCGCCGGTGAAGTCACGGGAAATCCCGTTGCAGTTTTTCAACGAATCGATCAAGCAGGATACAAGCTCCCGATCGACGAACGCATCTTGGCGGACACCGACACGCTAATGGTGTTCGGACTCGACCACCTGGTTTCAGAACAAGAGGCGGCGCCGGAGGAACTTGCAGCCGTCCGCGAATGGTTGCAGCGAGAGGGCACATGTCTGTTGCTCGCTCCTCACCATGACGTGGGATTCACAGAGGATCTGAAGCAGCGACAACAGGAGTATTTGCACCATGGAGATGCACTCGTTCCTCGCCAACAGCGCTTCGGACAGTACACACGTTCGATGATGAAGGGACTGGGAGTGCCGGTGATGAATCAATATGGTCTTCGTCCTGCGCTCGTTAAGAACACAGGGCAGATTTCACCGCTCACAATCAACAAAGACCTAGACGAGCTTGGGCTTCTCAACGGAGTCAGCACGTTTAACTTTCACCCTCACCTCCCGCATTATGCGTTGACCACAGAAAACGCAAAAGCAGTTCATGTCCTAACGAGACAACCTATCGATCTGGAACGCCCCCATCCGTTCATCGAAGCGGGGAACACGGAATTCAATTCATTTATCTGGATGCTGCCGACGACAGAGCGCGCCGGCCACATCTTGCTGGCAGATTCAACGATCTTCACCACGCTGTTTGGTGGCGTGGAGTCGTTGGAGACCTTTTGGAAAAACCTTGCGACCATGCCAATGGCGAGCAAGGCGCAGTCCAGGACACCGCAGGCCGTTGCATGATTCAAGGCCGAAAAGCGAGCAGCCTAGAGAGAAGTTAAATGGAAATCCTGAGCAAGATAGTTCCGATCGCGATGCTGGCCTTCGTGGTTTCGAGCATGCTATCGATGGGACTGAGCCTCACGGTACAACAGATTCTCGTTCCCTTACGCAACTACTGGTTAATTGTTCTTGCGCTGCTGGCGAACTTCGTCCTGATGCCGTTGGCTGCTTTTGGCATCGCAAGACTGCTCCGATTGGACGAGCCGCTCGGCATTGCTCTGCTTTTGCTGGGCACAGCGTCTGGCGCGCCTTTTCTTCCATTATTAGCTCGAATCAGCAAAGGAAATCTGGCGTTCTCCGTAGGCCTAATGGTGTTGCTAATGGTCGTGACGGTTGGATACATGCCGCTAGTGTTGCCCATGATGCTGAAAGGCGTTTCAGTCGATCCATTTAAAATAGGCCGCTCACTTGTTTTTCTAATGATGCTCCCCCTCGCGATAGGGCTTTTGGTGAAAGCGCGCGCGAGCGGACTCGCCGCAAAAGTACAACCTTCGCTCGGCCGACTCTCGATCATAAGTCTCGTGTTGCTGATTGCGCTTTTGTTGATCACGAACATGCGGAACGTATTGAGCCTATATGGGACGCGGGGCGTTCTGGCGAGCATCTTGTTTATTGCTGCAGGTTCTGGATTCGGGTGGGTCTTGGGCGGGCCTCAATCAGACACTCGAGGAGTGATGTCACTCGGTACCGCACAACGGAACATCGCGGCTGCGCTGGTGGTAGGAGGTCAGAACTTTAGCGATCCAAAAGTCATTGTAATGGTTGTCGTGGTGGCGATCGTCGGATTGTTGTTGCTGATGCCGTTTGCGAAATACCTTGCCAAGTTTTCTCAGCCGGGAACTCAACCGCGTGACAATTCGCCGAAGGTTCAGTCCATGGAACAATCCGCAGTTGACGGAGTCCGGCGCGGCGCGTGAAGCAAGATTTTCAGAGTACGAGTGCCGCACCACTATGTCTAGTCGCTGTGATCTGCATCATGTGCCTGCCCGTTCCGGCCCAGGTCAGGGGCGTATATCCACTGGGAATGAGCGCAACGAACTCCGGGGTCACGCCCGACTCGGGATTCTCCTACGTCAATCAATTTCTGTTTTACTCGCGAGATCAGGCGAAGGGTCCGAATGGAGAGGTTCTCGTTACGGGTCAGAACTCGGTAATGATGGACATGAACACCCTGGTATGGGTCAGTAAACGAAAAATCAACTTTGCCGGCGGTGCGCTCTTTTCCATGTCAGCCACAATCCCGATCGCCAACAACTCGCTCACGTCGGATATTAATGGAGGAATCAGCGGTGGTGGCGGGTTAGCCGACTCGTATTATCAGCCGTTCATCCTCGGCTGGCGCACAAAGCGGGCCGATCTTCGGGCAGTTTACGGATTCCTTGCTCCATCGGGAAAATTTAGGGTCGGCGCAAACAACAATGTTGGCTCTGGCTATTGGACGCACGCCTTCTCATCCGGTCAGACCTTCTACTTGAACGAGAATAAAACAACAGCGATCACTGCGTTCCAGATGTACGAGATCCACACAATGCAGCAGGGTACTCAAATTCATCCCGGCGACACGCTTAACCTCGATTATTCAGTGACACACATATTGTCTTTGCAACGCGATTTGAATCTTCAAGTGGGATTGGTGGGCTACGAGCAGTGGCAGCTTACCGACAAGACCGGACCAGGCATTACTCCGGCCCAATCTTCTGCCCACTATCGCGTGAATGCCCTTGGCTTCGCATCAAGTTTGATGTTGCCGGCTCGGAAAGTGAGCGTGGGCGTTAAGTACTTCAAGGAATTTGAGGACCGATCGACTTTCCAAGGATATTCCTTTCAGATCACGGGCAGTATCAACTTTTAGCGTAGTGAGCTACACGACCTCCCCTGCCCCGCTCCCCCTTTTCCACGCGAGCGATGCGAGCGCACGCAGCTCACGTCAAAAGCAACACCAACGTCCCACGGCCCAAACTGTTTACTACTTTATCGAGCGCTCTGGAGGCCTCTCCTTCCCTTCTCCCGCTTGTTCTTTGATGGGGTTATACATTGGGGGAAAAATTCGGCTACACCCCCCCTCCCTTGGGGCCCCGCTCCGCCGCCCCGATTTGGACTTTGGCCGCCCCGCCCGCGGGATTTTGAGCGTAATTGCGATTTTGCGCCAACTACGGCGTTCATTGCGTTAGTAGCACTTGCGCAGCGCTCAATAAAGCGTAGGACTTTACCTCAGGTGCATCGATACTGTCAGCCATGTCCATGCTTCCCCGTGCATCGACACGTGCAAGGACACCGATGAGACCAGCAAGTTCGTTGACTCCTGGCCGCATCAAAAAGGTATCGACTTTTGCGTTCTTTCCATCCTCGTACATCTTTTGTGCGATAGGAATGCCTTCCGCAACGACGGAGCGGACACGCTCAGTGTTATGCAGTTCTGACCACGCCTCGGCAATTGCCATTAGAGCGGAAACCCGCTCCTTGGGGTCATCGATTTTCGCGCTTTTGGCCTGCGCCCTTTCGAGCAACGCTGCGGCACGATTTGGATCGGACCCCGCTAGATTCCGAGCGATGGCTGCCTGCGTGTTGACGGACAGCGCTGTGTCCTGAACTTGATCGAGGCCAGCGATAGACTTATCGGGATCGGTCTCTGACAGTTGCACAAGCTGATTAGATATTGCCTGTTGGTGCAACCAGGCAGCTGCTTGGGCTCCCGAGGACGGGTCGTTCCCAACGATAGTGCTTCCCTGTCCTCCCGCGAGTCGGGCGACTTCCTCGTCTGTAGCCCCGGCAGTGCCAGCCTGCAGATCGCTATCTTGTTTCTTCAAGTCGTCAGCCAAGGACGGATCTAACCTTGACGCAAGAGGCAACAGTTTTAAGGCGATGTAGGTCGCTTGTTTGCGAGCCCTTATTTGATCCGGTCCATCGCTCAGTACCATCGTCCTCTGTTCAGCCTGGGCACCTTCCGTATGATGTTGGGTATCAAAGCGCCGGGCTGACTCTACCGCTGCCCGAATGCCAGTGGTCGTAAGCGTCGGTGAGAGAAAATCGGCATTAGCCAACAGTAGATCTGTGAAATTCGCGGGAGTCGCCGCATACTTATCGTCCTTTTGCAGATATTGTAAAGCCTCGCCGAAGACCTGCGCAGCTCGCGCATCCTTGCGATCTTTGTGGAGTGCGGAGATGAAGTGTGACGCGGCTTCGTACGGATATTCTCCCGTATCTCCCGCATACTTAAATAGTGCCATCAGCTGATCGGCCTGAGACGTGCTCGTTTTCTGAACGAGGACCTGCTCGATTCGGTAAGCGGCCCTAGTGCGCATGTCCATTCCTGAATGAGCAGTCCAATTCGGCTTATCGATACGATGGAACATGTCGATTGCGCGAACCGGGTCCACAGTGGCGATCCCAGCGACGACGGCCTCCTGCACGCTGACGCGCTGGTTGGTTGCGGAAGTTAAGGGCATCTCTTCGGCGATTTCCATCGCCTCACGATAATAGGACAGCGCAGCATGCGGATCTTTCGTTCGCGCCGCTCCTCCCGCGAACACTAGTAAATAGCCTGCTGATTGCATATCCAGTTGACGTGCAATCAGAACGCCTCTGCGTAGAACTTGAAAACCAATTTCCGATTGTTTAGTTGCGGAAGGGGGGCGAGAATCGGTATGAGCGGATGCTATTGCACACAGAAGAAAGCACAAAACCGTATTACGCATGACTCGTACTCCATCATTGCCCAACACCAGACGAGCAGCGGCAGCGACACCACAAGGTTAGCCCGAGTGCCACAGACAGCTAGCACCCTGGAACTGCAATTGGCAGCGCTGATCGGACCCGTTTCGCAAATGGTACTCCAACCGTAATCGCTGCGACGCCCATCTTTTGCTAACTGTCGCAAACAGGCGATTGCACAAGTTTGCGCCGTTTATTTGCCTTTGAGGAGTCAATGAGTTCTATAAAAAGGGATGTCAAGAAAAAAAGCTCCGCCTCGACCGGAGGCGAGAGGATTTGTTTCTCGACATCCAGCCCACTGTCTGTAAGAGTGCCTCTCGGTTCGAGCGAGAGGTTTTGGTTCTGGCGTGTTTGCGATCCCTGTGGGGTTCATCTGCCGATGGTGACGACGCCAATCGAGTCTGGAAAGGTTAGCAAGCGAGTCCTGGTGTCTTTAGTGTCCACCATGGTTCTATCGGAGGCTCGAGGCCTATCGCTATTTCTGGTGATAGGAGGGGGCATAGCGTGAAATGGGTGACTCGGTGCCGAAGCACACAGGGCCGAACTCATTGACTGATACTCACCCTCGAACCGAGCGTCTCCAGAACCCGACCGACCCCCACCAGAGAGAATCACCGGACATGGGAAGGCCAGTTCGCCAGAGAGCTCAAGCTGCTTGCCGATTCAATTGTTGGGCGTCGAAATCCACTCCTTTCTTCCACATCGTTAAAGTGATGGTGGCAATCTTTCTTGCCAAGGTAAGACGAGCCATGGTCGGCCGCATCCCTTTCTGTAGAAGCCCGACATAGAAATCGTAGAGAGGACCAGGGCGAGTGCTAGCTGATATCGCGGCTCCTTTGAACAGATTCTTGAGATCGTGATTGTGGTTGTCGTTCAGACCCAGGACAGTCAGCCGCTCCCGGTTGCGTCGTACTTTTCCTCGCACCATGCGGTACTCGCCGCTGTCACGGGTCTGCAGTGCGAAACCACTGTAGGCCCACAGCTGGCGTTTGGTGCGGAAACGGTGTGGCGTCTGCAGCAACGCCACCAGTAAGGCGGCACGAATCGGACCGATGGCAGGAATCTGGCGAAGCAACTCCACGGCTGGATGTTTGTGACTCTCCCGTAGTAGGTCGTGGCGCGCTTGTTGACGCACGGGCTGCAGCAGATCCAGTTGCTGGTAGAGCCGTTGGGCCCGCAGACGAACTCCAGGTTCTACAATCTTGGCCAACCATTCGGCACGATACCGCGGGGCATAGACGGTGGTACCGCTATAGGGAATGGCCCAGCTGCGATAAACGGCCTTGATCCGGGCCATTACCCGGGTGAGATCCTGGGTGATGGTCAGATAGCTGCGACCCAGTTCTTTTAAGGTGCGCACTCCGTGCTCTCCGTGGTACACGGGGTTGAGCTTGTTCAGTCGTAACAACTCCGCTAACTTGCGCGCATCGATGCGGTCACTCTTGCTACCATCTTTCAACAGGGCGTTCTTGCGTGGATCGCAAACCACGAGATGGGCGACGTGAGGTTTCAGCAGGTCATGCAACCAGGCGGCCGAGGTTCCTTCCTCGAAGGTCACCGATAAACTTCCGTGTAGCCCTTGGATAAACTCAAGGATCGTGCTCGCTTTGGTCTCCAGAATGCATTCCATGATCAGCTTGCCTCTGCCATCCATGACGGCAACTGAGATGGTGGCCTGATGAACATCCATGCCGATATACTTTTCTTGACTCATAAAAGGCGCTCCTCTTCGCTAGGTTGGTGGTCTGAACAATCACAACCTATCGCAAAAGTGGGCGCCTTTTTATATTGCGTGAAATAGGGATATTTCGCCAGTCTGCTGCACAGGGCAAGACCATTCTGCGCTTTACATCACTCTAGGCAAACATTCAAGAGCGAGAATGCTACGTCGTCCAGTCAGCGAAGAAACCCGTATTCATCAAGTACCATTTGCGACTCCGCCGCTTGCGAAGAAAGGCGCACAAGAGGGGCTGAGAAGCGCCTTCATTCTTTAGGCAGTGGGTACCGATTCTAGATCAGCCTCTGTCGCTTACAAATTGTGCAAAGCTTTCGCTCTTCTTGACACGCCATTTGCCGTTTCGGTTTTTTTCAAGCTCCACGTATTTCATAAAACCATTGTTGTTTCCGCATAACTCTCCGTGCTGGTCCACCTGCGCTATGGTAACTGAGGCCCCGGTCTGGTCTTTGTTGAAGCCGACCGCGGACAGTTCGATGAACTCCAAGTAGCCGGGATAGTTGCGCTGAAACGCGAGACACTCCTCATCCGTCCTGAGTATTTGACCTTCCTTGGTTTTGGTGATGAGCACATAGTTGCGGAGGCTGAACTTCTTCTCCAATTTAAAAGTTCTGTCATAGTGGCGTACCTGAAACTCTTCTCGGGTCGAGGGTGACAACGTACTGCCATCTTGCAAAACTATCGTCTCGTCAACGATTGCGAATCCGCCGCTGTACTGCGGCCGAGAGGTTAACCTGTCCCACAACGAGGGTGGCTGTTGGAAGAGATCGGAGTAAACGTCATAAATTGCTTCCTCGTAGGGCTTCGGGGGACCAGGTGGACGGGACCATCGGAAGAATTCAGCGACGTCCGGTGCTGGTATATCAGCATGCTGGCTCAAATACCTGACCGAAAAGAACGATGCCAAAGGAAGCACGATCCCCAACGATGCGACGAGCGCCTTCTTTCGTGCGATCATCCTCGGTTCTAAGAGTCTGAATGTCAGATAGAAACAGCCCGCAAAGGCTGCTGGCAATACGACAAATGTCACAGCTCCAGCTGAGATAACCAACCATCGCTCGGAGACCACCAGAGCGATGCAGCCATATAGCAGGAAGAACGTAACCACCGCTCCGGCAGCAAAGCTCGCGGCAGTTTTCAGGACCTGTACCGAAGCCTTTCCTACGAACTTGAATGTGTTCATGGCACAGTCCTCGCTCCGGGATGTTCCTCCCGTCCGGCTGGGCTGTCAACCGGACAGCTGCTGACAGGTTGTGAGGGTAATGGCGATTTTTCACCAACTCCTCCAACAACGAATCGAGGAACTTAAGGCAGATTCGGAACAGCGCGACCAAGATACGCTCATTCGCGGAATTTATGCTATCAGAAAGTTCTGCTTGGATAAGAAGGTGAATGTGTTCCTTGTGTCGGATCGGGTTCTACAAGAGCCGAATGGAGTGCGTGAACTAGTTAATCGCTTTCTTGACTACAGGATTATCCATCTAGTCGGAGCAGCGCTTACTCACAAAACTATTCAAGGGACATTTAATGCATACATGATTGATATCGGGGCATACGCCAATCTCAGAAAGCTTGAGGGGCGCTTTACGGAGATTGATGTCACGGCCCCTGACGCAAAGGAACGATGCAGAAACCCACCAGTACTTGATTTGATAGAACTTGTGCGAGCTTACTATTCCGCACCGGAGCAAACAGAAACTCAGCTACTGCTACCGCAGGGTGAAGAAGACTCAGCTGAGAATACGTCCACGCAGTCGTGAGCGACCCGCCGCCCGCGCCCCACCCAGGGCGCCTTTTTACTAGTTAGTTACTAGTTTGGCCAGCTTTGGATTGCTCTACCTCCTATCCCCACGCCGAGTTTGATGGGGTTATACATTGGGGGAAAAATTCGGCTACACCCCCGTGCCCCCGTGGCCCGCGCGGGAGTTTGTGACGACCACGACGATTGCGGGAATGTGGGCGGCTACATATCAAAGGCGAACTTGCGCGTGAATGAAATGTCGAGCGGAATCGAGAACGCGTGCGATCTGCAGGCGATGCAGGCGTTTCGTCATAGCTGGAGTCTGGATTTCTTTATGACTTCTTTATGAATCTTTTTTGCCGCAACGTCCATCGGCCGCATCCAACACCCATAAAATCGCTGGCTTGCAGCTTGTTCGGTCCACATGACCGTTGAGTCAACAATGCTGAAGAAGATTTTGGTAGTTGATGACAACGCACCGATTCGCCGGCAACTCTCCAGCCTCTTCAAATTGGAGTCGGATTTTGACGTATGCGGAGAAGCAGCAAACGGGAGGGAGGCAATAGAACGCGCTCAGGAATTGCATCCAGACGCGATCGTGCTGGATTTGTCGATGCCTGTGATGAACGGGCTAGATGCAGCCCGTATTCTAAAAGGGCTGATGCCTACCGTGCCGTTGATCATGTTCAGCGAATACGGTGAGGCGTTCTTTGAGAGCCAAGCTCGTTCCGCAGGGATTTCTGCCCTGGTCTCAAAGTCCGCCCACGTTTCTGTGCTAATCGAAAGAGTTCGCCTTTTGTGCGGTTCAACCGCGGCGTGATTCTACTTCTTCTCCCAGTCGGGAAACTCAAGAATTTCCCTTTTGACAACCCGAAGGTTTGCCAGAGCGTACTCAATAGCCTCCCGTTCAGCGTGGTGATCACGACTCTGCGAGATGGCCTGCTGCCTTTCGAAAATAGCGGCCTCGGCTGCGGCCACCCGTTCCTTTAGTTTGTCCTTGTCCAGTTCAACTAGTGCCGCTTGAACCGGCCTTTGCCAATCTGCATATTCAAGATCGTCATGATGATCTCCCAGTTCAACGGCGCTTGCCATTTTTTCTCTCCCCAATTCGTGTCTCAGTTTTTCCGGAGGGTGTCCCCACAGCAACGGTGTCATGCTCCGTCTCCGTCTTTTCGGCAATTCCCTCTTCAAGGAGCTTCTTCACGACTTCTACCGGAACCTGGTCAAAATGTGTCTTAGACTTTTGCATTGCGATCTGCTCCACTGTTCAGGGAACCACAGTAGCAGCCCAGGAGCGGTACGGGCTGTATCTTTTGGCTGATCTTTCATGTCATTTTTCGTGGGTAAATATCTCAATTATAGTGACTTGTGCGTGGATGTCGGAATGGCGCGCTGAGACTAGCTACCTTGTTTATAACGGTGCGATTATGTGCTTGCACGAAATCGTTGTGTCGTATTACGATTAGGTTACGTTAGTTTAGTGTTACCTTCTGCGAAGGAGCCTCGGATGAGTCCTCAGAGCAAGAAAGTTGCGATGAATTTCAACACGATGCAGCAAGTAGATGTTCCGCAAGGTCGCAATGGGAAGCACAAGCAGATCGTCACGAAGATTCTGGCTGACCTTGATCAACTACCCCAGGGAGCGGCGCTGAAAGTGCCCTTGGCGGAACTAGCCGAAGGCAAGGAAAATGTGCGGTCCGCACTGAATCGTGCCATTCATAAGGGCGGCCGTAATGTTGCCACCGCCAGCGACGCCGATTTCTTGTACGTGTGGAATGAGACTGAGTAATGGCTCTAGGTGGTTGTTTTCACCGGAGGTGCCTTATGCATGATGCCTCAAACAGTGAAGAATGGAAAAAAATCGCGGAACAAATTGCAAAGGAATTTGACTCAGAAAAGTTGGAGTTGCTTGTAAAAGAGCTCTGTGACGCTTTTGACATCGAACGTAAACAGACGAGGCACGGAAGGCTTGAATAAGGCGAGAGGGCGTAGATTCCAGCTTTGAGTAGTTCGGGGCCGCTATGCCGGGTTTGGCCGCAGGGGAACCACGCTTTGTTCGCGCACCAACTTCTGCAGTTCCGCCGAATGTAGGCGGATGGGCCTATAGTCGGGCCGGGGAGCGCCATGTCGGAACTGGAGAAGCGTGTAGAGGAGCGATTCGGGGTGCTTCCCAATTTCTTCCGTCTCGCACCTGAGACTCCCGACATCATTGAGAAACTGTGGGGATTCGCACAGGCCGCATACCTTGACAATCCTCTACCCTCCGTATTTAAGGAACGTCTCTTCGTCTACCTGTCGCGCTTTTGCGCCGTCCGCTACTGCATTGCTCGTCATGTCGGTTTCCTGGTGGGGCTTGGCCGTCCCGCTGGCGATCCGACTGTGCGTACGCAAAGTGTTACAGACGTTGTTAAACTTCTTCGACGCCACTTTCCCCGCGGACAAGAACTTCAGTCTCGCCTAGCACTGTGCGCAGCCTGCCCCGCACCAAATGTTGAAATGCCAATGGCGGACACGCAGATGGAAGATGCCATCTTTGTGTTGGCAGCGCATGTGTTCTTGAAGACTTCTGATTATTTAACGTGTCTGGACGCGTTAGCCCGGCTATTTGGTCCGGCTCGCCTTCAATACTTGCTGTTGTTCTTGGCATTCGTCCGGGCAGCGCACTATTGGACTGAAACGCATCCTGAAATCGCCTTTGAAGACGACATCGACAAACTACTGGCGACCCATGAAGCACTTGCGGAATGCATTCTCAATGACCCGGAGGCCAGAGACAGCGTTGGCCAATCGCTCTTGGATGAGTTGCCTGCCCTACGCCTCCAGGCTGACAAAGCCATTGGCTTGCTCGCGGCAATCGTGGACTCATCTGATGATGCAATCGTCAGCAAAACGCTGGACGGCGTCATCACTAGTTGGAACGCAGGTGCGGAGCGGTTGTTTGGCTACGCTGCCAGTGAAGCGGTAGGCCAGCATATTTCGTTGATCATTCCGGTCAATCGCAGGGACGAGGAAACGTTCATTATTGAACGAATCAAGCAAGGGGAACCCATCGAACACTTCGACACCGTTCGTGTGCGTAAAGATGGGACATCGTTCGATATTTCGCTCACGATTTCGCCTGTCCGGGACGCCAGTGGAAAGATTGTGGGAGCGTCGAAAATCGCACGGGACATCACCCAACGTAAACGGATTGAGCGAGAGTTGCGCGAGAGCGAAGAACGTTATCGAGCGTTGGCGGATGCACTCGAAACCCAAGTGCAGTTCCGTACTCAGGAACTTGAGAGAAGAAACTCGGAACTGCGTGCTCTTTCAGTTCGGCTCATGCAGTCTCAGGACGTGGAGCGGCGGCACATAGCACGGGAACTGCACGACAGTGCAGGGCAGACATTGGCCGCGCTGGGCATGAGCCTTTCACAGCTCGCGCAAAGTGCTAAGAAAAATCCTGATCAACTTGCCAAAGGCATCGAGGATGCCGAAGTCTTGGTTCAGCATCTAAGCCGGGAGATACGCACCACTTCCTATCTCTTGCACCCGCCACTACTGGATGAAAGTGGTCTGTCATCTGCTCTCAACTGGTATGTGCAGGGTTTGAAGGAGCGCAGCGGACTCGACGTCGACCTGAGCATTCCCGAAAATTTTGAACGACTCCCCGCCGATACGGAACTCGTCATTTTTCGCATCGTGCAAGAGTCCTTAACGAACGTGCATCGTCACTCTGGAAGTAAGATCGCATCCATCCGGGTCGCGCGCGAAGCCGATCGGATTATTGTCGAGGTTCAGGACAAGGGTAAAGGGATATCTGCGGAAAGGCTGACTGAGATTCAGTCCCAGGGCACGGGAGTGGGAATCAGAGGAATGCGAGAGCGCGTGAGCCATTTTCGCGGCGATTTGATTATCGAATCCAACGGTTCCGGTACGAAAGTTTCCGCGACTCTCCCATTGAAGACTCCGCGTTCAACATACAAGAACAAGCAGCAAGATGTAGCCTAGACTTCAATGGTCTTCGGATGGGAGAATATCAGAGCGATGCACTAGTTGGCGTAACATCGTCATTGTGCTCATTGTGCTCATGATCCTGCGTCTGCGCCCATGTTTCCTTGTCGTTCTAACCGATCGAGAGGGCTCTCGATGGTGGCTGGTCACGATCGACATGTCGCAGGAAGAAGTAAAACGTCGAGTCAACGACGCGCATAGTCCTCGTGTTCTGGTCGTAGTCGAAAATGGGAGGGACGATGCCTTTCCCACTCTGCAACTCGGCAAAATTATGGAGCAGATTGCTCATGTCGCTTGGTCGAACATCTTTTTCTCTATGGTGGTCCTGTTTGATTTGTGCCTCAAGTTGTTCTCTGCGTATTCCATTCACGACCTGATCGAATGGAAATTTGAGCCAAGCTTTAACGGTGTAGTAAGGCAGGTAGAGCGGTATTGAATCCTCAGTCGCTTTCTTTGATTTTCTCCCCTCTGCAATGTCTTCGAGCGCTCGCAAATGTCTCGCCGAATAGTCGCTAGTCTTCTACGGCGTATGCTGCATTTGTCCGTTTAGGACGACGTCGTCCACATCCGAGACATTGGGCAGCTCTGGCCACTCTAGCTGGCGTCAGAGTCGCTTGAACGCGCAAAGATCGCACGCATCAGGAAAGGTTATGTTGCTTTAGAACATCAGCCCTGGCTTCGGTGATGTATTTGCGAATCGCTGACAGAACCGCATCGGAGCGTTCGCTGATGAAGTAGTCGTAGTTCTTGTCGTAGTCACCGCTAAGCAGTTCCCCGGGTAGCATGTGTGATTCCAGAGCCTTCACGATATTCGGGTTCTTAGCCTTGATTTCCAATAAATACGTTGATGGAGCTTTGTTTGATACTTTTATGTTAGTGAGCTTTGGTATGAGTGTCCGATTGACTACGCAATCAATGGCCACTTCGGAATCAAGCGTCGTCTGGACGTTCGCCCAGTCTTTCTTAAGATAGTCGTTAGGAAATATGTGGTGGTCTTCGAGCGTACTCGCCATCGAAACCGGATTGCCATTTTCAAAGTTCAGGAAGCCACCTGTCGCATAGTTCACAAGATTCAGAACGCCTTTATATACGGCGTCATACTTCTTATGTATTGTCAGAAGATCGTCCGCATTTCTGATGAGCGCTCCGTCTTGACTGCGGCAACCGCACGCTCGTAGGTGTCCTCGGCGGGCAACACTTCGGCGTCGGGAAGCGCTATCTTCGCAGCGGAGACTTTCCGATTGCGCTTGCGTCCAATCCTGCGGACAGTTGCTTTGGTCATGGTCTTCATTGAGCAGGGCCTGGAAAATCTGAGGTCGGATCTGCGATAAGTTTCAGTGGCGGCACGGGAGATCAACTATCAACCGGGCTTCGGCAACCGCAATCTGTTTTTTGAGTGGAAGAATCGCGCCATGACACAGGGCAAGGTCACGCGGTCCAATGGGAAATACTACCGGGCTTACCTGGAGAAAGAGACGGTGAACTGAGGACCTTCAGCCTTGAACTAGGGTCATTGTGTGAAATAGAGATGTTTCACCAGCAAATATGGATCGAGCTATGGCTATGTCACCGTGGAGTTTAGCATTCGGTGGTGGACGTGGCTCGCCCTGCAGAGTATGGTAAGAAGTGGGTGAGTAATCCCACTTCCTCTTTCAGATCCTCTGAACTAAGTCAGTCCATCTGGAGTACGCCCCTCTTAATTAGTCCGTTCTATTAAGTCAAGGAGTTGCACTCTATGATCATTCCCACCAACGCACAAGCACAACCATCTAAACTGGCCACCGACCTGAAGAGGTCTCCCGCCAAGATCGATATGATGCCCGACCCTGTTCGATCCGAGGACGTGATACGAGAGCGAGCCTACGAGCTATATGAGAACCGCGGTTGTGAACCGGGCCAAGACAAACAGGATTGGCTTCGTGCCGAGCAGGAGATCGTCAACAAAAAAAACGTCAGAAATCCGCGGTCGCGCTGAGTCGGCTGGAAAGACACTATGGATTGCGCAACCTGCGAGAATTTGGAACGAGCTTTTGAGTCCCGACGAAACAAGTACATCGAGGCTGTTTCTGCTCCATATTATCTGGTCAGCTCGGCCCTTGCGGCCAGCAGGAACGTCGACATGGAACGGGCCAAGGACTCTCTGGAAGACCACCGTTCGATATGCGTCGGCGACGCCGCGAAAACAGCCTCGAGCCCAGCAAAGGAGACGAGAGGACGCAACCGAGAGAGCGCGGTGAGGTTGGCGGCTGTCGTGAAAACATACGGGCAACGAGTGGCACACCCCTACGAGTACTCCAAGAGCCTTCTGAGCCTCCGTTCGTCCTCCTTCCTCCAATCTCTGACTACTGCGTTGCTCTTAGGTGCGACCGCCGCTCTCATGGGAATGGCCGGAAGCGTTGCCTTGTACTATCGCCACCTCACTTGGTACGTCAGCGCGGGGGCAGGACCTCTGGTGGACACGCTCGTGGTGGTCTGCTTGGCAACGATGGCGCTTGAGCAGTCGCGGAAGCGATCCATCCGCCGGACTCTGGAGCTCTCCTTCCTGAATCATCACATTCACAATGCTATGACCCAGATGATTATGGCTTCTGAGCTTACAGATGCCCAAAAACAGGATCGCTACATGCGGGAGGCGATCAGTCGCATTTCGGAGGCTTTGTTTCGAGTGGGAAACAGTGCGGAGATATCGGAGCTATCCCTAGAAATGGATCCCACCGGTGCAGAACTGATTCGTACACGGGAAGAGCGTACAAACCAGTGGGCGGTCACTACTGCGGAGCAAGGCGATTAATGCGGGCGTTAGCCTTAAAAGAAGAGTAGCCGCGAGAAGAAGACAGGCTTCCAAGAGATGGGAACTTCAGATGCGACGGGAACCTGGCCACTCGAGTCCCCATGCTGCAAAATCGGCAAATTATCGGTACGCACACTCTCAAAATCAGGTGTGTGTGTACCGATGAAAACGCCACTTGCAAGGCTCACAAGCTATTGAAAACATTGGACACAGGAGGTTTTACCTACGATTGTGTTATCAGTACTACTACTACTCTCAATTCTGTGAGTAGTCGCACCGACACCCTAGGGTATGGTGGGGATGGACAGAAGAACTTCCCTTGCTAGACTTTCGTAAAAGGAGTCCACCATGCCATCCCCCGACTCCAAAACACGCGCTCGTTCTGAGCTAGTCGACCTGATCGAATCACAAATGAATACCCTGGAAAAGGAAACGTTCGGCTGCGTCACAGAGGCAGAGCTCTACGAATACGAGGGCAGACGCGACCGCATCAATCAGCTCTACGACGAACTCATCGACCGAGATGCCGCCGCGTAGCTTGTTGCGGCTGCCCGGAGGAAATCGAGATGACCACGTTTCTGATACTCGTGTTGTGTGTTGTGGTGTTGTGGACGGGAAGCAAAGTGCTGAATCACCTCCACAAAGTCTGATCTGACTCCTTGTCAGGAGTACATTTTACGGGAGACCGGGTCTTTATTTTTCCTGCGTCTCGCCCGGCTGCGCCTTGTCCTTAACTACCTTCACGAGGCGATGTTGCTTCTCGTCGAGAAGGCGGACGATCTCGCTAAACCAGCTCCATCAATTTCTTCGGGTCTTGTTGTTGCATTCCACACACGTCCTGTGGGCGCAGAGAACGCCAACACTAGAGGAGAGCGCTGTCCAACTTCCTGATGCCCCATCACGGGTTGCAACAGTGTCGGAAGTCCAAACACACTTTCATCTCACCTACAAACGATTACCCTTGAGCCTCAGGCAAACTCAGGGCCAGCCCGAGTCGTGGATGAGATCCATCCCCGATCACCCGGGTTACGATCGTCTGTCTATCAATACCAAAGCCGTACTGAACCAGGACACGGGAACGGCTGAATTCTGGGGCAACAACAAGTACTTCCTCGGCAGCGCTCCACCAAGTGGCCGACGTTTGCTGCCACCTTCGGCCTCGTACATCATGAGATGATCCATGGCGTCGATGAACTGGAGTACTATGGGCACCATATCCCATGGGCTGGCTCCCTCATCCAGCGAATCGGTCAGCAGGCTAAAGCTCACCCGCACATCACGACTGTACTCAAGTCAGTTCATCCAAAATTCTGATTGTTCGCTTGTTCATCGCATACCGACGAGAGGTGCTTGCGAGTGGCCACAGCGGGAAACGTTTGACTACCGACACCCTTGTGGTGGAATCATTGTTGTCCGTTGAGCGGCTTGCAGCGTTGCACCGCAGACTAGCAGTTTTCCGTCGCCCTTTCGTGCGCATTCATTCATCCTTCATCCTTATTCAGCGTAGAAAAAAGTGTCTTTTCGCAACTCTTGATTGGGGAGCAAATCGTGACACCCGTAGCACCGGCCAAGAAACGCGGCAAATTCGATTCCCAGAGATTCCTTTGGACATCGACGGCGGAAGGAAGATCGTGGCTTTCGCAAAGAAGCAGACGATCTTTGTTTTAATGAGCGGCGCAGTCATATCAGACGGGCGGCAAACGTTGGCCGAGTCAGAGATATGGCCCACTAAGAGCGGGCCGCTTCACTTACTGCTTGCCCCAAATGCTTCCCGGTGAGCCTAATTGCAGGTGTCGCTGACCATTTCTAAATTCGTAACTGTTAGTTCGCCGGTCTCGGTAGGGGTTTTATGCACCTCGGCTTTTAAATCTTCTTTCATACCGTGAAAAGCAGCATTTGAAATCGCGCCGTCAACTTTGACCTTTTGTCCGACATGATCCGCTAAGCTGACGTTGTCGCTCTTGAGATGCCACCTCGCGTGTTCTGCAATCAAATGATACTCATAGGCGTGGTCACCCTTTTGAAGACAGCCAGTGACAGTTCGCGTTGCCCGACTCGTGTCCGTGGTGTCCTGAGCTGCGCCCATGAGAAGCAGGCCCACACACACCAGTAGTGCAATAAGGCCCAACCTAATCTTGAGTTTGTTCATTATGGGAACCTCCAACACCTGAGCAATCGTGGCGCCTAGGCCGCACGTTGAGGATCGGGTGAATCCAGTAGAGGAGCGTACGTCTTCCTTAGGGTTCTTATCTCGCTTCCTTGATTTTTGCTGGCCGCTGTTCGTCCTCTGATCGCGCTAGCCTCGCCAGCGAGAGTATCCCCAGCCACCGCCACCGAGCAGAAACAGCACCAAAAGAACAATCAATACGGTTTCCATATGAACCTCACTTTAAGAGGAGGCTTGACCGGACTTCGTAGCGGTCGCCTCACGTCGTCACTACCAAATCAATCATAGAAGGGGTGAAGACGGATGTCTGGTCACAATGAACCACTTTGCGGTCGGTGTGTATGGCTTGCGTGACCTGAATAGTGAGGTTCGAGATGGGAGGGCACGCCTTTGTCGAGCGGTACGCTTGATCTTGAACGCGCTAGGCAGCTTGCGGTCAAGTCATCGCGCTTACTTGATATCAGCTTCCGTGGTTTCACGTGCGGTCGGTATCTTCACTTCTGTGATGTGAATCAGATTCTTATCCGGGTAGACGGAAGCCTTCGCGCGCACGTAGTGTCCTTCATGACCCTTAAGAATCGCCTGATTGTCCACATTCCAAACTCTTTGGTTGGTGACGAACCTCAATTTGTCACCACCTTCCTGAACGGTGCCCATGATGGTTATCAGCCGCTCCCCTGTTGACACCTGAGTCTTCGGCGCCTGATTGGGCGCGTCCTGCGAGAGAGCGACGACGACGGTTAGACAAAAGCACAGAGAGAAAATGCCCAATAAAAGGGTTTTCATAGAGAGAGTCCCCGGTCCAGATGATAGTGCTCGGCGCTTTGTCAAGGCGGGAAGGCGGAGTTTAAGCGCCTTCCCGTGCGACAAAGTTACACGCCTTTTACGCCGAAACAGCAACGTTATGAAAGGTCGAGGTGACGGAATCAAACGTCTGAACCTTGGGCGTTCCATCGATTAGTCTTGCGCAGGTCTTCAACACTTCTGGGTAGGTATTGGTGTTGTAAGCCTCTGCATTGGCTTTGTTGTCCCAAAGACTTATCGCAACCACATCTAAGCTGCCGGGATTTGACAGTGTTATTTCGTCCTTGAAACCCTTCTGCTTGCGAAGTAAAGGAAGAATGTCGTTTTCAAAGCTCCGGGTGTAATCAGAAAGCATATTGGATTTAAGATGGATAGAGATATTGCGTGCAAACATGGGCAACCTCCTAGGGTTGGAGTTGCTAAGAAAGACTACTTCAGATGGACTGACTTAGTTCAGGGAACCTGAAAGAGGAGAAGGTGGTAACCACCTCAATTACAAGCTTATGCTTCTGCACAACCGTTGTCAAATTTCGGCTGGAACGGGCAAACCGGAAATTATAGAGATAGCGTAAGGCATCTGGCGCCCTTAACCTGATCCCACGAAAAAGCGCTTGGTCAACTCTCGGTCATCTTATTCTTAATTTCAGTTCTATTCCTTCTCTCTCGCGTTTTTGGCGCGTCCTTCCGCCCGTCAGCCGAGGAATTTCTTGCCAAGAAAAACTGGCCGATGCAATCAGCGCACCGGCCCATCTGCACTCGTGTTTGCCAAGGGCTCACGGACAGGTACAGCCGGTGATGACATCGGTGTCCAACGTTACCGCGCCATTCCGCGCCAGCGCCCTGCCTTCCAGATTCACGCCAGTGGTTATTGTGATTGAGGTCAGCGCCAGGATGTTTCCTTTGAATACGGAGTTCGTTCCCAGGGTGGCTGAGCTGCCAACTTGCCAGAAAACGTTGCAGGCCTTGGCACCGTTGGCTAGGACAACATGGCTGCCGCTTCCCGTCGTGAGCGTAGACGAGATCTGGAAAATGAACACGGCATCCGGATTGCCCTGAGCATCGAGAGTGACGTCACCCGATATCGCCAGCGACGACGTCGATGTATAGACGCCGGCGGTGAGGGTCTGCCCGACTAAGTCTCCCGCCACCGCAGTGCCGCCCGCTCGTCCGGCCGCATCGATATAACCAGCAGTCAAGGCGATTTGGGCTTGCGCCGCGGCGCCGTCCGCACTATGGATCGCCCCGCCCGCCCGTCCCGGCGGGAATCCAGTTACGGCCGTGCCCGGACTGACTCCCACTTCGCCGGAGACTACGGTAGAACCGGTGTTGGTGACGGTGGACCCAGCCAGAACCGAGAAATCGCCCATCAGAGGACAAAGCGGCACCGGCGGTACTCCGGCATACGGTGGACCCTGTTATACGGAGGTTCTCCAATGACCACGTCTTCTCAAGACAGGAGCTGGATTTCCATTGCAAAACAGGTCACCGTAGAAAGATTCGACGAAGCTCGCTATTCTGGTGAAGCGTCTCTGCTCCGCTTTGGAAGATCGCCATAGACAAGCCGAAGACCAGCCGAAGAGAGAAAATTGAGAAAATCGCGCACCCTGTCCGGGGTTCTCAGCATGAATCGGAATTCTCTGCGCAGTAATTAAAGCCGTTATTTGGCACGGGACTCGGGCCGCTGGGTACCGTTGTTCTCGCTCTTCCAAAGTGCCGTCCGTCTATGCTTCAGAACCACTTCACATCTGACGCAAGAAGCTGCGGGCTGGTCGCCGAAAGGCTTGCTACCCACACAAATGAGTTTTACCTTGGCCACCACGCGGATCTAGTTGCTTCGCTGCTAAGCGTCAGCAATCCTCGAACCGGCTTCGTCCCGCGCCCACACCTGTTCAGGACCTTCGTCGGGCAATGGGCGGACTTCCGGGTTCTGCATGATCACGCGCGCACAAGTATTCCATCGCAGAATGGCGTCGTCGTTTCCAGGCGAAGCAAAATCGATGGCTCTTTCATAGTGAGCCATCGCTTCCTGCAGTGCGTGATATGCGGGTGCGCCTCCGCCGGTGCCGCTCTCTCGAATGCGAGCATGCCCGACACGCTCCCAGATAAGACCGGCATAGTAGGCTCGCTCGTAGTCGCCCTTAATTTGGGCGAGAACCTCCTGAGCCGCCTTCGGCGAAACGTTCAGGCGAAATTGATCAGTTCGCGCTAGGAGGAGTGAGATTAGCGCCTGCTGGTGGTCAGGCACGATGGCCAGGATATCGAGGCAAATGCTCTCGGCAAGCGTGGGTTCATTCAAAAGCCGGTAGCGCTCCACTCTCGCGAGCGCTTCGGGGATGCTCTGCACGGAAATGGATTTCAGCTCGAAATGCATAAAAATCTCCTATGTTTTCCTGGCAGAAAAAATTCGAAACAATTTCCCCAGTGGGTCGAAGAAGCGATCGACAACGCGTTCCTTGAGCGGAATGATGGCGTTGTCGGTGATCGTGATGCCTTCCGGACAAACCTTAGTGCAACACTTTGTGATATTGCACAATCCGATGCCGAATTGCTTTCTCAGATCTTGCAGTCGATCGCCCACGTCCAAAGGGTGCATTTCCAGGGCTGCCACATGAACGAGGAATCGTGGACCAATGAACTGTTCCTGCATGTGATGCTCACGTAAGACGTGGCAAACGTCCTGGCAGAGATAGCACTCGATGCACTTGCGAAATTCCTGCACTCGTTCGACATCCTCCTGGGCGATGCGCCACGTGCCGTCCGGGGCGTCGGGAGGCCGCGGCTTGAACTTTGGGATGCGCTGTTTCACCTCGTAGTTCCACGAGACATCGGTGACCAGGTCTTTTATGTGCGGAAACGCCTTCATCGGTTCGATGGTAACCGGCTTATCGAGCGCGAGCGTGTTCAGCCGCGTCATGCACATCAATTTCGGCATTCCGTTTATTTCGGCCGAGCAGGAGCCGCACCTTCCCGCCTTGCAGTTCCAGCGCACAGCAAGTTCGCCGGCCTGTTCCGCCTGAATCTGATGAACGACGTCGAGCACCACCATGCCGGGCGCAACCTCGGCGCTGTAATCGCGGAATTGTCCTTGGCCTTTCTCTCCACGCCAGATTCGAAACGTGGCCGTCGCCATTACTTCATCTCCTCGATGATTTGCTGCAGGTCCTGTCGCATGGGCGGTACAGGCTCGCGAGAGAACTGCATTGCGCCGTCGGCGCCCTTCCGCACGACGATGTTGAACGCGCCGAACTGGTTGTTCTTTTCCGGGAAATCATCGCGGAAGTGAGCACCGCGGCTTTCTTTCCGTTCCAGAGCGGCTCGAGTCACAATTTCCGAAACAGTCATGAGATGGTACAGGTCGAGCGCGGTATGCCAGCCCGCGTTGTATTCCCGATTTCCGTCAACGCTGACCCGCTCACTTGCGGTCTTTAATTCTCGAATGCGATCAAGGGCCTGCAACATCTCCTGCTCCTGCCGGACGATCCCCACCAGTTCCTGCATCACATCTTGCAACGTATGTTGTACGGCATATGGATTTTCAGAGTTCTTCCGCTCGAACGGTTGCAGCGCCCACGTTTCTGCTGATTTGAGTTCAGCATTGTCGACATTGCCTGGAGAGTGTTCTTTGGCGAAGGTCGCGGCGTATTCTCCAGCACGCTGGCCGAAAACCAATAGATCGGAAAGAGAATTCCCACCCAGCCGGTTGGCTCCGTGCAACCCTGCGGCACATTCTCCTGCTGCAAACAATCCAGGAACGTCTGACATCTGGGAATCGGCATCAACCCGGACCCCTCCCATCATGTAGTGCGTTGTAGGGCCCACTTCCATCGGCTCCTGTGTAATGTCGATGTCGGCAAGCTGCTTGAACTGGTGATACATGCTGGGCAGCTTCTTTTTGATGTGTTCGGCAGCATTTGGAATTTTCTCCTTGATCCATGCGATGTCGAGGAATACACCACCGTGAGGGCTTCCTCGTCCTTCCCGCACTTCTCGCCGGATGCAGCGGGCGACATGGTCGCGTGTCAGCAGTTCGGGAGGTCGTTTCGCTTCCTTGTCGCCCTGGGTGTAGCGCCAGCCTTCCTCCTCTGAATGCGCGGTCTGGTTCGCGTAGAGTGGAGGAATATCCTTGAACATGAATCGCTCGCCGTTTCTGTTGCGAAGCACTCCTCCCTCGCCACGCACTCCTTCCGTGACCAGGATGCCGCGCACACTTGGCGGCCAAATCATTCCGGTCGGATGGAACTGCACAAATTCCATATCCATTAGCGGGGCACCCGCGTGAAAGGCGAGAGAATGGCCGTCACCCGTATATTCCCAGCTGTTACTGGTGATTTTGTAAGCCCTTCCAATCCCCCCCGTGGCTAAAACCACGGCCTTGGCGCGGAACAGGTGAAATCGTCCGCGCTCGCGGTCGTATCCAAACGCACCTGCGATGCGTTCGCCGTCCTTGAGCAGCCGGACGACGGTGTGTTCCATGAAAACGTCCAAACCGAGATGGATTCCGTGATCTTGCAGAGTGCGGATCATCTCAAGGCCCGTGCGGTCACCGACATGCGCCAGCCGCGGATACCGATGACCGCCGAAATTGCGCTGCAGAATCCGCCCATCGTTTGTGCGATCGAAAAGGGCACCCCATGCTTCCAATTCGCGCACGCGCGCCGGAGCTTCCTTCGCATGGAGTTCTGCCATTCGCCAGTTACTCAGATACTGGCCGCCGCGCATCGTGTCGGCAAAGTGGACGCGCCAGTTATCCCGGTCATCCACATTTCCCATCGCCGCGGCTATGCCACCCTCGGCCATGACCGTGTGCGCTTTACCCAGAAGGGATTTCGAAATGAGAGCGACCGTTACCCCAGCTGCCGAAGCCTCCACGGCAGCACGCAGGCCAGCACCCCCAGCCCCAATAATGAGAACGTCGTGTTCGTGGGTGACGTATTCGGCCACTAAACGATCCTCCAGTCGCTCCACACACCCATCGAGCACAGTCGCACATAAAGGTCGGAAAACGCGACCGTGAAAAGGCTGCACCAGGCAAACAGCATGTGACGTCGATTCAGGCAACTCACACAGTCGTAGACCCGCCTTCGGGCCGGAGCACCCGCCAAAAGATCGCGAAACCCGCCAACCAGATGACGAAGGGAGTGGCAACTAAAGGTGTAACAGCTGAGCAGCACAAGGTTCGTCAACAGAACCAGAGTGCCGAGGCCCACGCCGAACCGCCCGTCGAACCAAAACGCGTTCCACACGTCGCGCGCCAGAAAGATGAGGAACACCAGGGCCAAATAAAGAAAATAGCGGTGGATATTTTGCAAGATCAAAGGAAAGGAGCGCTCGCCTAGATATTTTTTCCGCGGCTCGCCTACTGTGCAGGATGGAGGATCCGCCCAAAAGGCTTTGTAATACGCACCACGATAGTAATAGCACGTCACGCGAAACCCGCCCGGCGCCCAGAGGATGAGCATCGCTGCCGTCACCCAAGCCGGAATCCAGCTTGGCCGTGAACCAAACCAACCCTGATTGGAAGCGCCAAACAATTCCGGCGAATAAAACGGGGAGATGTATGGTCCGAACCGGAAGTGTTGTCCCTGAAAGGCTGCCCAGGTCGCGTAAACCATGAACGCAGATAGTCCGAGAAACACAGCCAGCGGCTGGATCCACCAGTTGTCTGCGCGCTGAGTCTGTCCAAACCCGGAGCGCAACAACGGGACGTGAATTTGAGACATCGGGCCTCCTCACTCGCGCACTTTACTCGCGTGCGGTCAAGCCCTGCCGGTGTGCCGTTGCAGGCGGTAGTGATCATACAGGCAAACCCACTCTGTCAGTGTTGGAAACGGACGCTTTATGGGGTTGAAACGGATAACGGGCGCACGCTTAAGCATTACAGTCGGCTACTCTTGGATATGCCAGTGCTGTGGTAGAGTTGCGTCGCTCCGATGACTTGTCGAATCGGGTGCTTTCCATCGAAAGCTCCGACAGCTTCGTTGCCTCCGCTGCCGTTTCGATTGCTACCGGGTGGAGCGAACCAGTTCCCGGGCGGGACTTGCACCCGCTGAAGTCCAGCGCCTTTCACGGCGCACTTTTTCGCCAGCTACCCTGGGCTTCAGGCATTCCTGATCGGTGCTTCCTTGCCTGATTGATCCCTCGTTACAGCTTGTCACATTGCGATTTTTATCGACAGTTCATAAAGCTCACACATTCCTGTAACTTCGCGCTCTCAAACTGTGCGTATCAGAACGTCGCACCTGCTCAGTGCGGTCAGTCCTCGTGCACTTGGAGGCAGGCAGCCTTTGCAGCAGGACGCAAGTGCCACGCGTCTGACGGAGCACGGCGATGTCGAAAGCCCAGGTCTGCCCTGCTGTTCGAAGCGAACCTCTCGGCCACTCCCGCAGCAAAGCGCCGGTATTTGTTGTCGGCTGCCCCCGTTCGGGAACCACCCTCGCGTACCACATGCTTCTTTCCGCAGGGAACTTCGCGATCTATCGGGCCGAGTCGCAAGTCTTCAACCTGCTGGAACCGCGTTTCGGTGACCTGAGCATCGCGAGCCGCAAGCGTGCACTGCTGGCAGCATGGTACACAAGCCCACTCTTCACCAAGACCGGCTTGAATGCGGACGAAATCGAAGCATGCGTGATGTCGAGATGTCGCAATGGAGGAGACTTCCTGCGACTGGTGATGGAGGCAATGGCGCGGCAACAGGGAGCAGAACGTTGGGCGGACTGCACGCCGGAGCACTTGCTGTATCTGGAGCGAATCAAGGAAACGATTCCGGAGGCGCTCATCGTGCACGTGCTGCGAGACGGGCGCGATGTGTCGCTGTCGCTGGAAAAGCAGGGATGGATTCGACCTTTTCGGTGGCATCGCGAGCATGTACTGGAAGTCTCGGCCCTTTATTGGAATTGGATCGTACGCCGAGGCCGCGCAGTCGGGCACAGGCTGGGCCAGGACTACCTCGAACTGCAATACGAGAAACTGGTGGAGGATCCCCGGGGAAGCATGGTCTCTCTTGGCGACTTTATCGAACAGAAGCTGGACTATGACCAGATCCAGAAGACAGGGATCGGCACGGTGCAGCGGCCGAACACATCCTTCTCCCTCGATCTGCAAAGCGGAGCATTCCAACCGGTAGCTCGCTGGAAGCATCGCCTCTCGGCGGACCAACAGGCAACCCTTGACGCATTAGTGGGGGATACTCTGGAGGAGCTTGGATACGCAAAGCGCGAAATGCAGAGCACATCCCGTCATCGTGCATCCCTTCAGCGAATGCGTTCCCTCTACAATGCTTATTTCAGCACGAAGCTCTTCCTCAAATCGAGGACGTCACTGGGAAGAGTGTTGGTGTCGAGAGATCTTTCGTGGACGTGAAGCAGTTGGCGTAACCAGGCGTTCTCGCAACTTTGCGCCTTTTGTTCGCCACAATTCGGGTCGGTGAGTGCTATTTATCAACAGTCACGTGTCAGATCTTCCATCGATAGTGACGTAGTAGGTCAAGTCGATACCAAGCTCGTCAGCCTGCTGTAACAGTCTTACGGACGGAGTTACCACAATCCCGGTCGCTTCAACTGGGCAGATGCGAACCAACCCGAGAGTCAGGTATTCCACACCCGTAAAGCAATGCAGGTTCCGCAATTCCTGCCGGTGCGACGCAAGGTATGACATTGCAAGCTCCTCCTGAGCCGCAGGCGGCATTGTTCGGCCATCCCCGAGCAGGAGTTCAATGCCACTCGTATCTGGGGGCTCCCGGCGCCGGACATAATCAGAATGCAGCGTGGACTTTGCGAGAGAGGCATCCACGTCAAAAGTTTCCCCATGCACGAAGATATGCAAACGCTCCTCGAATCGCTGGGGCCAAGGTTCGGCGCTTGGAGGCGACCGGCGAGTCCGGAAAAAGTCCAAGCGGCAGGCCCGTGCTCTCGAGGGTGCACTCAATCTCGCCCGACTCGCCCATCACGTATCCGGGAAGGTGGCCTCTCCAGCGTAGACCAAGTTCCTGCGGAGCTACAATCCGTGGACGAGGGGTAAAATCACTTCAAGGAGTGAAGCGGATGATCCAAGAGATGATTGCCGCGAAAGGTATCGACGCCGCGGATTACCCAGATTTAGTCACCGCGGGCTTCACGTCAGGACACGCGTTCAAATGCCACAGGTGCGATGTTTGGTATCGGCTGTTCTACCGATCCCTTGGCGGCCCTCCCTCCATGACCGAACTCGCGGGTGGGACGCTGTCGTTCGAATCTTGCGTGGAAGACTCGCACCCCGATCACCCTGAGCGCATACGAGTAACGCGGCAGAGCTAGACACTTCCGGCGCGATCAACTCGTGAAGATGGACGGGGGCCAATTGATGTTGGTTTTTGGCGAAAAGGTTCGCGTACTCGACATCGTTGTCTCTACCATACGGCGTTCGCTCCAGGATCACCGGGAACTTGCCTTTTACAACTTTCCCGTTCTCTGCTGGACGATACACATTCGTTGATTGGAGAAAGCTGCGATGCCATAGTTGGCGACTTGGAAGCGTCAGGAGTTTGGGCCGTGATGCAGGTTGTGAGCAGCTGAACAAGGAGGAAAACCATCAACACATTGGGTTTGGTGGACATGAGCGATTTATTGTATGCCGCTCGGCCGGCTCGCAATAACGCCCCATCATTCGATTTCTGTGGTTAGTTCATTGTCGGCAAATCAGGAAACTGTCCTCAATTGGCCCAAGATTCCGATAACACTCATTGTGCCGCGTTGTCGGATTACATGGCAGCACTATCCGTGTGTGCTCTCCCCTGCACCGTCGACTCGCGGTTCCAACCGATCCCATAACAGCGTAAGAAAGCAAAAATAATGGGGGCGACCTTCTTCGGTCGCCCCTGAGCCTTGCCCGTTTCTGAGCGTGCGTCTAGTACCGCAGCAGAATTCCGGTGGAGATGCGCATGTTGTTGTTATCGCTAGCTCCGTTGGAGTGCAACCCGAGCCAGTCAAACTGGACGGCGCGGAGTGCAAGCCGAGGCGTCGCTTTTACGTCCAAACCGCCTCCGAACATCATGGCAAATCCGTTATCCGATCCAGACAAGCTACCGAGCGCGGCCGAGTCGTGGAAGCCACCCGCCAGGAAGTGCGCGAATGGGGTGAAGGTCTTGTTGTGACGATAAGAGACCACCGGCCCGAAGGTATAGGTGTAGTTATGGAAGCTCGCGCCATTTTGGGACTTGTATGCTCCGCTAAAGTCCGCGGCGATGCCAAACCAATTGGTAAGGTTTCCCGTAACAGCGGTGTTCCAGCCATTTGCATTCAGGCCGCCATCGAACCGAGTGTACTGATAGCCGCCGAAAATCTCTGCCCGTGGCGTAGTCCCATTCTCCTGAGCGAATGCCGCTACGCAAAATAAGCCCAACAACAGGGCGAAGCCCATAAATTTACGCATTACTTGTGTTCCTCCCAACTGAATTTGCACTTGATACCTGGCTTCCGACAGCAAACAGCCCCAAGGAACCAGGCAAACTGGGCATCAACCGATGCTGAGGCCAGCGTGCTCGGTATAGTGAAATTCAGTAGGGAAGGTGCGGCAAGTAACCCAAGACCAAAGACGTTCGGCCTTTGGTAACAAGGGGGGAAGTACTTGCCAAATTAGGCGGTTGCGCCTCGTCAGAGGGACGCCGGTGAAGTACTGGACCGTTACTTGGCCCGTCGCCGGGGCGGTGTCGGCGAAGAATCGGTCGATCCGCCCACGCGAGTTTGGCTTTTACTCCCTGAAATTCGCTGGTATCGACAACGTAGTCGTTTCGGCTTGGCAGGAATGTGGCAATCGCATTTTGCAGTTTCTCAATGCGTTCCTCAGCAGGCGGGTAGTTCGAGAAAGCGCGCGCCAACTGGTCATGCAACGGCGCCTTGGCTAAGATCGGCAAAGCTTTTGCCAGGCGCTCCCTGGTTTTTGTTTCTTTGCTCTCCAACTTTTCCAAAGCATCGACAAATGCCTGTGGATCGTAGCCAGCCGCATACTGGTATTCGATTCCCAGCAAATCGGCTTCGAATTCGGAGTCACGGCTGAATTTTCTTAAGGCGAGCGGTCCGATCTGTCTCGTCCCCAATACGGCCGGGCCGCTGAGGTAGGCAAGCGGAATTGTAAGCATGCTCCAGCCGTACTTTCGGGTGGCGAAGCGAGTCGCATGGCGCGCCGCGATGTGTGCAATCTCGTGTGCCATCAAGCCAGCCAGTTCCGCTTCACTATCCACTTCCATAATTAGTCCCTTGTCGACATAAAGAAAGCCGCCAGGCAAGGCAAAGACTCTGAGATCCGGAGAATCGATCACTCTGATACTGAAGAGCACATCAGCGTCGGAATTGCGAGCGATTTTCTGGCCCAGCCGACGTACGTACTCAGTGATCTCTGGATCGGTGACGAATCTCGCGCCTCGATCAATCGTTGCCGCCATGGACTCTCCGAGGGCGCGCTCTTTCTGCAGCGAGTAGAGATTCACTCCGTGGCCAATATTCCGCTGTCCAATGCGGTTCACATCGTACTTGTCAGATTTCTCTAATTTCGCTTCGGTAGCCGGTGCATCAGGCGATGTTGACGATGAGGAATTTGAGGCGTCGTCTTTGGATGCGCGAGATCCTGGTTCCTCGGACGCCCAGCCAACAGACGCGCAGACCATCAAACTGGTTGTGCAAACCACAAGCCGTGCGTAATAGCGAAGGAGCGAGCTGGGTGTGACCTCACGCCCTGCTGTGAAAATCCTTTCACATCTTGGTGAACTTCTTTGCTTGGAGTGTCTCGTGGCATGACTCGAGAGAACACGGAGCAGAAGGTTCTGGGGACCTACTCCGTCTTCAGCCTCTTGGAAAGGCAGGAAATCGACGCGGCGAAGAGCCACTTATTCACCCCAACGCCAGGGCACCCTCAGAGGAGATCCGGAGGCGTTGCACTTGTCGGTATGTGATGAGCACGGACGAGTCCAAAGGGCTGGCGGCGGTCTGGTCTAAATTCTCTCCGAGTGCGCCATGTCCTCCGCCTCCTCACTCCCCGGCCGTCCGGGAGGTCGGGTCTTGCAGGCAGCTTCCGGACAGCATTCATCGCCGGGCGTGTCCCTCAATTCCAGCGGTGATACTGCGACTTGCCCGCTTCCGCTATATAGGGAGAGGGCTGCGGAGGCGCTTCGCTCCCCCA
>Ga0210409_10001343_pt1 | contig 32602 bp, 22 predicted proteins | sample IncBWH17MmetaG_FD_161649 | JGI IMG/M metagenome (GOLD analysis project Ga0210409, IMG submission 161649) | Forest soil microbial communities from Barre Woods Harvard Forest LTER site, Petersham, Massachusetts, United States - Inc-BW-H-17-M | ecosystem: Environmental > Terrestrial > Soil >...
CTATAATGCGGCAGTCCATGCCTCAGCGAAGGCGCAGCCTCTTCTTTGGTCGGCACCGTCTCTGTTGGAGCCGTCAGCGTTCCGCTTTTACAGCGCCCTTTCACACGCGTCCGCATGGGATTCCGCTGCTCCCGACAAGAAACAAGAGCACCTAGAGGCTTTAGCGGCTCACCACAAACAGCTAGAAGCATGGGCGGAGCAATGCCCGGCGAATTTTGAAAACCGTGTTGCATTGACAGGTGCCGAAATCGCACGCATAGAGGGCCGCCTGCTCGATGCCGAAGGTCTTTATGAAAAGGCCATGCGCTCCGCGCACGAAAACGGATTCATTCACAATGAGGCGGTTGCGTGCGAGCTTGCCGCCCGCTTCTTTGCGGCGCGAGGCTTCGAAAAGATCGCGGATACATATTTGCGGGAGGCCCGGTATTGCTATTTCCGCTGGGGAGCTGACGGCAAAGTAAGGCAACTCGACCAGCTCTACCCCCAACTCAGGAAGGAGCAGCCAGCTCAGGGCACGACCAGCACGATCGTGGCACCGGCTGAACTCCTGGATCTGGCGACCGTAACCAAAGTCGCCCAAGCAGTCTCGGGCGAGATGGTTTTGGAAAAACTGATTGAGAGAATCATGCGCGCGGGCATCGAGCACGCGGGCGCTGAGCGGGGTCTGCTGATCCGTCCGCTGGGTGATGAACCGCAAATAGAAGCCGAGGCCACGATCACAGGAAACCATGTCACGGTGCATCTGCGAGATAGCTCGGAGACCGCAGCAATGTTTCCAGAGTCCGTCGTTCGTTACGTGGCGCGCACTCGCAAGGACGTTATTCTTGACGATGCCACAGCAGGAAACCCGTTCTCAGGCGATCCGTACATTGCCCAGCGTCGCGCGCGCTCCATTGTGTGCCTGCCCTTGGTTAACCAGGGCAGGCTCAACGGAATTATCTTCCTCGAAAACAACCTAACCGCCCACGTTTTCACTGCCGAACGGGTCGCCATTCTGAAGGTGCTTGCGTCGCAAGCGGCCATCTCGCTCGAGAATACGCGACTTTACCGCGATCTCGAAAATCGTGAAGCGAAGATCCGGCGGTTTGTCGACGCCAACATTCTGGGAATCACGACCTGGAATGTCGATGGTGCCATCCTGGCGTCCAATGAAGCCTTTCTCCGCATGGTGCAATACGATCATGACGATGTCGCCGCGGGTCGCGTGCGCTGGAGGGACATGACACCTGCGGACTGGCGCGAGCGCGTTGAACGCGCCTTGGCAAAAGTAATTCAGACCGGGAGCGTACAGCCCTTTGAGTCAGAGTTGTTCCGGAAAGATGGCAGCCGCCTGCCTGTGCTGCTCGCCGGGGCGCTTTTCGAAGTAGGTGGTAACGAGGGCGTTGCCTTCGCCCTTGATTTGAGCGAGCAGAAGCGCGCCGAGGAAGCCCTGCGGGAAAGTGAAAACTACCTCGCCGAAGCGCAGAGGCTTACCCACACGGGCAGTTGTGCCATTGATGGCACGAGTCGCGAGATCCTGTACTGGTCGGAGGAAATGTTCCGACTTTTCTGCTTTGATCCACAACAATGCTTACCGACGTGGGACCAATGGCTAGAGCGAATACACCCGGAGGACCGCGACAAGTTCAGGATGGCAGGCGATAGGACATTCCTCGAGAAAGTACATTGCGACGTCGAGTTCAGAACCTTGAAACCCGATGGAACAGTCAAGCACATTCATGGCATCGGCCATCCAGTTTTGAATCCTAATGGAGAGCTTGTGCAAGTGGTTGGCACGATGGTCGATATCACTGAGCGCAGGCGTACCGAAGAGGCTCTCCGGCGCAGTGAAGCCTATCTGGCCGAATCACAGCGGCTGACGCACACGGGTAGCTGGGCGAGCCATGGCGCAACCCACGAAGCCGAGTACTGGTCCGAGGAAATGTTCCGAGTTTTCGGCTTCGATCCGCAACAGGGCCTCCCAATGCGGGACAAATGGCTACAGCGAATACACCCAGAAGATCGTGACAGGGTGAAGCAGGAGGCCAGTGATAGGATGTTCGTCCAGAAGGTAGATTCCGACGTTGAATTCAGAATCGTGCTACCTGATGGCACAATCAAACACATTCATGGCCTGGCCCATCCAGTTTTCAGTTCCAATGGAGAGCTTGTTAAAGTGGTCGGCACCGCTATCGATATCACAGAACGCAAACACGCAGAAAACGAGCGCGAAAGATTGCAGCAGCTAGAGGCAGATCTCGCACACATCAACCGCGTGAGCATGATGGGCGAGCTGACCGCATCGCTGGCGCACGAAATTAAGCAGCCGATTTTCGCGGCGTCGGCGGATGCTGAAACTTGCCTGCGCTGGCTTGACCGAGATCAGCCCGACCTGGCGGAGGCGCAAGAAGCGGCGTTAAGACTCATGAAGGACGTAAGCCGCGCGTCTGACATCATTAATCGCATCGTTTCGCTCTTCAAGAAGGAGGTTCCACAGCGGGAACTGGTTGACGTAAAGGGAGTCATTCAAGAGATGATAGCGCTGCTGCGCGGCGAGGCGAGCCGCTACTCAATTTCGATTCATGAGGAGCTTATCGAAGGTCTACCCAAAATCGAGGCGGACAGAGTGGCATTACAACAGGTCTTGATGAACCTAATGCTGAATGCGATCGAAGCGATGAAGGAAATGGCTACTCCAGGCGAACTTACGATTACTACGCAGCAGGACGAGAATCGTCAAATTCTCGTCTCGGTTTCGGATACTGGTATGGGCCTACCGTCTGAACAGACGGAACAAATCTTCAATACGTTCTTTACGTCAAAATCCCAAGGCACCGGTATGGGCTTGCCGATTAGCCGGTCGATTATCGAATCGCACGGCGGTCGCTTGTGGGCCACCTCTAACTCTGGGCCAGGCGCAACCTTTCGATTCACCTTGCCCGTCGAAGCCGCTGCAGCTCAATCCGCGTAATCGGCTGACGTAGCAAACGGCAGTGAGCGGACAGATGTCAGTTACGCCCGGTTGGCACTTCCTCGCCCTCGCCGTTCTCAGTCAGGTCAATTGTTTCGGTTTGCTGCGCCGGCCGTGAGATCCCGAGCTTCTTCATTTTGGCAATCAGCGTAGTTCGCTTCAGTCCAAGCCGGGCGGCGGCGCCAGCGGCTCCTCCGATAACCCAACCTGTCGAGCCCAACGCATGCAGAATCAGCGCTCGAGTGGAAGCCGTAAACGTATCCCGCGAAGGAGGTACCATCACGGGATTCTTGTCCGGCAAGGGATTGGGAAGCACTCCGTTGTTCGACCGAATCACCGCTCGTTCGATCAGATTCTGAAGCTCCCGCACGTTTCCGGGCCACGAATATGAGACGAACGCATCGAGCACGCCTTCCGATATATGATCGACTCGCTTGTTCATCCGCCTGGCAAAGACTTCTACAAAATGGGTGGCCAACTGTGGAATATCTTCGCGACGCTCGCGTAGAGGTGGAACCACAACAGGAAACACATTCAAACGGTAATACAGATCACTGCGGAACTCTTTCCGCGATACCATCTCTCCCAAATCTCGATGCGTTGCCGCAACTAGACGAACGTTGATGCGATGCGTACGGCCACTTCCCAGACGCTCAAACTCCTGCTCTTGCAGGACCCGTAGCAGCTTAGGCTGCAAAGCTAGGGGCAAATCTCCGATTTCATCCAGAAAGAGGGTCCCTGTATCGGCCATTTCGAAGCGGCCCATTTTCTGAGCGACAGCCCCAGTGAACGCGCCTTTCTCGTGCCCGAAGAGTTCGCTTTCCAACAGGTCAAAAGGAATGGCGGAGCAATTCAGCTTAATGAAAGGACGTCCGCAGCGTGCGCTGATGTTGTGAATGGCCCGGGCGATCAGCTCCTTACCCGTACCTGTCTCGCCGAGGATTAGGACGGTGGAATCCGTTGGCGCCACCCGCTCGACCTCAGCGAGCGCGAATTCCAAGGCAGGGCTGTTACCTATGATTTCGTCAAATCCGTTCTCGGGACGACCTTCTTCATATGACCGAACTGTCTTGGCGCCATCCACCGAGGACCTTCCTGCTTCAAGTGACCAGCTTAGCCATCCAATGCTGCCCGTACGCTGTCGAGTAAGATTCCCTTGTCCAAGGGTTTTGTCAGAAACTTGACTGCTCCGGTCCTTAAGGCTTGCATACGCATTCGCTCGTCACCTTGTGCCGTAATAAAAATGACCGGAATTTTGTGACGGTCTTTACTTAGCTTGGATTGGAGTTCCAACCCTGACATTCCCGGCATTCGGATGTCTGCAATCAAACAGGCGGTCCGCTCCAGTTCGCCGCTGTTTAGGAATTCTTCACCAGATGCGAACGCCAGAGCTGTGAAGCCAGCCGCTTTCATGAGGCCCTCTAGCGCGCTTCGGACCAACTCGTCATCGTCCACAATTGCAATCACGGTCCGTTTTTCCCCTGAGTCCACGCTGCAAAGATAATCCGTGTAGAGCCCGGCGCAACCTATACCTTGGTCTAGGTGCCACACTCGTCGCCGGGGACGAACATCCAGGAACACAACCCGTAAATCGCCGCAGCTTTGTACGCCAGGGGGAGATGAGTTGGCACGCGGCGATAAGGCCGCCAAACTACGAGCTTCGGACCGTACGGGCTACTAAGAAATCCGTTCTTGCCCTCATCGAGATTCGAAGACGGAAACGCAAAACGGGTGTCTCCCGGAGCTTCTAAGTCGACGCGAAAAGCCGCAGTTTCTCTGCCATTCTCACTAGCTCCGCGAGAGACCGAGCCTGCATCTTACGCATCATTTGAGCGCGATGAAGCTTGACCGTGACCAGGGTAGTCCCAAGTTCCGATGCGATTTGTTTATTCAACTGCCCGGACACCACTAGTGCCATGACTTGGTGCTGGCGCCGACTTAGCGTGTCGTAGCGTTCTTTCAAAAGAGCAATATCTGCTTGCTCTTGACGACGGATGGAATCGCGAGCTAGAGCTTGCTGAATGGCGTCCAGGAGCATGTTGCGCTTGAGCGGTTTGGTCAGGAATTCTACCGCGCCCGACTTCATAGCCTTCACTGACATCGGAATATCGCCATGGCCTGTAACGAAAATGATCGGAATCTGCCGACCGGCTTTCGTAAGTTGCTGCTGAAATTCCAGTCCGTTGATTCCAGGAAGGTTCACATCCAATATCAGGCAACTGGGACTATCCGAAAGCTTTGTTTGCAGAAATTGTTCCGCCCTCTCGAAGCCTTGGGACCGCAAGCCCGCAGATTTCAGAAGGCCACCTATCGATGCGCGTATGTCGGCGTCATCATCGATGACGAACACTGTAGGAATACTCGCGGATTCCATTCGCAGCTCTCGTGAACTGTTTCCACTTTTCTCGGCAGAGTCGGGATTGTCGATTCCCCGTGTCCTCAGTTCGTTCTGCCACTGCATAGGGTCCACCATGCCTAGGCTTTGGTATTGATCGACCCAACATCAAGGACACGCAAGACTGATCGCTTTGCAACAGCATCATAACTCACCTGCTTATGTCCGTGCGATCTTGGCCGGATGCTGCAAGCGGTGCCCATTCCTACCGCTCGAGTAGCACTGTTGATTCTTTTCGCCTAAGTCGTTTCACCAAGGGGGCCTATGTCAACCACCCCTTGCTCACCGATAGTGGCATAGCCGGAGTGTCGAGCGGACGTCTCGCTGTTGTTATGTCGACGCCGGCCATGCAGCCTAAGACCGCAACTCACTTTCCCTCTGAAGATTGTCACCAAAATAAGCCCTGTTTCAGCGGATCGATTCATTTCCGCATCTGGTCACCGTCGTGCTTCGTTCACCAACAAGCCGAGTTGGCCTTTGCCGGTCCCTCGATCGGCAGCATTGATTTGCCTCACACGGCGGAACACCTCACTCGGCAGGGAGAAGTGCGCATGGATATCGTCTCACGAGGTTTTTCCGGTCGACGCAGTCCGGAAAATGCCAAGCTGCCGCCAGGGCAGTATCTCACCACGGACTTCCCCGTCCTGTCCGCCGGACCGACACCACACGTGCCGCTTGACCGCTGGGAATTTACGATCGACGACGGCACACACGTCTTGCGACGCTGGGACTGGAAGTCCTTCCGCGATTTGCCCAGCGAGACCATTACGGTTGATTTGCACTGCGTCACACGATGGTCGAAACTCGGCACGTCCTGGGAAGGCGTTTCTCTCGACACGATCCTTATGGATGTACAAACCAATGCTTCCTTTGCCCTCGCTCGTTCGTACGGCGACTACACTACAAACTTGCCGCTGAACGATCTCAGAAACAAGCAAGCCTGGGTCGCCTTCCGATTTGACGGCAAAGATCTTGCCCCCGAACACGGCGGGCCGGCACGGCTTCTCGTCCCTCATCTTTATCTGTGGAAGAGCGCCAAATGGGTGCGAGGCATCACGCTGATGCCCCACGATAAGCCCGGCTTTTGGGAGGGCCTTGGTTACCACAATTACGGAGATCCATGGCGGGAGCAGCGCTATTCGGGCGACCAGTGATGTGGCGCATCGGAACGGTCGTCGCGCTCCATGACGAGACGCCAACGGTACGGACGATCACACTCGAAGTCCCGGATTGGCCAGGTCACATCGCAGGGCAGCACGTCGATGTCCGTGTGACGGCTCCGGATGGATACTCCGCGGTGAGATCGTACTCGATCGCCTCCCCGCCGAATTCCCATGGGCGAGTTGAAATAACCGTCGAACGGCTACTAAACGGCGAAGTTTCTCCTTATCTCACACAAGAGATCGCCGCTGGCGACCGGTTGGAATTGCGCGGTCCGATCGGCGGCTGGTTCGTGTGGCGCCCGGAACAAACGGAGCCAGTCCAGCTGATAGCAGGGGGTTCCGGCGTTGTTCCACTCATGGCCATGATTCGCTCGCGCGCTGCAGCACGCAGCACGGCTCCTTTTCGATTGCTGTATTCCGTGCGTGAACCGCAAGCCACTTTCTACCGCGACGAGCTCCGGGCGCTATACGATAAAGACCGTTCTTTGGGTATCACCTACGCGTACACCCGCGTCGCTCCGTCGGATTGGCCGCGCCCGCCCGGCCGTATCGACGCCTCCGTGATTGCGAGTGCGACTTGGCCGTCAAACCTCGCTCCAACTTGCTACGTCTGCGGCCCCACATCGTTCGTCGAAAGCGCGACCGACCTCCTCAGCGCTTCCGGCAATGACCGCGACAAAATCAGAACGGAGCGTTTTGGCTCCACCGGAGAACGAAAATGAATCTGCTTACCTACAGCGATGTTAGCCACGTCAATTAACCGATGTTGAAACTTCGGTAAACTTCTCGGCCTCTACGTGGTGTTTTCTTTCTGACGGCTCAGATCCTCTCTTGGCTAGTTTTTGGTCGCTACATGACAGTCAGTCTTATTGTGTTGAAGGCAATCGACTCGCCAACGGCGGACTGACACCACGCGTCCCTCACTAACTGGGTTCATGAGAACTTGGTCTTTGGTCGCGTCTGGCGTTCGCCGTCGAGGATGATGTCGGTCCGCTCGTTGTAGAACGCGACCAGCCCGGCGATCTTGACGTTCTCGGGGAGCGGCGTCTTGTAAGACCAAGCCAGGTCCTTGATCGTCTCGCCGCCGGCATCGACGGACCAGTATTCGGCGAACCCCTTGTACGCGCACCCAGTCACAGTGTCGGTCGGAATGAGCAGATCCATGCGCACGTCGAGCTTCGGTATGTAGTAGCGAGTCGGCAAGTGCGTCTCGAACAGGAGCGTCGGCCGGTGCGTGTCGGCGATCTTCACGCCGTTCACCTCGACCTCGACATGCCGGGAACTATGCAAGATGTCGATGCGCGTGTACGGGTCGTGCGGGTGGACGAAGACCTCCTGGTCCTCCTCGAACCATCCATCCATTGCGTTCCAGTCGAAGCGGATCAGGTCGCGCAGCTCCTCGACTGATGACTCCGGGTAGTGCCAAGCGGCGTCCTTGACCTCGCGATTGCCACCCTTGACGGTGAAGTTGTGCGCGTCGCCCCGGCTCGGAGAGTGCTGTGTGTGTCCGTTCGGAGCCAGCCGCTCCATGCGTACGTCCTCCCGCGGGAAGTAATACGCGGGATAGTAGGGAACTTCCCACACGAGCTTCAGACGCTTCGTATCGGCGATGAGTTCCCCGCCGAGGTACGTTCGCACCCGTTTGGGCCCGTCCTCGATATGAACACGCTCTCGGGTCTCAGACATTGCAACTCTCCGCCGTCGACGGGTCTTATTCGGGCGACGATAGAAAGCACTAGGGCAGTTTCGCGGCTACCATGGCGCTCCTTCGCGGTCCCTCGTCAGCCCCTTTTTCCCCTAGACAGCTTAACAACCGGCATTACTGCACGTGCCAAGCCAACCTCAATGCACACCTTCGTTCCTCAGAGGAATGCCTCACGGAACAAGCAGGTTGACCGACCAGGCCACCCACCGTCAAATCCGCGCGTCGAATAGAAGCCTTCCTGTCGTAATGACGTCTCTCTGACATCGAGCCCGTGACCATGACTCGTTATTTTCATTGAGGGGCAGATTTCCTGTATCCTTTTGTTGGTTGGCGCGTCCAACTTGTGTAATGTCGATTAGGGTATGAGAAAGAGACTGTTCATCGTGGTGGCCATCGCTGGCCTGTTGGGTCTGCAATTTGCGGACTGTCTGTCTGCCATGAAACAGGACCCGCAAAGTATGCAGTGCTGCGGCTCCATGCCTTGCGATCCCTCCAATCAGACCCATGATTGCTGCAAAGGAATGGTTTCAGCGCAGTCACCGAACGTGCTTCCAGTTCCGCACGTGACGCTTCATGTGCCGGTGATGGTGGTCGCGAACGTGCTCGCGTCGCCCCGACTGACGCCGTACACGCAACTTTCTCGCTTCGAGTTCGCGGCTCCGCAGCATTCACCACCCGAACTGTACACACTTCACGCTTCCCTCCTGATCTGATCTGCTTCTGAAGTTCTCTCCTGAGTAGTGTCTCTTGGTGTCTCTCCTCGGCTTGTCAATTCGGAGGCAATGATGTGTGCATTCGTCTTTAGAAATTTGGAAAGCAGCATGCAGCTCACACTTTCGTTGGAAGCCGGGCATGATCGACCGTCTTATTGACCTTTCGCTGCGCAATCGTTTTCTGGTCGTTGCGCTTTGGATGGGAATCGCGGGCTGGGGTTTGTGGGCGATGCTGCGTGCGCCCATCGATGCGATTCCTGACTTGAGCGACAACCAGGTGATCGTCTTCACGGATTGGTCGGGAAGAAGTCCCCAGGAAGTCGAAGACCAGATTACCTACCCGCTGACCGTCAACCTGCAAGGACTGCCGGGCGTCAAGGTTGTGCGTTCTTCGTCGGCTTTCGGATTTTCCATGATCTTCGTGATCTTCGAAGACAACGTGGATCTCTACTTCGCGCGCACCCGTGTTCTCGAACGATTGAATCTTGTCTCAAAACAACTTCCGCCAGGTGTTGTTCCTACGCTCGGGCCCGACGCGACCGGTGTCGGCCACGTGTTCTGGTACACCGTCGAAGGCGGTGGACTCAGCTTGCGGGATCTTCGTTCCCTGCAGGATTGGTACGTTCGCTATCAACTCAATTCCGTGCCCGGTGTCGCGGAAGTCGCCAGCGTCGGCGGCACCGTTCAGCAATACCAGATCGACATCGACCCGAATCGTCTGCGCAGCTACGCTCTTCCGCTCAGCACCGTGGTTCGCGCCGTCATAGCCAGCAATTCGAATGTGGGTGGCAACGTCGTTTCGCAAAACGGTTCCTGGTCCATCGTGCGCGGCCTAGGCCTGATCGGCAACCTGGACGACATTCGCAATATCGTCGTCGCCTCGCACAACGGCACGCCTGTCTTCGTGAAAGACCTCGGTACTGTACAGATCGGCGATGCCTTTCGAACCGCTGCGCTTGTAAAAAACAGCTCTGAAGCCGTCGGCGGCGTGATCGTGGCGCGGACGGGCGAGAACACGAAAGACGTGATCGACCGTGTGAAGGACAAAATCCGGCAGATTGAACCCGGCTTGCCTCCAGGTGTGCATATCGTTTCCTTCTACGACCGCTCGGAATTGATTGAGGCCACGGTTGCTACACTGCGGCATGCGCTGATCGAGGAAATCATTCTCGTCACGCTCGCCCACGTTATTTTCCTGATGCACTTCCGCAGCATTTTGATCGTGACGCTGCCCTTGCCCCTCGCTGTGTTGTGCTCCTTCCTCTTGATGCACTACGCAAACGTGACTTCAAACGTTATGTCACTCGCAGGAATTGCGATTGCCATCGGGGTCCTCGTCGATGCTGGCATCGTCGTGACGGAAAACGCCTTCCGGCATCTCGAAGGCGTGGATACGCGCGACCGAGGAAAAGTTCTGGAGACCGTGCTCCGCGCGACCAAGCTCGTAGGTCGCCCGACCTTTTTCTCCATGGCCATCATCGTTCTCGCTTTCGTTCCTGTGTTCGCCCTGACTGGACAGGAAGGTAAACTCTTTCACCCCCTGGCGTTCGCCAAAACCTTTGCGATGGCAAGTGCAACGGCCATCGCCCTCACCCTGACGCCAATTCTCTGCACGCTGCTCCTGCGGGGGAAGTTCCATTCGGAGGACCAAAATCCGGTGATGCGGTTCTTTCAGCGTCTTTACCGTCCCGCGCTCTCCTGGGCGCTCGATCACCGGCGCATCACGCTCGGCCTGGCCCTCGCATTCTTCGCAGGCGCAGTAGTGCTGGCTTCTGGCATTGGGAGTGAGTTTATGCCACCTCTCAACGAAGGCGACATCATGTTCATGCCCATCGCCGATGCAAGTATCGCCCTCGCACAAAACACGGAATATGCGAAGCGGCAGGACGAAGTCCTCAGCCGTTTCCCCGAAGTCGCCTATGTGGCCGCAAAGGTCGCACGCGCGGAAACCTCGACCGACCCGGCTGGACTCAACATGACCGAGACCATCGTGCATTTGAAGCCGCGCGATCAGTGGCGGCCCGGTATGACCATCCCAAAGCTCAAGAGCGAGATGGACCGCGCGGTTTCGCTCCCCGGTGTCGCGAATATCTGGACGCAACCGATCATCAATCGCATCGACATGCTCACGACGGGAATCCGGTCGGAGATTGGCGTCAAAGTCTTCGGCGCCGACCTGACAGTGCTTGAGGCGAAAGCCCGCGAAATCGCCGACGTGGTGCGCAACGTGAAAGGTGCGAGCGATGTTTATCCAGAGCAGGTCACCGGCGGCTTGTACCTCGACATCCGCCCCAACCGCGAAGCCGCAGCCCGCTACGGCATCGACGTGGGTGCGATTCAGGATGTGATCGAGACCGCCATCGGCGAAAACAACATCACCACGACAATCGAAGGGCGTCGGCGCTTCCCAGTGCGCGTGCGTTACGCGCCACAATACCGGCGCGACCCGCAGGATCTTGCCAACGTGCTGGTGACAGGGTCCACAGGCACTCAAATCCCGCTCGGGCAGGTGGCTGACATCCGTCAGGTGTCCGGGCCGGCCATGATCAACAGCGAAAACGGACTGCTCGAAGTCTCCGTGCTCCTCAATGCGCGCGGACGCGACCCCGGCAGTGTTATCGCCGATGCCGAAAAAGCCATCCGCGAAAAAATCAAGATGCCTCCGGGCTACTACTACAGCTGGAGCGGACAGTTCGAAAACGAAGTCCGCGCCAAGAAGCGCCTCCAGATTGTGATGCCGGTCGCCATCGCCGTCATCTACATCCTTTTGTTCCTGACATACCGCTCCTTCCTCGAAGCGGCGCATGTGTTGCTGGCCGTGCCGTTCGCGCTCACCGGCGGTCTCTACTTGCTTTGGCTGCTTGGGTACAACTTCTCAGTTGCCGTGTGGGTTGGCTTCATTGCGCTCTTTGGCACCGCCGTGCAAACGACCGTCGTTATGGTGATTTACCTCGAGGAGGCCGTCGCGCGAAAGAAAAAGGAGCATGGCACGCTCACGATCCCGATTCTGCGCGAAGCGGTGATGGAAGGAGCTTTGCTCCGGCTGCGTCCCAAGCTCATGACAGTTTCGACGGTCGTCGCTGGCCTCTTACCCATCTTCTGGAGCAGCCGCGTTGGCTCCGAAGTCATACGGCCGCTCGCGACTCCGGTTCTCGGTGGAATGCTCAGCTCTCTTGCCCACGTGCTGATCGTCACTCCCATCATTTTCTTGTGGCTGCGAGAGCGAGAGCTCCAGCGCAGCCAGCAAAACGCTGTTCAAACTGTTTCGACGGAAACGATTTCATGATTTCAGAACTGACTCCAAGGAGAGAGACCCATGAAGAAGCTGTCGGCTGTTTCGATGATGCTATTTCTGATTCTCGGCTTTACCGGTTGCGGAGCCAAGAAGGTGGATACGGAAAACCTGAAGGAGGTCGCAACGCATGTCGTCGGCGATGTCGCCATCGTGCTCCTGAACAGCACAGGTGAACTCAAGCAGGGCCAGAACGAATTCGTCGTCCAGTTCCGGGACCAGAAGGGCCAGCCGATCGATGTGGGAAACGTGACGCTCGGCTCCAGTATGTCCATGCCGAGCATGGCGCCGATGTCCGGTGATTCGGAGATCACGCCAACCGGCCAGACCGGGACGTATCGCGTGAAATCGAACTTCGCGATGAGCGGAGCGTGGCACTTCACCGTCTCGTGGAATGGACCACGCGGACAAGGAAGCACTGCTTTCAACAGCAATGTGAGGTAGCGTTCATGCCGAATACAATCCGATTTTTCCGCTTTCATCTCGTTCTGCTGGCGCTGCTAGCGTTCTCCGTGCCGATTCGAGCGCAAAACACGGACTCGCCGCCAACGAGTCGTTTCCTTGATCCACAGAACGGATTGACCGAATCCGATTTGGTGAAGCGGGCGCTGGCGAACAATCCCGCGCTCGCGGCGCAACGCCCGGCGATTGAGTCCGCGAAAGGCGCTCTGGCGCAAGCGCATCTCCGTGCAAATCCCTCTTTGTCCGTGGGAGGGCTCAAGGAAGTCAACGGGGATGACAACCGCTTTAATGTCGGAGCGGAGGTTCCGCTCGAACTCTTTGGCAGGCGCGCGCGTCGTACCGAGGTAGCTGCGCAGAAACTCAACTCTACGCGCGAGACAGTAAATGACAACGAGCGACTCCTCACCGCAGAAGTTCGCAAGCGCTTTGCGGATACGCTTGCGGCCGTCCGCAACCTGGAATTCGTGGAACAACTCCTGAACGCGAATCGCGAATTTCTCAAACTCATGGAAGACCGCGTCCGTGAAGGGGCGGTCCCTGCGCTCGACGCCGATGAGGTGCGCGTGGAAGCGAACCGTATCGAGAGCCTGCAGATCGACTACCAGGCAAAAGCCGAAATTGCCTTGCTCGCACTCAAGGAGGCCGCGGGCATGCCGCCCGACGAGCCCTTGAAGCTAAAAGGAGATTTGGCGCAGCCTATGCTTTCGCTGGGCAAAGCTCAACTTCTGCAACTGGCTTTGGACCACAGGCCCGACCTGGCGGCGGAGCGTGCCGCCGAAATGATGGCGGTAGCAGCCGTGCGGCAGCAGGAAGTGGAAGCAAAACCAGACGCCAGTTTTTCAGCCGGCTACGAGCGCCCGAACAGTGGCTTTTCATTCTCGGCCTTCAACGCAGCCGGAAACTTGCAACCTATCCGCCAAACCTTTAACTACGCCGTGTTCGGGATGAAATGGACCCTGCCCGTATTCAACCGCAACCAGGGCTCCATTACCACCGCGAAAGCCGAAGTCGTCTCCGCACGCAACCAAGTCACCGCGGTCGATCTCGCGCTCAGACACGAGGTGACCCAAGCCCTTGTTCGCTACGAAGCTGCGCAGGCGCGGGCCGGTGTATACCGGTCCGGAGTCCGCGACCAAGCCGCACGAAATCTGGATGTTGTCAGGAAAACCTACGGCTATGGCCGCATTCCCTTGCTTGATGTGATCGCCGAACAGCGCCGCTTTATCGATATCGAGACGGGTTACACCGATGTTTTGCTCGACGCCTACGCGTCGCGCGTGGCGCTTGAACGCGCCCTGGGCACGGACCTGCCTTGAAGGAGACAGTATGAGGACCATAGATATGCAGGATGGCGGTTCGCAAAGACCCTCGTGGCGGAAGCGAATTGCTCTCGCCGCGCTTGTCGGGGGGCTCGTCGTCGCAGGAGTTTGGGTCGTCGCGAAGCGTTCTCACAGCACGGCACCCGCACCTCCTGATTCGATGGCGGCAATGGGCTCGATGGCAATGCCACCGACTTCGTCTCCCGGCCAAGCGTCTGCCGCCTCTACTGAACTCCAAATCGATCTAGCACCGGATGATTTGAAAAAGGCGCAGATTCGCACCGTGCGCGTTACAGACGGCCTGACCGCCGCGAAGCTTCGCGTCCCGGGAATCGTGAAACCCAATGAATACCGCCAGGTCCACGTAACGCCGCTCGTGGGTGGCGTCGTGAAAGAAGTTCCCGTCGTGCTCGGTGATCACGTCAAACGCGGACAACCCCTTGCGATCATCTTCAGTAGCGAACTGGCAGAAGCCGAAACACAATACGTTTCCTATCTGGCGGAGCTCGACGCCGAACACAAGAAACTCGAACGCACGCAAAATCTCGTTAAACTCGGAGCAGCCAGCCAACAGGAAGAAGAGGAAGTCGCCGCCACGCATGCCGCGCATGAATCGCATGTGCGCGCGTCTCTCGAAAAACTGAAGCTGCTCGGAGCCAGTGACCGTCAGATTGCGGCGCTCAAGCAAGCCGAACAGATCAATCCCAATCTAGTGGTACCTGCCCCAATCAACGGTGTTGTCCTCATGCGCAACGCCAATCTCGGTTTGGTCGTCAACGCGGCACAGGAACTCTTCACGGTTGCCGACCTCTCGACGGTCTGGATTATGGCGAGCGTCAACGAAAAAGACTTTGCAGCCGTCCTTGTTGGCTCCCAAGCAACCATCTCGGCTCCGGCTTACTCCGGTCGCAACTGGAAGGGCCGCGTCACCTACATTCAACCCCAGGTGGACCCCACGACGCGGACAGCGCAAGCGCGCATCGAGGTCGCCAATCCCGGCGAGACTCTACGGATCGAAATGTATGTCGATGTGGAATTCACCGCCCCCGGCGCGTCCGGTCCCGTCGTGCCCGAAGCCGCCGTTCAGTCCATCGGCGAACGGCACTTTGTATTTCTTCCTGTCAAAAATAGTGATGGAAGTTTTGTGTTGCGTGAAGTGCGGCTGGGCCCCGCAGCTGAAGGCCACTATTCCGTCCTTGAAGGATTGCGCCTGCAGGAGGAAGTTGTAACGGACGGAAGTTTCATCCTGAAAGCCGAATCGGTGCGGCAACATCCGGAATTGCACTGACGTCGGCCGCGACCGTCGGTGCAGAGCTTTCCTTGAATTAGCGCGGCCAACGGATCGAAGAAACGCTAAGAATTTCTTCGGAATCGCCTCAGATTGAACAAAGGAGTAGATCCAATGAGAAGTACAGATTCAGAACACGGCTACGCTGAACATGCGATGCATATGTCGCACGGAATGCCTCCGAAAACTGCGGCCGCACATATGGGTCATGACCGGCATGCCGGCCACTCGGTGGCCATGTTCCGGGACAAATTCTGGCTGACTCTCATCCTCACGCTACCCGTTGTCGCGTGGTCGGGAGAGTTTCAACACTGGCTTGGCTACACCGCTCCCACTTTTCCTGCCTCCCAATATATCCCTGCCACTCTTGGCACCGTTGTTTTTCTGTATGGCGGAAGCGTCTTTATTCGCGGCGCGCGGCGAGAACTGGCTGACCGCCAACCCGGGATGATGACGCTGATCAGCCTCGGCATCGTGGTTGCGTTCGCAGCTTCGCTTGCCGCAACACTCGGATTTTTCCAGATCGATGTCTGGTGGGAGGTCGCGACGCTAATCACCGTCATGCTCCTTGGCCACTGGCTGGAGATGAAGGCGATTGCACAAGCTAGGGGCGCTCTGGACGCGTTGGCCGCTTTACTCCCGGATAATGCAGAGCGCATAACGGAATCAGGCATCGAAAAAGTTCCTCTCGCGCAATTGCGAGTAGGCGATGTTGTCCTGGTGCGGCCCGGAACGCGGGTGCCTGCGGACGGGAACGTGATTGAGGGCACCGCCGATGTGGATGAATCGCTGGTCACAGGCGAGTCGCGGGGAATATTGAAAGGGCCGGGTGCGACAATTGTCGCAGGCACCGTTGCCGCTGGAGGGAGTCTGCGAATCCGGGTAAGTGCCGTTGGCGAACAGACGGCACTCTCAGGAATCATGCGACTAGTCGCTGCTGCTCAGGCTTCTGGTTCGCGGGCACAGGCTCTTGCCGACCGTGCCGCCGCGCTCTTGTTCTATGTTGCCGTGGCTTCAGGTGTGCTGACGTTTGGATATTGGTGGTTGGCTGGTGATACCGCACATGCACTCACCAGAACCGCCACCGTGCTCATCATTGCGTGTCCGCATGCGCTGGGTCTGGCGATTCCCCTGGTGATTGCAATTTCAACTTCACTGGCCGCGAGAAATGGTTTACTCGTGAAAGACCGGCTCGCGCTCGAACGATCGCGCGATCTGGACGTCGTGATCTTTGACAAGACAGGGACACTCACGCGAGGTACTCCGACGCTTTCCGGGGTTGCCGCTATCTCTGGTGCAAGCGAGGAAGAAGTGCTCAAACTGGCGGCCTCGGTCGAGGCCGACTCTGAGCACCCGCTCGCCAAAGCAATCGTTGGTGCAGCGAATCGCCGCGGTGCGAATCCTCTGCAGGGCAGGAATTTTGAGGCGATGCCGGGGAGCGGCGCACGCGCGACTGTAAATGAGCAGCGTGTTTCCGTGGGAGGGCCAAATCTCATCTCCGAATTGAAGGCCGCCGTTCCGCCCGAACTGGAGAAGACAGCAACCGCCTGGGCCTCCGCGGGGCAGACAGTGCTTTATGTCGTTGTGGACGGTAGCGTCATCGGCACTCTGGCACTGGAAGATGAAATTCGTCCGGAATCCGCCGAAGCGGTGAAAGAGCTGCACGATTTGGGCGTGCGCGTGGCGATGATCACGGGTGATTCAAAGGCAGTCGCGGATTCTGTTGCGAAGCGGATCGGAATTGACGAAGTCGCAGCTCAAGTGCGGCCCGCTGACAAGGCGGCGGCAGTTGCACGGTTCCAAGCGGGGGGCAAGAAAGTGGCGATGGTGGGCGATGGTGTGAACGATGCGCCGGCACTTGCAACCGCGGATGTCGGTATTGCGATCGGAGCTGGTACCGACGTCGCCGTCGAATCTGCGGGAATCGTGCTTGTGCGTAGCGACCCGCGAGACGTTGTCGGAGCGATCCAATTGTCACGCGCCGCGTACCGGAAAATGGTTCAAAATCTGGTTTGGGCGACGGCCTATAATCTGATTGCCATCCCGGTTGCAGCAGGACTCTTGGTCAGGTGGCGAATCGATCTTCCCATGAGCGTCGGCGCGATTGCCATGAGCACGTCAACGATCATCGTCGCGTTCAACGCCCAACTCTTGCGTCGTCTGAGAATGGTGCACCCACTCCTACGACCTCACCGGGCCGGAAGCATTAACGCATACTGAGATGCGTCCAACTCCCCCAAGGTCTTGGTAAACAGATCTATGGCCCGAAGTCCAACCAATCATTCGGCAACGAACCGAATGCTCCGAATGCGTTTGTCGAGGGAAGCCCTAGAGTGACACAGTGATTTGCTTCGGTTCAATGTCATTCGGGCGGCGCAAGGAGAATATTTTGCTGCGCTGGGAGTCGCTACGCCGTTGGTGCGGTGAAATCAGATAAGTGTGGGTTGGATTGTGGGGTTGAGGTTCTGGGACAACGCCCCTGGTAACCCAGTCAAAATAAATGGTCGGCCGGGATGGCTGGAACTACCGACCTCGCCCTTTATCAGGGCGCGTTCTACCGGCATTTTCGCGCATTACTGGTGCGGATGACGCTCGGACTAAGGACGAAACTTTCCCTAAGTCAACAATATGTGCCCGTACGGGAACATATACGCGTTCTCTGCGACGAAAAGATACAAATATTCCCGTACGGGAACAGCGTCATCACCCTCGGCCCACCTCTGGACAGGGAAGGGGATTTTCCAAAATCGCCGCCCCCATAGGTTCTCTGCAGAATGGACAACCGGATTCCTTATCCGGTGGCCTAATTTAACTGGACCTTCATATACCCACTAGAATCAATTGGTAATCCAACGATCCATCGTTGAACTCGCGAGTGGAAATATATCGCTTACCCATTCGCCACTCTAATCCCCAGACTTGGACAAGAACCATCGAAGGAAGACAAGCCGAGGAAATCGCATCAAGATCCAACTTATTCCAGTAATGCGAATGAACGGCATATACAACTCTCCGAGTTCGCTGCGCACTTCTTTTCGGGTCAATTCAGTCCATGGCATCACTGCCGTCAGAAATACGATCCATCCAAATGCGGCAGCAAACATCATCAACAATCGGCCAACGGACGGCGCGGCCTCTGCAGGATGCCCCGTCTCCTGGACGCGAACCCACATCGACCGTGAAACGCCAAAGAAAAACGCGACGCCTGCATAGGCAGCCACCCAATAAGGGCCGAATAACCAACACACCAGAAGCAAAAGGCTAACGACGACACTCTCGAAGAAATTCACGACCCATTTGCCCACCGTCCGAAAATAGATTCGCTTCATGAGCGAATCGCTTTCCGGGGCTTCCAGATCCGGAACGATCGCTGGAACAAGAATGGTCGCGATACCAATCCCAACGAGGGTTTTTCTCGTTTTGTCATCGAATGAAGACAGGAGTCCCAACAAAGGAAATCCAACCGCCAGGACGAGGCTCCAAATGCGGCTTACCGCAGACACTGGCTTGAATTTGGTGAGGTCAAAGCCTACAAATCCGAAATAGCGCCACAGGTAAATGACGACGCCAACGAAACAAAGGATGTTCAAGACGCCGCTCGACGCACCCACAGCATGTCTCCTCTTTGACCGCTAGGACGGAGTCGGAGTGACGGTATTTGGCAGCGATGGCCGATTCATTTTCGGAAGACTTCTACGAGACCGAGTGCGCCGCTTCTTTCCCAGCACTCCGTCGCGTCGTGCAATCTGTTCGGCCACGCGAATGCCCGACTGCAATGCGGCTTCCATGTAGCCGGTAAACGCGTAGCAGGTGTGTTCGCCAGCGAAATGAATACGCTTCAGGAACCCGGCATGTAGCAGGGGTCCGGCCCTCGTGACCTCGCCGGGTTTCGGAAAGGAGTAAGAACCCTTCGTCCACACGTTGTCCGGCCAATCCACCAATTCGCCTTTTCCGCAGGTCTTCACCAAATGCGGATAGACGACGGCGAGTTCCTTGAGATACCGCTTCTTACTCCACTTCCGGCACGTTAATGCATCGTCCGCTCCGGAGAACGCGACGAGCCCCGCCCGCTTCCCGACCTGGCCGTCGGTTCCGTCCCAGGTCAGATCCACCGGACCGTCGGTACTCATGTCCGGAGCTTCCGGTCTCCACGATCCCTTCTGAACGTTCAGAAGATATTTCACATTGTTTCCGAACTGCACGGAATAGGAGGCTGGCAGAGGGGGACGGAACATTTTTCCCCACATTGTTGGAGGGATGGCCACGACTACATCGTCACCCTCGAACCAGACTGTCTTCGAGACGGACACCCTGACGCGGTTTCCCTGGATCTCGATCGATTTCACTTTCGAATTCAAACGAACCTTCTTCAACTTGGCCTTAAATGCGAACGCAAGGCCCTGATTCCCTTCGACGCAATGGTGCGTTTCCGTATCCGTCCAGAAACGACTCAAACCTCCGCCTTTGATCATAGCCAGATTGCCGAGCCAGCTTTGCCTTTCCGCCGGCACCCCATTGTCGGTCTGCAGCAACTCTGTGAATGCAAGGCGGCAAAGCTGCGACATCGGAATCCGGTTGAGCGCCTGCACTAGCGATAGACGGTCCAGCGCTGCCGCGTTGTGGGATTTCCATGGTTCGTGCGCATGCACCTGTCGTGCGATTCGATTTATCCGCTTCTGAACTCCGTCCATCTCCCTAGAAAGGTCCTGAGCGATGGCTCCGACGACTCTCTTCCCGTTCAAGAAAACGGGAGGAGAGGGCGGATCAGAAAGCTGGCGAAAATGCAGATCAAACTTCCGTTTGTAAGACCACCACGCCGGATGGTTGAGTCCAATCAGTTCCGCTCCTTTTTCCATTACATTTCCCGGCACAATCTTGCGGCAGCTCTGTACGCGACCGCCGACCTCCGCCTGGCCTTCCAGGACGGTCACCTGGTATCCAAGGCTTTCGAGTTCGTAAGCGGCCGACAGCCCAGCGAACCCACCTCCGACAACGATAACTCTCCGCCTCCCGACCGCCTTCCGATTTATCAAGAAGCGGTCGCGCAACGACATCTTGCGTTTCGGCTCGTTTAATTTTCTAACCGTCCGCGGTGCCTCCGCGGGCGCTGCGAAGATCTCCGCCGTGTAACCGGGTTGGCCCGCAGCCGGTGCCACCGCCGAAACCGTTGGCTGCGCTTTTTTGGGATGTGCTTTCTGACGTTGCGTGTGTGCGCGGAGCGCCGTGAAGAGTGTGGGCATTTTGTGTCGTTCCGCTGAAGGTTGTGACTGAGCTTACTTCATACACTCGACGAGCGGCCCAAGATCCAGTTTGTAAGTCTTGAGGTCACTCGCTAGCCGCGTGGTGACGTCACCTAAAGGCCCGTCGACTAAGGCTCCCGCGTTGAGATACATTTTCCTGCCACAGACATCCACTTCCTCCATTTTGACTGCGAACGCAGCCATGAGCTTATCGCTCCCATAGATGGGGACTCCGCCGACCAGAACCAGCCGCACGTCTTCCGGTTTTGCATGCGCCAAAGCTGCATAGGGCTGGGTGCTATCACCCGCCAGCACGAAGAGATCGGCGTAGAGGCCGGTCTTCACGCTGCCCACCTTGTCATCAATCTTCGCTATTCGCGCTGGAATCGATGTCGACATCTCGAATAAATCCTGGTCGGAAAAAAGATCGGCCAACTTTTCGTGACTCACTTGTTTCGCGTATCGCAGTTCCGCCAACGAATTCGTACTCCCGGTCGGCGACCAGTCCGGAGCAAGTGCGATTGACACGTTTGCTTTTTTTGCCGTCGCCACGTCGGCTGTGAATCCGTAGAGTTCAAAATTGCTCCTTGGTGACCAGATCAGCGCCGTGCCGTGGCTGGCCATCTCCTTCAATTGATCCGCTCCCAGTGCCACACCGTGGATGATTGCCGTGTGAGGACCCAACAAACCAGCGCCTTTCAAACCCCGAAACTCAACCCCAGACTCGAGATCGTCAGGCGCGCCTTCGGCGACGTGCACCAAGAGCAAATCGATCTTATTGTTGGAAAGCTCACCCAAAATTCTTTCGAGGACATCTTCATGAAGATCTCCAGGGGTAACGCCCAACGCGTTTTCTACCCGTTCGCTGCCCGCACCCGAACGGTAAAACCCCGACGCCCAGTCCAGATTACGAGCCAGTCCCAAAACACAGCTCGGCACAGGTGGAGGTTGGCTCCGTCCTGAAATGCCGGTAATCGATGTGGTCCCTCCCATTAGGGCCTTTATTTCAACGTATTCGTCAATGTCGCAGAATCTTTGGTCATTTTTGTCGTTGTCGTCTTTCACTTGCAATTCGCCGCCCGGTCTTCCGACGAGCTTGTAGTAGTCAACCAGATTCCGCCATTCATACCGATTCCTGAATTTTACTTTGGGGCTCCAGCGCTTGAAGATGTTGTACATCGGGTGGTCGTGAAGGTCGACAAAACCGGGAAAGATAATCCCGTTCGTTTCGACCCTCGGGCCCTTCGCATCGTCCGGATCGTTTTCAAGAATGGAAAGAATATGTCCGTCTTTGACGACGACCCAGCCTTTACCAATGACTCTGTCTGGCGTCACGACCGTACCGGAAAGGACCAAGTCCTGCGCAGGCGAGACCTTCGAACAAGAGAAGAGCACGAACACAAGCGACAGGTTCCGTAGAACAACAAAACGTTGCATGTTCACCTCACCTTGTCGTCGGAGCTATTTCTTTGGTGCAGCGACTTTGCGTTGGAATTCCCGCTTGGTCTCGAGCAATGACCCTTTGTGCTTGACAGGAATGTATTGCTCGAAACTGAATTTCACGGCATCGCCAGCAGACAGGATCGTGTTGTCGATGCCCTCCGTTGCGGGTTGATCATTCACCAAGAATTCCCAGTAGAAAAAAGGTGCCGCCGAAGAGATGAAGGAGTCGTACGTCTCGTTAATCATCAAAACCAGGTAGCCGAGTTGCGACCCGTAGAACTGAAGAGCGTAGGTGAACGTCGCGGAACTGTTTATCTGATCGTAGGCCGCTTCCAGAGCATCTTGGGCGGTCATGTCCGCACTCCACGGAAGTTGTACGGATGGTCCGCCGACGACTTCCAGACTCACGGTTGAGGGCATGGAAAACTCCTGACTGCTATGGCGAGAGCCTATAAAGGATAGGGGGGCTTGTCAAGATCGGCACTATCCTCGAGACTAAACCGGGCCCGTGCGACAGGCGGTTACAGGCTGACTATTTTGCGAGCATCTCCATAAAACCCCTTACTCTTCCCATTGCCTCCAAAGCTTCACCTTCCGTATACCGTTTTCGGGTATGGGACACCTCGTTGCGCCACAAATCCTTGATGTAAACGCACCGTTCTGCGGCATCCGAATAGAATTGAAGTCTACGGTTTGCCCGGAACCCATGCGCCTGAGTACGAATGGAATTAAGCGTACGATTTATTCCTTGAATCACCTCGCCCCAAGTCGCAAATTCTACCGGTTTTCTTAGCTTGACCCCAACCCGCTTCGCAAGACTTCTAACACCAAACTCAGCGACGCGCATTAAGTGGAACACACAAGCGGTCGGCAGCCCTGCGGACAGGCAGTTTCCGGCATCTTTGATATCACCCCTTGCTTGTTCGAATTTCTTGTCTACCGAGTCACCGAACAGCTTCTCTTGCTCAAAGAAGCGGCCATTGGTCGACGAAATAGCCGCGAAATGCAATTTCCCCAATTCGACCTGAACACCATCGCGGAGCGCCCTCAGTTCCTGCCTCGGATCGTTTCTGTACTTGCCAACAAGCTCGAACCTTTGCACTTCAGCTCGGATTCTCCCAAAGGGTAATCTCGCGGCATCCCCCAAGGGAATAAGTTTGAAATGATGCTCTGCGAATTCCATCACCATTTTAACTTCAAGATTCCAACCAGCCGGCTCGCCCGTCTCTTTTTCTAATCGCATCAATTCATGTGACATCCACCACCAATGAATCACAGGGAATTCATCCATATCGCTCGGACCGATTGGTCCGCCTCCAACCAAACACCCACCTTAATTGAGTTACTGCAGTGAATTCTATACGACGTTTTTCTGCACATCTGCCCTTCCTGGCCAAACCCTGCGCCTGATCCGTCCGCTTCTTCTGTCAAGGCTCTCCGCTTCGCTCCGATGAGCGCCAACCCCGCGGCCTTGACAGCGCGGACGGACAGTCGCCTTCCCCCGCCAAGAAGGGCATTTGCTTTTTATGCACCGCTCCGCGTTGCACAAAGGGCAAGACTCGAAAACGCAAAGGAGCGAAAGATGCAAACTGAACAAGCAGATCTGTTTTTCCGCCAAGGCAGTTCCGACAAGGTGTACCACTTGCAGTTGGAGAACGTGGATGACAAATGGTCGGTCCAAGCGCAGTGGGGGCGGCGCGGTTCCGCCTTGCAGAGCGATGTGAAGGTGAGTGGCACCAGCTACGAGGAGGCGAAGCGAGTTTATGACCGCATCCTTCGAGAGAAAACAGGCAAGGGTTATCAAATCGCTCAGGCGAGTGCAAACGGCAACGAGGCAATCGCGGTCGGACTGCCGGCCACAAAAGAGCATTCCGGCCATACACCGGAATTGCTAACGCCCATCGACGAGCCGGAAACACTGCTACTGGCGCAGGATGCCTCTTGGTGGTTCCAGCAGAAATTCGACGGGCGGCGTCTCGCAGTCCAAAAATCCGAGGGAAAATATTTGGGCATCAACAAACTCGGCCAAGTCATTCCTATCGACTCTCGGCTGGTCGAATCTCTAGACCTCGTGAAAACCCAAGGTTTCCTAGCGGACGGCGAAATCACGGATTCGCGTTTCTACATCTGGGATTTGCTCAGCGTCAACGACACGGACTTGCGCGTTCAACCATACGAAATCCGCTATGCGCACCTGACCCAGCACTTTCGCGGAGTTAGCGATGTGTTGCGAGTCTGCGAAACAGCCATGACAACGAAGGCCAAGCGCGACTTCGTGAAAAAGATGCACAGCGCGAACGCCGAAGGATTCGTATGCAAGAATCGCAACGCCGTATACGCGGGCGGACGAGCGGGACAGCACTTCAAATGTAAGTTCGTCGTCACAGCATCCTTCATCGTTGGCCCCAAGCCTGAGAAGAAGGCGAATGACGGACACCGCTCCATCGCCGTGTATCTCTTGGATGACGATCGACAGCGATTCATGGGGACGGTGGGAGTGCCCGACCGCTATCGGCTTCCGAAGGAAGGGGAGGTTGTTGAGGTTCAATATCTCTACTGCCATCCCGGACCTGACGGTAAGCTCATTCAGGCAAAGTATTTCGGCAAGGTGCGCGATGACATCGAAATCGCCGAATGCGGTGTCAACCAGCTAAAGCTCAAGGCTAACGACAGCGACCCAATCGAATCCTGATAACGGATTCCGTCTATCGCTCGAACACCAGCCCGGTGGCATCTGTGGTGGGATGCCTCCGGGCTTCGTTGTAACTAAAGCGCGCTCGCACTCGTCTACACCCCGGAATAAGATGGACGCGAGATGACCGCTCGCAAGATCATTCATATTGACATGGACGCATTCTATGCGTCCGTCGAACAGCGTGACGATCCGCAACTGTGTGGTAAACCTGTCGTCGTGGCGTGGCGGGGGAATCGCTCCGTGGTATGCGCTGCTTCGTATGAAGCGCGAAAATTCGGCGTGCGTTCTGCTATGCCGGCCGTTCGGGCCGAACGTCTGTGCCCTAACGCTGTGTTTCTGCCTCCGGATTTTCCCCGCTATCGCGCGGTCTCGAAACATGTACATGCAATCTTCAAACGGCACACGGACTTGATTGAGCCGCTGTCGCTCGACGAAGCGTATTTGGACGTTTCGGCGAACAAGACGGGCTTGCCTACCGCGACCCAAGTGGCACGCACCATCCGCGAACAAATCCGCGCGGAACTGAGTTTGACGGCATCGGCAGGCGTAGCGCCGAACAAATTTCTAGCGAAGATTGCGTCAGACTGGAAGAAACCGGACGGGCTCTTTGTCATACAACCGGAGGGAGTAGATTCCTTTTTATTGCCGCTGCCCGTGGACCGCCTACCCGGAGTAGGCAAAGTCACGGAAGAAAAACTGAAGCACCTTGACGTACAAACGATCGCCGACCTGCGGCGACTGGATTTGTCGACGCTCGAATCCCGCTTCGGCCGCTATGGCGTGCGTCTCTACGAGTTGGCTCGCGGAATCGATAAGAGCGAGGTAATCCCTGACAGGCCAACACAATCCATATCCGCCGAGGACACGTTTGAACAGGACGTCTTGTTGGCAGAGACGGAGCCGATGATCCGAAAACTCGCGGAGCACACATGGGCCGCCTCGCGGAAAGAATCACGAATCGCTCGCACCGTCGTATTGAAACTCAAGACCAGCGAATTCAAGATTCTGACTCGCAGCCACACCCCAGGTTCTCCACCTGCCTCATGCGAGGAACTGACAAACATCGCCCTGTCATTGCGGGAACGTGTCGGCCTCAACCCGCACCAGCGGTTCCGCCTGGTTGGTGTCGGTCTCAGCAACTTTCACGACCCTGAGGACGCATCGGCTCAGGCGGCGCTTTTTCCCTGCGCAGAGGCATCGTTCCCATGCGACCGAAAGAAGTAATCGCCCTACAAGGATTTGACCGACGCGGGATTTGAGATAATGGCAATAATACCGTCAGGGTCAGGTGAGATCGCCCGCGCAAACGTGCCTTCCAGCGCTGCGCGGAATACGCTCGATGTGTTTTCGTTCGGCACGGTGCCGATACATTTGCCGCTCTTGTCGTAGGCTTCGACAACTACGTTGCCGTTCTCCACCTTCATAAGCAGGGAACTTGAACCGCTTGGCAATTCCTTGTAATAGCGCATCCCGATTGCTTGGAGGAGCTCTGAAAGTCTCGCGTATTCTCTCTGCTGCGCGGGCGTGGGCATAACAAACACTGGCACTTTTCAATCTGTGCTAGCTATTCTCTCATCAGATTAGAGGCGGCCACGAAACCTCCGACTCAATTACGGGATGCCGTGGCTCGTCTGGGGGGTGTCCATGCTCAAGGCGCCAGACCTCAATCTGTCCGAGCAACGCGAACGCCGTCTCTTTCCGATGCGGATCGCCGATCACCATTTCAAAGAGTCTCTTACGAACGGCGTTGCACCCCAGCGGAGAAAGCGTGTACGCGCTCCCGGAGGGTCCGTAAGGACGATGTTCGAGAAAAGCATTCTCCATGGACCGCACAAGTTCGTAGGGAATTCCCGATCCGTCGTCGCGAAGGACGCAGAGTCCCTCTACGCGATCGTCTTCGCTACTGAATTGGCCGAACACTTTTGCCAAAAGCGTGCGCTTCGGGTTTGGAAGGTCGCCGTTCGCGAGTTCAATCAATCTACCCTTCACAGCCTTGTCTTTGACGGCGCGTTCCGCCAGGAGCCTTGCGAGGAGATCACCATAGCGATGGTCGGGAAGAAAGTCTCGGCTGAACAGTTTCGCATTCGGGTCCACGAACGACAGCAAAATCTCGCTGGACCTCGTACTCTCGAGTGTAGCGATCGCTTCGATCCATGATTCACCCAGGGCATCTACGCCTTTTCCGTCTTGCCCCGCGAACTCTATCAACAGGTCTATCGCATCGTCGCAGCGACTTTCACCGAGAGCTGCAACGACCGTCCCCAGATCGTATAGTGGGAACTTAAAACTAGAAACAAATTCACGGATCTTCGCGATGCCTGCAGCCGGAGGATCGACATACGCCATGACGCAAAGGTACCGCGCGAACAACCAACGGGCTTGGTCGTCGCTGAACATTCCGTAGGGCAGGAGGTCTGGAAAAGTCGGCTCGAGAATTTTGAGCACTTCATCGAGCTGCAACGAAACGCCGGAAAGCAATAGGTTTTCCAACGCTCCTACCCTCGTCCAGCCGTCCCAGCGCCCGGGAAGTTCCATAAGCTCTAAGATCAGATTTGCCGACCGCTTGGCGTCGAGCGCGGCAAGTGAGCCGCCCAACATCTTGAGCCGTTGGTCGAATGAGCGCCTGTCAGTCGTTGCTTCGCGCTCAACTTTAAGCCGTTCTATCTGTTCAAGGATCGCATCGGCAAACCTGCCGCGGCGCTCCTCGACGAAGCTGTCGTCGGGCTCACCTGCTCGCGCTTTCCAAATTTTCTTGAAGTCCATCCGGTTCGTCCCGAATCCTTTCGGGCCGTCGTTTTTGCGCGCAAGAAGAGGGAGCCGCTGCGATAGCACATGTTCATACTGCTGTGAGTGAATCAGGTCCACGACGACATCTTCTGCCTCAGTGGGATCGACTGTAGTCACTGCCTCGAGGTACAAAAACCCGTAGCCGACGGAATCTTGGGAGCGGTCGCCCTTCATCCGTGCGGCATTAGCCTTCTCAAATCTGACTGCGTCCGCATCGATAAGGCGACGGGTGTCTTCCAAGTCCTCATGCTCGCCTACGTTCGCGAGCAGTTGTGCGAGATGAGCCCTGGTGCTCGGCCGCAGTCCAGCAGGATCAGCTCCAAGCTTAGCGGCACGCTTTAGATAGCCCCGCAACTTGAGGCGCATCTCGTCAGAAACAGAACTCCGTACGTCAGGCTTTGTGAGGTTTGAGGAGGGCAAAGTGTCCGTTAACACATCGAGTTCGATGGCATCCGGCTCTCCGTCCAGTTCTCCACTAATGCCCTCAAGAAGCGTGGCCGGGGAGATTGCTCGCAACAGATCCTCGACTTGCCGAAAGAAATTCCATTTCGCCTGGTCATGACCTGGCGGGGGCGTAAGTTCTGCGCGAATCTCGCAGGCCCTTTTGAAGACGCGCGCTGCAAGAGCTGGGTTCATCACGGAAATAAGAACTGAAACGACGCGCTGTTGCTCACCTTGATCAAGGAGTTCCGTGCCGAAGCGCGAGTAGAGCTCTTCCTGCTGTTCGTTGGAGATTTGAGTGATGAGGCCTCGCCATGCCCCGAACCAAATCGATTTGTCCAACACTCTCGGCGTCGCCCACTGGCTGACCCATTTCGGATCAGACTTCTGCAGTTCATCAAGCGCCCATCTGATTTGTCCCTGGTGGTCGCCGGGTTTTAACTCCTCAGGGCTGAGGCCATCAAGCTCTGTTTTCATTCTGTCGGCAACGTTCGTTGCCCCAAATGTCAGCAAGAGGCGAAGGAGACGAAAGCGCTCAAACGGATCGGCGGCCTCCTTGTACATTTTCTCGTAGGCCGCGATGACGCGCGGCCACTGCGATTTCGGAATCTCATCGTGGTGCGATTGTCGAAGGAGTTCGAGGAGGCTTACCTCGTCGATCGATGCCAGTAAACCCTCCACTCTTTCCGTAAACCCGTACCAGCTCAACATCTGAGCCACGCTCCATCTGATCTTCATGCTCGGATCTGCGAGCGCGATTTCTTCAACAACGTCGGCGAGCCACGGGTTATGGGCCAACTGCACAATGAAATCGAGCCGAACTTCCTCCGGCCACCCGCGGACGATATCGCGCCAGTTCGGTCCCAAATTTTCGGGCATCACCTCGGTTCCGACGTGGTACACCGAAAGACGCACTTGGTTGTTAGCGTCGGTCAGCAAGGGCACCATGATGTCTTTGAAATCGTCCGATCCTGTTGCCAGCATCGCGGCCAACGCGCACTGACGGTGATGTCCGTCTTTCTGCGCGTACCAGGCGCGGAGGCGCTTGCCGACATCTGCACGAACTTCGGACCACACGGCGGGGCCGGCGGCGTTTGCGAGGTCGGCAGCGAAAATTCCATCGACGTGGAGAGCCATCCGGACAAGCTTCGCGCCTGCTTTCACAGCTGCCGTATTCGCATTGTTCGCTGCGATGTCTTCGGCAAGCATTCGCAGGGATTCGCCCCATCTTGGCTCGTTCACGTATCGCTGTGCAAACTTGCGCTCTTCAGCGACATCTCCGCTGAGGATTGCTTCGGCGAGGAGCCGTCGAAGCGCGACAGCTGCGTAGAATTCCTGAAACTGTTGGTGCTGGAACCTGTACGTGACTTCATCCTGACGCGCTACGAGCAAGACGTGGCGTTTCGAGAGTTCGTCCAGGATTTCTCCAGGATCGGCCGCATTAGGGAGCGACTCAGTTACGGAATTCACGACAGCTCGAGCGTCCGCGTCTGCGATGGCAGTCTCGCCGAGCTCGGTCATTCTCATCGCGAGCGCTCGTAGGTATGCGGAGGCATGTCCTCGCAGAGGCGCTTGTAGCAAGGCGACGCTGTGATCCGCTGACTGCTCAATCCCTTCCAAAACAGCGCCAAGCACTGCCATCTTCGTCGGAGGGATATCCTTGCCGGCGCGGTGGAGGTCAGCGACCTCGGCGAGGATAAGAGGCGTTCGGGTGATCGAATCCAACGTCCGGTTGCTATCCAACTTGACCTTGAGATCGTGGGCAGCATCCTTCAGCGCCAGGTCGAGATATTCGTTTCGCTGTTTTCGATCGAGCTGAGTCAGCTCCACACGAACGACGTCACGCAATGGCGGGGTGAGGCGATGCAGGCGCGTCGTGACGACAATGGTCGCTGCTGGAAAGCTCCGCTCCAAATCGCGCAGCGCACTATCAGCAGCACCGGTGTTGGCGACTGAAACCTCATTCCATCCGTTTAGCAGAAACGTCGGAGGATACTTGCCGCGGAGTTTGGCAAGGAGATTTGCATCGAGATCCCGCGCGCCGAATGCAGGATATTCAGCAATGTAAGCAAGAATGTTTCGGTGCGAGCTGACCCACTCCGGCAGATCCACTAGAAATGGGAGTCCTCCTGCAGACAAAATCCGACGCGCAAATTGAACGAGAGTCGTCGTTTTCCCACTTCCCGCAGGACCTTCGAGAACAATACGCTGGCCTTCATCGAGATAAGCGCCGAGCGAATCTGTCGTGGCAGCCTCATTTGGGTTTCCGTTTTCGTCGAGCTTGACCGCCTTGAGGTTGATCACTGGTCGCCCAGCTTTTCGGTAAACGCGATCCCAGTTGTCAGCAGTTTCCTTAGCTGCTTCACGAGCGCGCTCGAGCACAGGCTCCAGCTCCGTCGGCATCGGCGGCAGGATTCCGAGTTGGTTCCGACAGATTTCAGCGCGTGCTGGGTCGAGCAGCCAGTTGATGAACTCAGCGCGCGACACCACAATGAGCTGCAGCCCGAACTCGTCTAAGATTTCCTTTGCCCATTTCTGCTTTTCGTGTTGGCTGACCTTGGTCGCCGTCGAGAAAATCAGGACCTTTACGTCGGGGTAGTGCTTTTTCGTTTCACGTGCGTCGCGCTTGATTTTTTTGATTGTGGGCGTGATCGAGCAGGCTAAACCGATGCCGATGCCGCCAGGCTGCGTGGCTCCGTCTGCATGCGCGTCGAGGCCTCCGTCCCATTTGCGTTCGCACGCGACGAGCTGAGTCCATTTCTGGGTCGCATGGAGCGTGGCGATGGTTTGGAAAAGATCTCCGCCTTCGTTTGCGACCAGCTCCTCAAGAGCTCGAATGATTTCGCTGCGATATGCCATGTGAGTGTCGGCGGAATCAGTTGCCAGCTTGTGTTGACAAAGAAGTGACAATGGATCGGTTTGTCGGAAGGCCTGTCAGTTCGCGAGCGCGCTCGAGAGCTTCGGCATCATCGCCGTTTAGCAGCGAATCGCGTAGAGACTCCACGATCCGTTGGCGCTCGCGCCCAATTTGCACAATGAGGTCGACCAAGCCGGATGCGCTTGCTTCTTCGTCCGCAGGATTTATAGTGGGGTCAGCTTGCACAGCGGTCGGCTCCGCTTTGTGCGTTAGGAGCTTCGGGGACATGCACATCTCCTCCCTCCGCTTTCTCTCGAAACCCTTGAACAAAGTATCACGAAAGTACAGGAGCACACCGAAGATCAGGAGACGCTGGAATCTAAAGTCGCGCGTTCTTGAACCCTACCGCGCGGAACTCCTCCACCAAAGCTCGACAAACTTTAATGAAAATCATGGGATTGCGTTTCCGCTGCGGTGATCGAAATGGGTAGGACGCGGGAAGCCTTGATGGATATTGTGTGATCCTGATTCTGCAGGACGCCTTCCACGCGAAGGAATTTCTCACGGTTGATCACCACGCGGTATTTCTCGTAAAGGTCAGGATTCACAATCACGTTCGAAATTCCTGTCTCATCTTCCAGACTCAAAAAGACGAAGCCCTTCGCTGTCCCCGGACGCTGCCGAGCGATTACGCATCCTGCTACTCGCGTGTATTGTCCGTCCGGCACCCGAGGCAAATCGCATGCTCGTTTTACTTGCAGCTTGGAGAGAGCCTCCCGGCAATACGTCATCGGATGAGGGCCAGTGCTCATGCCGGACCCGTGAAAATCCGCAACAAGACGCTCTTCGTCCGTCATCTGACGCAGCGGCGACAATTCCATTTGCTCTGGAATCGCATCTAGCAACGGGCCGGCAAGCCGGGCCGCTCGTTCTACTTGCCAAAGAGCAGTTCTTCGATGCACTCCTCTTCCAAGAGAGTTCAGCGCACCAATCTCGCTGAGCGTTACCAGTTCCGCTTTCTGCAGTTCCGGGACACGGCGGACCAGATCATCAATCCCCTCGAATGGGCGCTTCTGCCTCTCCGAGCCAATCTTGTCCGCCGCCGTCTGCCTCAGACCCCGGACGTAACGGAACCCGATGCGCAAACACGGAATATCCTTGTCCCCTTTAATCGTGTGCTCGATGGTGCAGTTCCATTCAGAATTGAGGGCGTCGATAGGTTTCACTCGCAGGCCATGCAACTGCGCATCGTGCACAAGCACTGCCGGGCTATAAAAACCCATCGGCTGATTGTTGAGTAATGCCGCCGTAAACGCTCCCAGATAATGGAATTTCAAATACGCGCTTGCATAAGCGATCAGTGCGAAACTTGCCGCGTGCGATTCTGGAAACCCATAGCGCGCGAAGGAAGTAATCTGCGTGATGATCTCGTCCTGTGTTTCCGGACGGAAGCCGTTCTGCGTCATGCCACTCCGCAGCTTCGCTTCAATTTTGTGCATGCGTTCTTCCGAACGCTTAAAACCCATCGCCCTGCGCAGGTCTTCCGCTTCACCGCCTGTGAAATTCGCGGCAATCATGGCCATACGGAGCAGTTGTTCCTGAAACAGCGGCACGCCCAGAGTTCGCTTCAGGACGGGTTCGAGCGAAGGATGAGCGTAAGCGACGGATTCCTTCCCCTGCCGGCGGCGCATGTAGGGGTGCATCATTTTTCCGACGATGGGGCCGGGCCGGATGATGGCGACTTGCACCACGAGATCGTAGAACTTGACCGGAGCATTGCGCGGAAGCGAAGCCATCTGCGCCCGGCTTTCGACCTGAAACATTCCAACTGTGTCCGCGCGTCGCAACGTTT
>Ga0210409_10001345_pt1 | contig 32593 bp, 40 predicted proteins | sample IncBWH17MmetaG_FD_161649 | JGI IMG/M metagenome (GOLD analysis project Ga0210409, IMG submission 161649) | Forest soil microbial communities from Barre Woods Harvard Forest LTER site, Petersham, Massachusetts, United States - Inc-BW-H-17-M | ecosystem: Environmental > Terrestrial > Soil >...
TCTCGTCACTCGGCTCGAAGAGGAGCCACACGTGAATCCGAACACTCAAACCAAGGAGTTCTCGCTCCGAGATCCGGACGGATATTACGTTACGATCAGTGCGCTCGCTGCGGCCTGACAAGGCGCTGCAGCTGCCGGGCGCCTGGCCGGGGCTTCATGGGGCAGCGCCGGGCCGACCTCGTTCCCTTCGCAGGCGGCTCTTGACGTCTGATCGCCCATTCCAATAGGGAACGTATCGCGGAGTTTCGATTATTCTGATCGTGTCACGCGCAACGCGGAAGTAATTCCACTTGTCGGGTAATCGTACATATGGTTTTTGTCAGACTTCACTTCTACGATAACCGCGTTTATCAGGACTTACTACGCCTTCGAGATGTCATGTAGACTTTCACCTGGCCGTAACTGAGTCCTTGACTGTCGTGAAACCCTTGGGCAACGCGAGAAGTTCGGTCCTCCTGCTGCTTGTACTGTACGGACTATTCGTTTCATCATGTAGCTCCCAGGTCCAAACGGGCTCGATTGCGGGCCACGTTTCGGGAGCATCGGGCATTTCAATCGGCGCGTCGAGCGTGGAATCCCAAGTGCCTGCCGTCCCAAATGTCAATGTGACGGTAAAGAACACCACGACGTTAGGAGTGCGAAGCACTCGAACTGATTTCTCTGGCGATTTCAGTATCGAAGGTCTCACTCCCGGACACTATCAAGTTTCGTTCGCGGCAAGCCCTTTTGAGCAACAGGTACACGCGACGAACGTTAGGTCCGGTGAAACCGTCGATGCGTCCACACGAATGTTAATTGGCCGGGACCCTTATGACATCGTTGACATCTCCGGATGCCCTACAAGACCAGTGGGCGGACCTCCACCTCCCGAAGTTGCCATTGTCGAAATTCAACTGAGACGGACCGCCTGTCGTGGGTCATGCCCAGCGTATACCATTCATCTGTTTCGAAACGGTCGCGTCGAGTATCACGGAGACCTGCACGTTTCTGTCTTGGGAGCAAGGAGCTATCGCATCGAGCCCTCGGCTTTCACTGAACTTGCGAAGAGATTCTATGAGAAAGGATTTTTCAATTTTTGCTCTTCATATCGGATGAAGGCGACTGACATGCCTTCGGACGAAACGACAATCCATCTTGGAAATATCGTCAAAACGGTTTTTGTGTACGGCGACAAAGCACCAGAAGGTCTGGAAGACCTGCAAAAGCAGATAGAACAAACGGCAAATGTAGCAAGATTCGTGGAATCGCCGGATTCTCACCAATAGGTCCTGATTAGTCGTGTTACCGGACATGTGAAGTACTAGCCCGCGCCTCTCCAAAGATCACCGCTATACTCCTATGCCGTGACGGGACCGATACGACTTCAATCGCTTCCAAACAAGCTCGCCAGGTTCATCGAGCCGATGGAGTGCTTAGCTGTCTCCAAGCTGCCAAAAGGCTCTGAATGGCTTTGGGAAATCAAGTTGGATGGCTACCGCGCCGAAGCTTTGAAGTCGGGCGGCAACTTGTTCTTGCTCTCGCGCCGACAGAAATCGTTCAGCAAACAGTTCCCGCTGATTCACGAAGCTCTTGCTGATCTGCCGGAAGACACCGTCATTGACGGCGAGATCATCGCGCTGGATGAATCAGGCCGACCTGACTTCAACCTCTTGCAAAGCTTTCGCAGTGCAGCGAAGCGCATCAACTATTTTGTGTTTGATCTGCTGGTGTTCCAAGGTCAAGACCTGACCAGCCTGCCGCTGGTTGAACGCAGGAATCGACTGCGGTCGTTTCAATTCAGTTCACCTCTAGTCCGTCCGTGCGAACAATTCGAATCGTCCGCCCAAGAGATGATTGCTGCCGTGCGCCAGTTGGGACTGGAAGGCGTCATCGGAAAGCGCAAAGACAGCTTGTACGAGCCTGGAAAGCGCACAGGCGCATGGATTAAATACCGCGTGAATCGAGGGCAAGAGTTGGTGATCGGCGGGTACATCCCTGGGCCGCATGGGTTTGACTCTCTCATCGTCGGCTACTATCGCGGCAAAGATTTAGTCTATGTTGCTCGTGTCCGCAACGGTTTTGTCCCGGCATCGCGCCGTCAGGTCTTCCAGAAAATCCGTCACCTCGTTTCGCCCACCATGCCCTTCGCTAACCTGCCTGACACGCACAAGTCCCGTTGGGGCGACGAGTTGACTGCAGAGAAAATGAAGGAATGCGTCTGGCTTCGCCCGGAGGCCGTTGCGCAGATCGAGTTCCTGGAATGGACGGAACACGATCGGTTGAGGCATTCGAAGTTCGTCGGACTGCGCGAGGATAAGGACGCCCAAAGCGTGGTCAAGGAACAAAAGTAACGATTGTCAGGATGATAGGCGCTTTAACCATCGAAAAAATCGGGATCGGTATTCTTGTTGCATCCCGACAAACTTCACGGCCATACCCTCTTTGGGCTCGCTTCTTTGCACGACGGCGGTCGCTCGTACCTCTCCTGCGGGCACATCGAGCAGCAACTGGATGAAAGTTCCGGGCACAGGAGGTTCAGGAGTGAGAATGTACAACCCACCCAGTCCGGCATTATCCACAGCCGAGACAACTCTCTGATGGCCAGTCTGCCAAGCCAAAATCGTCCCTTTCGGACAGGCGATACGAGGGTAGCGACGAAACTCGTTTTGGGTCGCCACGAGGACACCCAGAGAACGATCCTCTCCAGTGCGTAATCGAAGGCATTCCGATTCGGCCCTAGCAACACCTTCAGTATCCGCAAGAGTAGTGCCAATCCTAGATGTTTCCTGGAAGAGTATGAGGAAAGGGGACTTATCAAATGTTTCAAGGGCGATCCCCGCTCGCACAGCCAACTAGAACTAGAAAATTGTTCCTGCCAGACACTATAAGTGTGAGAGGAGATCTATGTGGAGTTGCGTAACATCGGATCAGGCATCCAGTAAAAACGGGCCGCCAACAATTGGTCCGGGCACCAGAGGAATAAGCGTGTTCTGGCAGTTGGGGCATTCGAGTACGTTGTCGGTCGTGTCGGTAACCAACCCAATGTTTAGAATCATTTTCTTGTGACATCTCGGGCATTCAATCTGCATCTGAACGTGAACAGAATCGCGGTTCGACATAGCACCTCCGAACAGGGCGGGCCTTCACTGCAGATAATTAATTTATTACCAAGAGGCGCGTTTTTCTGTCAACTGGAAATTTATTGCGGCTAGCTGTTCGCACTCGCCTCAGGGGAAGGCGCTTAGTTGCGGACTGCTCGGAGTGTTTCCTCGAATTGGAGGGGCGGTTGGGCCGCTAAGTAGAATCCCGTTCGCCATCCTGATTGCTGCGTATCTGGCAGTATTTCAATGACCGCTGCCGGAGGGTCGCCAATGTTCATTTGTGGAAAACGGTCGCCGAGATAGGTGAAGGCTTGACTGCTGGCCAGCCGGACAAAGTGCATGCCGTCGTACAAAACAGTTCTTAATCTTCCACAAACAGAATCCCCGGAGAAATAAAACACCTTGACCACGTCACCTCCCTCAGTCGATGAGGCATCCGTCTGAATTTCAGCACACGTATCCGGGCCGTCTATCGGTTGAATACTGGATATGGACTTGCGCGTTAGGCGGTATCGCCGATAGCACCGTGAATACAGCACTTACCCGATAGCCCATAGATTCTCGGTTCCTTCAAGCTCACGTTGTAGTTGGGCAGTTCCGACAAATAGGAGGCGACATGAAGAAACTATCCGCAGCAGTATTGGCACTTTCCGTAGCGACTATCGGAGTTCCGGTCCTCATGCACGGGAAATCTCAGGATACGACCCAAGATCAAAAGCCTGAGTTAATGAATATCAAAGGCATGGTGAAAGCAGACGGCGACAAAATCATATTTGTGTCGGACGACGGCGGCAAGTCCTGGGATGTAGTCAATCCCGAAACTTTGAAAGAGCATGTGGGACATCACGTCGAACTCAGCGCTCACGTGTATAAAGACAAGGGCCAGATTCACGTCATGAAAGTAACGATGCTTAAGCAGTCGTAGCTTCGCGCAGAATTCTCTACAGTGAATACCAGATTGTGCTCCCGACCGTGTTGAGTAGGCTGAAGTGCAAGCAGTTTCTTCAGATTACCTACCTTTGAGCAGGTGCTTGCCAGCGTAACAGGCACCTGCTCTTTTATTCAGAAGACTGAATTAACGCAACAGCCTCTCCTCGGAAGATATCCTTCGCCCCTCAAGCCTACACCTCGGCCTCAGGTATTCACCTTATCGCCAAGCAGCGTCAGCATTGTATTTTTTACCGGGTTGTCGTCTCTTGAGATTTGCGACAAGTGAGACGGACAGAAATTTAAAGGACTTATAAGTTCATCGGTTTGGTACTCAGTCTGTTTCGTTCTTTCCTTTGTTCCGCCATTCTTTGAAAGCGATGTAGGCGTTGAGGCAAATGCCACCACCAAAAACGGCGAGGCACCACAAACCGATAGTCATAGAGGACAGGGGGATAAGAGTGAAATCCCGCCCAGCCTTGTGGATGAGAGCGTCATATTCGGGTTCATTGAGAAACATGTGCCACAAGCCCCGCATCGAAGCAGATGATGTCAAGAGCGCTGTTGTGATGATCAAGCCGACCAGGAGCATGGCTGGCTCTGACCGTTGCTCAATCCATCTCGCCGCTGGCGACAAATACGAAACAATTGCTGCCAAGCACATAACGCCAACAACGTGGTCTACAACCTTTGACGGGGTTAGGCCGGGAGAAACCAAGGAAATTATTCCAAGTGCCAGTACGAAAACACGCACGACGATGCCGACAATGAACATCTCCCAGTCTCCCCTTTCAACAATTCGAGTCGAGACCCATACAAAAAACACGCCGGAGCCAGCGCCGACGATCATCAACAAAGCTGCTAATAAGCAGCCGTTTGCCACAATTGTAAAAGCACTTGTGCTTGCATCAGCGCCAGGTACCAATTGACCGTGCGCAGACAAAAACTTATAGACGCTAATCAATCCACTGCCTGCCGCCGAAAGAACGGACCACAAGGCGAATCCCTTTCGCAACAATTTGCTCAGCTCTTTCTCGGGCATGAATCAGCGGTACCTCGGGCCACTAGTTAGTTAGTGCGCCCAGCCTCGATTTCGCTTCAATGGAAGACCCATAGTGAAAGGCCCTCATGCCTGAGAATCAACGGTGGATAGCATCATCTCGCCTTCGTTGACTCGATTTCTAATACAACCTAAGATGAGCCACAAATGGCCGATTCTGCATCCCTAATCGGACAAACCGTCTCCCATTACCGGATCCTAGAAAAGCTCGGTGGCGGTGGCATGGGAGTCGTCTATAAAGCAGAGGATGTCAAACTCAATCGCTTTGTCGCCCTGAAGTTTCTTCCTGAGGATGTGGCCAGAGACCCTCAGGTGCTCGCCCGATTTCAACGCGAAGCTAGAGCTGCTTCGGCGCTGAACCATGCAAACATTTGCACTATCCACGAAATAGGGGACCACAATGGGCAGCCCTTCATCGCAATGGAGTTCCTCGACGGGCAGACGCTCAAGCACTGCATCAGCGACCGTCCCATGGAACCGGATGCACTGCTTTCGGTCGGCATAGAAATTGCCGACGCGCTTGACGCTGCTCACACCGGAGGAATCATTCACCGTGACATCAAGCCAGCAAACATCTTTGTAACGAAGCGAGGCCACGCGAAGATACTCGACTTCGGTCTTGCTAAGGTCGCTTCTAAAATAGCTTCGGGAACCGAGGCAACCGCAGCGACGCTTGACGTGGAAGAGCACCTGACCGGCCCCGGCACGGCGATTGGCACAGTGGCGTACATGTCGCCGGAACAGGTGAATGGCAAGGAGTTGGATGCTCGCACCGACCTGTTTTCGTTCGGGGCGGTCCTGTATCAAATGGCGACCGGGCAGTTGCCGTTCCGAGGCGAAACGTCGGGGATGATATTCCACGCCATTCTGGATGGGACACCAACTGCGGCGGTGAGGCTGAATCCTGACGTGCCAGCAGAGTTGGAACGCATCATCAACAAAGCCCTGGAGAAGGACAAGAACCTCCGCTATCAGAGCGCGGTGGAAATCCGTGCGGATATACAACGATTACAGCGGGACACGGGATCTACCGGGCTGCCAGCAGCAACAAGCGCAGCAGTCAGCGTAGGCAAACAGGATGGAATACCGTGGAAGATGATCGTTCCAGTGACTGTTGTGGTTGCGGCACTGGCCACTGGCACTTATTTCTATTTCCATCGCACTCCGAAACTGACCGATAAAGACACCATTGTTTTAGGCGATTTCACAAATACTACGGGCGATGCGGTTTTCGATGAAACGTTGAAGCAGGGGCTTTATGTTCAGCTTGAGCAATCACCCTTTCTGAGCCTGATTTCCGAGCGCAGGGTGAAGGACACATTAAAATTAATGGGGCATCCCGTCGATGAACATTTGACACCGGAGGTTACACGCGAGGTCTGCCAGCGCACGGGCAGCAAGGCCATGTTGACTGGTTCAATCGCCGGACTGGGCAGCCAATACGTGATTGGTCTGAAGGCATTGAACTGCAACACGGGAGATGTGCTGGCGGGAGCGCAAGAGCAGGCGGCAGGGAAGGAAGAGGTGCTCAAGGCTCTGGACAAGGCGGCAATCAGTTTGCGGAGCAAGCTGGGTGAATCGCTCCGCACGGTGCAGAAATATGCCACGCCGTTGGAGGAAGCGACCACGCCATCGCTGGACGCGTTGAAAGCGTTCAGCATGGGATGGAACACGGTGAATGCGAAAGGGATCATACCTGCGCTGCCGTTCTTCAAGCGGGCAGTGGACCTTGACCCAAATTTTGCCATGGCCTACTCCTTCATGTCGGGCCTTTACTTCTCCCTTAAGGAGAGTGGGCGTGGGGCGGAATATGCACATAAAGCTTACGACCTGCGGGAGAAGGTAAGCGAACGAGAGCGGTTCGGAATCGAGGCACGATACTACACGGTCGTGACGGGAGAGCTGGAGAAGGCGGCGCAGGTATGCGAGCTGTGGCAGCAGACCTACCCAAGAGACGACGCAGCTAGCAGATGGCTGGGGTTGGTTTCCGCCATTCTAGGAAACTGGGAAAAGGCACTGGAAGAATGGCAAGCGGCGCTGCGTCTGGAGCCAACTGCTGGGGCCAATTATGTCAACCTAGGCCTGGCCTACGCGACCCTCGACCGGCTTGATGAAGCGGAAGCGGTGTACAAGCAGGCGGAGGCGCGCAAGCTGGAGAACGAGATTCTGCTCGAAAGCCGCTACTGGTTGGCGTTTCTGAAGGGCAATGCGGCGCAGATGGCGCAGCTGGTCTCAGCCGCCATGGGCAAGCCGGGCGCGGAAGAACTGTTGCTGGCCGCGCAAGCAGACACGGAAGGTTGGTACGGCAAGGTGAAGAACGCGCACGAGCTGACCCGGCGCGCGATGGATTCAGCCTTGCGCAACGAGTCTAAAGAGATGGCTGCCTCCTATCAGGCAAGGGCGGGGCTGCGCGAGGTGGAATCGGGAAACCGGGAGCAGGCTCGTGCCGAGGCCATTGCGGCGTTGAAGCTGGGCCCGAACCGCGATGTGCGAGACATGGCGGCGCTGAGCTTGGCGCGGGCAGGCGATACGGCGGGAGCGGAGACGCTGGCGGCTGAACTTGACAAGACCTTCCCCCTGGACACGATGGTCCAGAGATATTGGCTACCCACTATCCGGGCGGCTGTCTCCTTGGAGCGCAAAGACCCGAACCGGGCAATCGAGTTATTGAAGATGGGAAATGTGATCGAGCTGGGGGTACCCGCGCAGGGCATTGGATGCCTATACCCAGCTTACTTGCGTGGAAAAGCCTATCTCATGCTCCACGACGGGAGCGCAGCGGCAGCGGAATTCAAGAAGTTAATTGAACACCGAGGACTTGTGGTGAACTTTCCCTGGGGCGCATTGGCCCGCCTCGGCCTCGCTCGTGCTTACGCAATACAGGGCGACACCGCCAAAGCCAAGACGGCGTATCAGGATTTCCTCTCGCTTTGGAAGGACGCCGACCCTGACATTCCTGTTCTTATCGCAGCCAAGGCGGAATACGCCAAGCTAAAGTAGTTCGATGTCAGTAATTTCTCTGTTGCGTCGAGTTCGTCCGGCGGATTGTCGATGTAGGAGAGATCGAGATATACCTTGCGGGTCAGGGGCAGTCGAGCTTCTTCATCTTCTCAAGAACGGCGTCCATTGTTCACCTTGCTGCGCCTGCTCGGCCCGCAGCAGGGCGGAACAGTTCCGAGACACAGTGGGAACTCGCCTCCGTCCGCTTCTATCTCTGTGAACTGCTACACAGAGTCACCGTAGAATGGAATGCGCGAACAAATGGTGGTGTGACAAACTCCGCGCCGCCCGTGGACGTGAGTAATCTCTGATGGCTGACGCCGATCTTTTTTTCAGACTAACCGGGGTACGCTGGCCCGATCTCGGCCCTTTGTTCTCAAGGAGATGGCGTCAGCTATTTAGGTAAACCATCTAAATACCTATATTGTAATTATTTACCGGTAATTTTTTGATGGTGAAAAGCATCTAAACTTATAACCACGGATTTTTCACGGCGAATCGCGAAAGCGAAAGGACGTGAAGCGTGCGTGAATCGTGCCGCTGGACGTTTGGACATGTCCAGCTTGGACGTGTCCAAGGTGTCCAATCCGGGATAGGCAGAAGCAAGCGAAGGAGGAAGGACCATGCCCAGGGGACGTTGCGTCTTCGGAGAAATCTACGGTGATGGCCGCTCGCAAAAGGGTGGGGTTAGGCGCTGCCCGCACCAGGGTGAGGAGCGTGGCGACCTCAACAGTGACGGCTTGTGCGGCGCATGCTCCAAGTACACACGGCGATTGTCGCGGGACTACAAGAAAGCCAATCGCTCTGAAGGATCGACGGTGGCTCGCGCGGACATCGCCACGCAGATAAGGCTCCTCAAAATTCTCGATCTTGCCAACAGCTGCACGGAGGTCCTTACCCTCGACGCGCTGAAGACGATTCGGGCCATAGTTTACCGCCCCATAGACGACATGAGGCGAGAGCCGATGCCGGAGGAAGAGCTCAGTTACAAAACGCAGGAACAAATTCTGTTCGAGGAAGAGCCGGGCAAGGCTTACCTAGCCAAACTAGAAGCGGCGGCCAAATCCGCATCGGCACGCAAGCTCGTTTCTAACGACGTGGAATCCGCCGAGGCGCACTCTGACGGAGCGGGAGATGATGTGCTGGTCGTTGATGCTGTTGGGCAGAAGGTTCAGAAGAAATCTAAGAAATCGGAGGATGAGCCCCGCTGATGAATCGCGAACCTGGAGCAGACGACGGGGAGCCATCCTGATGCCGAAGAAAGCAAAAGAAGAATTGGAACGCCTTCCGGACGATCCTCAGATGCGCTTCGTCGACGCTCAGCCGGAGTGGTGGGAAGACCTCTGGAAGGGAATGCCGGAGTTTCGACAAAATGATTGCGAGCCGTATCGCTCGATACTTGTTCATTTCAACGACGAGCGAGATATGAAAGCGTTCTCGGATCTCGTCGGTCAAAAGCTTACGACAGACACGAAGTATCTATGGTTTCCTCGCCAGGCCGTGGACTCTATCGTTACAAAAAGATGGATTGATTCTGGAAGCGAGAAGGGCGGGATGATCCAGGAACCTCCGCCGTTTCAGTCCGAGCCTGAAGATGAGGTGCTGTTCTGATGCCGAAGCCGAAGAAGGAGCGCCTCGACCTCCGCAAGTTATCGATTCACGAGCTGGGAGAACTCTTTCCGGAGGGGGGGATACCGAAGTTCCCGCAAGATGATCTGAAGCCGTGGCAGACGGTGCGCGTTCACTTCAAAGATGAGGAAGGCATGAAGTCGTTCTCGGATCTCGTCGGTCAAGAGATCACGCCGATCACAAAGATGATTTGGTATCCCAAAGCCGCCATTGGTTCCGTCGTCACCAAGCGGGTGAGAGAACTGCTCGCCGAATCCCTGAAAGAGAGACCGTCGGGCGAGGTGGGTGCTTAGATCGCGCCGTCTTCGGCATCGACGCGCAGCCCTTTCAATTCCAACCTGAGCTTGCGAAATGATTCGGCAACATGCTTTCGCAGACCTTTGGCCGTGCAATCCTTGCACATAAACGTCGTCAATAGCGTGCTGCCAAGAGGAGCAGGGATTGTTGCCCCGCAAGCGCATGCAAGTTCGTTTCTAACGAGGTGGATTCGTAGGGGCGCACTCTGAGTGTGCGGTGGATGATTCTCTGGGATGACAGCGGAAGCGGAAGCCATCGAGGACAGGATAGGTCCTCTAAGTAACTCATGTCCAATAATTGGCGGATTAGTATTTTTTCGCGGATCAAGGTAGGCTCTTATTTGGCTAACGGCGTGAGAACCTGTGGCCGCAAAAAAAACTTTTCTTTCGTTAGCCACCGCAGTATGGGCCGCCTTGATCTCACGCCAGGGCGGCCCTTCTCTTTTCTGGCCGCTTCGAGCCCCATCGAGGGCCGCAATAAAAAATCAAAAGTAGTGGCGTTTCCTCCGCAATCGAGCAAATGCCGAGTTTCACCGCCAGTAGGATTTTTTCTTCGTGGTGAAAAATAAAAAGGGCCGCTGAGTGAGGGCGGCCCGAAGGAGAAACATGAACGAAGGAGCCTGGAGGCTCAATGACAAATTCTACTACGAAGTTGACAGAAAGGCTAGTTGAGAAAGTCGTAGAGACCGAAAAGAAGTTACCGGAAAAGCGCAGCCTCTTCCACGCGCATTTGGACTTCGCCGGTAACTGTAAGGGCTACGAGCGGCACATGCGGCGCGGGAGTGCCGTGTGCTCTGTGTTTGGCTACCTCGTGGCAATGTTGACGAGATATCCGAACCAGGCCAACCATGTCTATCCAGGAAAGCGGCGAATCCAAGAGCGAACATTCAAGTGGATCCGCATCAATAGAAAAAATTGGTCGAAGTCTGCCGAGCACTACAGTCGCTGCCAAATCTACCGGGCGCTCCAGGTGCTCGAAGAGATCGGAGCCATCACGCCTTCCAAAAACGGCTGGATCATCCACCGACACGGAGAGTGGACGAAAAAAGAAGGCGGAGTCTGTTGCCTTCGCCACTTGAGAGATGCCCCGACGCTTCCGAAGAAACAGCGCACGCGGGGTAGCGTCCTAGAAAAAGCGGTTGAGCGGCGGCGAGAAAGCGAAGGTGCTCGAAGTCAGACCATGCGATCAAATGACGGCCAACCGCTACTGAAAGAAAGGTTTATGCCCGGCTTGGACGCCGAGGTTCCTGACACAAATGATACATGCGTGGATGACTCAAATGTTACATCGGGAATGACTCAAATGTTACATCGGGGGTACACAAATGAGACAAGTAGTCTCTTGCAGTCCTCCAGAAAGTCTTTAAAGTCAAAGTCTAGTCCCGCCTCGCTGCGCTCGGCGCATTCATCCTCTTCTGTCAGGCAAAGGAAAAGTCAACCCCAAGAGAAAACCCTCCTTACAGGGAAGTGCCAAACCAAGAGCGGGGAAAAACAAAGCCGTTCAAGTAAAGATCCTATTACGGCCTGGAAACTCGCAGCCTGGGAAGTTATTGGGTGTGGTGCTATCGGCAAAAAACGATTTCAGCATTTCTGGGAATACTGCTACTACCTCTACGTCAAGAAGATTTCCATTGAGGGCTTTGCTGCCAGGAGTCTGAGCGAAGCGATGGCAAAGTGCATCACGATTTGCAAAGGAAACGCAGTCTCAATTCCAGAGGCGTTTTTGGCAGTAAAGCGACGCGTGGAGCAGTCCGAGGACTAAGTCGGCGAGGACACTTTAGAATAAAACACTGATGGTTTTTTGATTGGAGGGCGAGATGGGCAAACCACCTAGATGGATTGAGCAGCTGTGGGATGGAAAGCTCCCGAGGGCCGGGACCAAGGCGGCTGAAATCATTCGGCACAGGAAACTGATGTTGGCTGTTGCCGAAGTGATGGCCGAACACGGCTGCGACCACGAGCACATCGCAAACATGCTTTTTGCCTTGGAAGCGTGCGGCTACGGGGAGGTCAACGTTAGCCGTCAGAAGCGAGAATCACCCACCGTCGCTGGCGGGAAGCTGACGAAGGGCGATGCGGCTTTCCTCAGCGCGTGCGGCGTGAAGGCGGATTGACGAGTAGCGAGCGGACCAAGCGGCGGACGGATTGGTGGAAGGAGGAGGCGCAAGATGCCACTGGAACTGTGTAAGGGCGCGCTGTGCTGCACGAACAACGCTGCCGGGCTCGGGGTCGGCGACGAAAGCAAGCTGTGCGTCCGTCACCTCGAAGCCATGAATGTGAAGATCGTTGCCGGACTTACGGAGGCGCAAAGGAAATTCTATCGCGATGGAGGGATGGGCGAGATTACTGAAAGGCTGAAGGCGATGTTGCGGTTCGGGTGGTCCGCAGAGCCGCTCCCGACGGGCAAGCGTGGCAGGGCTAACCAATGGAAAAATCGCAAGGGGCAACATGCCTTCCAGAACTGGTGCCGGAGGCAGCGCAAACCTCCGAAGCCGAAAAAAGTGGGGCCGGAGCCTGAGCCGAAGCCACTTACACCGCAAGAGAAATATCTGACGAGCGTCACCCACCTCAGTTTTCGCGTTGAGGAAGCAGAGACGAGGCGGTCGGCGGTGCCGGGGAAGCTCGATGGAGTGCCGAAGATCACGGAAGAGCCGTGGAAGTTCCAGTCAGGAGACGCATACGATCGAGCCTTGCTCGAAGAGAAAGCTAGGATTGAGAAGTTGAATCAGCGTCGGTGATGACCAGGAATCCTGAAAGTTTACTGAGTGATGACGGCACCGATATGTATTGTGGCGGGATGGATGTCAATGGTCTTGAACACTGCCGAGTACACCTGGCTCTCTGACGGGCGAGAGCGTGGCAACGACGGAAGGTTGTAGATGATAAAGAACACGCCCAGAGAGAAGCACCGCGCCAAAACAGGCGCACACGAGATTGTTGGGTGATATGGAGAGAAGAGCGACAGCATAGGAAGAGCGGGGCTGGCATAGGTAGGGAGAGACTGATAGCTTCGGAATCTCAAGGAGTATGCGGACCGAACCGAGAAAACGAGCCGTCGCAATCCACGCTCGCATTTTTGTAGTAAAGCTGATCCCACCGGAGATACCAGGCCGAGAATGTGAAGAAAAAGAAAAAATCTCTCTCAGAACGCCCTGTCGCTCGCACAGCCCCGAGATTTTTTTGTGAATAAGTCTCAAGTCGTCCGCCTGAGATCACGGCGAAGCCTTTCAAAGGCTGAGAATCGAACTCCTTTGTTTCTAATAGGTTAGAGGAGGACAGGGAAATACAGTTGATTTGTCCTGTAGGCTGGTTCGCGAGGAGATCCACAGGGAATCGGCAAACTTTCTAGTCCGCAAACTTTCGCAAACTTGGAGAAAAGCTCGAAAACAGCCAAGATCCGCGAGGCCTGGAAGCAAAACCACCCGTGTAACATGGACGTGACTTTCATAAATACTTTATTATCTGGCGTTTAGCGTTTAGGGTCCCCTTCCGTTGCGAAAGACCAGCCCGCCCTGGGGAGTTCCCGAGGTACTTCCGTCGCCCGCAGCACCAGCCTAGCGTGCCATTTTTTATTTTCCGTTGGGTCCCCTTCCGTTGGTCCCATCTCGGGGGGTAGCCTCTATTTTCCCTTGTTGCTGCGCTGTGGTCCTGGCCACACCGATTTCATTTTTCTGGACATCTTCTAACTAGCCCAGAGTCCCTTGCTCGGCCCTCAGCCCCGCTTGGATCTTCGGCGGGAGCCTCATCAAGCCGACCGTTCCTCGGCCTCTGATTGGACAATCTGGACATAAATGGATTAAGTATTTTGAATGTCGATTCGAACGATCTCGGCCTCAATTCGGGAGTGCAGGTGCCAACGTTGTGGGCACGTCTTCAACAAACTGCATCTGGCTCCGCTCCCCCTCAGGTGCCCGAATCTAGCCTGTCGGTCCAGAGCCTGGAATCGGTCACGAAAGAAGGCAGGCAGGCCAGCCCGCTCCGCTGCCGTGGACATGAGCGATCTCTGATCTGGCGGTTCCTGCCGTGGGCGTTTTTTGGTAGGCTCGTATGTGAGCTGTAAGATGACTCACAAATACGAAACTCTGGACGACCAATGCCCAGCTTGCGGGCGCCCAAACCGCCTGTGTTTCTGCCACCCCCAAGGTGGATTCTTCAGCGATCTGGAAGAGAAACGCGAGTACCAGAGAACACATCCGGATGGCAAGGGCCGCGTGCCGCTGTTTGAGATCAGCAAAGAAGAACAATTGCTTGCTGCCATAAAGCGGGCACGTCCGGAACTCTCGGACGAGGAACTGCAAACCTTCATTGACAAGTTGAACTCTGGGGATTTCTCTCCACAATCATAGAGCGGGCCTTAGACTTCTCCGCTCACCAATTTAATTGGACCTGGGCGGCCATCACGGCCCGATCCTCTCACCATCGATCCTCAAACTCAAATACTCAGATACCTCCAAAACCCTAAGCTCTCCAGAAAAAGTCTCCTGGCTAAAAATTGGACGTTCGCTACATCGTAAGCGGAGAGCACACGCAGTAGGCGCTTATCCGTGCGGTGGGCAGAAATCTTGCTCCGTAGAAAGCTTGACAGGTCTAGGGCATCGACCAAATCCATATCGCCATCTCTCACGCGCCACGCTGACCAAGGTGCGGCCTTTACTATCACGGGTGGCTTTTTCTTTTCAATCTTTGTGCGTTCTCCTCTAACATTCCATGAGCAATGCTCGCTGAGATTTATTCCCGCGCTCCTCAATCTGGTTTCCACATCTGCTCTTACAACGGGATTCCAGGTGCCATTCAACTTGCTCGGATTTTGTTGGCTTGATCTGATTTCCAGTCCGAGTTCCTCGATGCATCCGTATGCAGTTGTAATCGAGAAGGCCATCCGAACGTGCTCTTCCGGAAAGGCTGACTTCGGCAAATTGTCGCCGCGCGCGGGATCTAACTCCATCGCTGGGACCGAGTATGTTTCAATGCTCAGAGAGAGTTTGGCTAATGCATAGATGTGTTGCAGGCTCAAGGAAGTTCGGGCTGCGATCATGCAAGCGAGCGGAATGGTAGACGTTGAAGACATCCTCGGTGGGCCGTCGTCAAATCTGAATCTTTCAGATGGTGAAATGGATTCGACGTAGAGGCGTGGCATGGACGTACCCGAAACCGGAAAGAAATGTTCTCCTAGCACAACATTGAAAGCGCCGAGGATCAGGTTAAGAGCTCGTTGGGCTGTCTTTTCATCTTCGGCTTGAATGACAACTTGTCTCGGTCGATAAGACCGCCCATCGACTATTACTCTAGACATTGAATCTCTCGCCGGGATGAATCTGACCTGCCATTTCTTGCCGCGATATGGGGGTTGCGGAAACCTAAACCAGTCCCAAGCCGCCAACTCCACGAGGAACGATTGAATTTTTCGTTTCCGCATGATCAACTCCACCTACGTCATCACGAAAGCAGTCTAGCTCGAACCCGATGCATGTGTATTGGCTATGTCCAGATTAACGCCGTATCAATCGGACAAGTGGTTTTCAATCTCAAAACCAGGATTCATCCAGTTCCTAAGTGTTCACTTAACGTATCTGCACTAGCATTCTAGACAGCTTTGGTTTAATCTAATCTTGTCGTAAGCGATCCCCTCCGTTCTGGAGCGCGTCGCGAGCGGATGGCCAGGTTCCTTGCCGTCCGAGGATCCAAGCAGCACAAACGCAGTCCTGTCAGGAGTTCTCGCTCGTGACCGGAAAAGATCTTCTTCTCTTGCGGAGACGTGTGGGCTGCACACAGCACGAGCTGGCGGCATTCGCAGGACTACTCCAACAGAACGTTTTTCAATGCGAAAGTGGCCGTCGAACGATCACGCCGAAGTTGGAGCTTCGTCTGACGGCTGGCCTCGCGGCAATCGAAGCGGAGTTGCGGGCGGTGCCGAAGATCACGCACGCGGCGGCGCTGAATCTCACGGAGGAGATGCTTCGGATGCGAGAGGACGGGAGAGCGGCGGCAAGGCGCGCGGCGGTCATCAATGTTCTGCTTCGCCGATTCATTGGAGGAAGAAATGAAAGAGAAAAGCAAACCGAGGAAGGCTGATGCGTATTCACGGCGTTCGCTTGAGAAAGCTGCCAAGGCAGCGATGGAAGCTCGCAAGCAGAAGGATGAGAAGAATGCGCAAACCACGGAGCAGGACCGAGCCGAACAATCTCACGCCCGACAATTTCCAAAGGCGTGACGCTCCGCACTGACAACGCGCAGTAAGGACTCGAAGGTTTTGAAAGGAGAGAAAGATGGCACGGAAAAAAGAATTGAAAGCGCCCGGATGGAGCAAGTGGGCTGCGCAAAAGTCAGCAGAATCCAGAAGCATGCCTCCCGCGCTAACGGCGATACCTGCACCGAAGCCGACCAAAGAGCGAAAGCAAGCGATTCGGCGGGAAGCCGATGCCGTCAAGCTCGCAGCCGAGCAGCAGACCGAGAAGGACAAGCAGCAAAGCAACAAAGAAGTCGTTGAGGACCAGAAGAAAAAGAGAGCGCAACCATGAGCACTCCTGTTCGCGTTCGCCCGCGTACCTTGTCGACAAATCCAACGCCGCGAGTCGCAGCACAGCCGGAGGCTCCTCCCTCTGAGCCTGTCGATCCTTGGAAGTGGGATGGAGAGGCTCTCACGCTAGACGATGGAGTCCATGCCGAGCGGTGGACCATAGACCGGGGTGAGGATGTGACCACGTTGATCTGTTATTCGGGGCCGGACAAAGTGATGCGGTTCCGCGGCGTTCCAGATTTCCGCGGGCAAGTTCATTCGTGGGAGTATTTGAACAACTGGGTTGCCGGTTGGAAGCCACTACATCATCCAGAGGTCTTGCCGCACGTCACCGCAGCGTTCGAGCGCATCCAGAACGAACTCGCTGCTGATCGTGCTCAGAAGGCCGAGGCGGAAGCGAATCGACCAATGACGGCGGAGGAAGTTCTAACCGCTGCTCGGTCCATCACGAACGGACAGTGCGTTCGCGCCGTGGTGATCGATGGCGAAGATCCACGATCTGCCGTTCCGGTCGATCCCGCCCAACTCTCCCGCATCCGGCTCAAGCCGTCGGTCCGCACGGTTGGACTCGTGTACGTTGCGGAGGGATTCAACGGCCCTGAATTTCGAAACAAAGCGTTGAGGGGCGTGGATGAACTCCTTGCCGAGCAGGCGTGCTCCTACATCCAGCAGCGCGGCGTGAGGAAGTGGCGCGGATTGAACCGCACAGAGCGGGTGAACCTAATTGATTCCGGGAATTTGTTTGACTGAGAAAAACAAAAAAAGGAGAAATAAAATGAGCGAACTAGCAGAAAAAATTCCGGCCATAGAAGGAGAGGTTGTGTTGTGCGAAAGGTTCGGATGCCGCACGGACGCGAAGATGTTCGTCAAGCGAGGTGTCGAGCGACGAGCCTACTGCATCTGCCATGCCCTTGAGTCCATAGGAACTGGTGGAAAGCTCGACGCCCACGTTTGCGAACAGTCGGTCATGGATGACACCCCAGTTGAACCAGCCAAGCCAGTCGAAGTGATCGAGGACAAATCCTATTCCCCGATCTCGCCGTATGGGCAGGCATTTTTCTCACTTTCGTTGCCGAAGTCGAAACACCATCAAGCCGTCGCTGTCTAGATTTTAGTGCTTGAAAAAGATAGGAGAAAAAACATGAGCAATCAAAACGAAGCCGGACAAGTCCTCAGCGACGATCTAGCTTTAGAGTTCATCCAAAAGGTCGGCGAAGATCCGCATGCGGTGTTCAGTGACATGTTGGTGACTGCACGGGCTCGCGCCTCGGGGGAAGCGTTCGCGGCCCTTCACCCGGAACTCCGCCGGTCTCTCAAAAACGGCCGGGAAATCGTCAAATTCATGGAGGAAAACGGAATTCCGCTAAACGTCGATGGAATGCAGAAAGCGTACGCCGCGCTCAAGGACATACCCGGTGCTCTGGAGTTCGAAGCGCAAGAGGCTGATGGATCTCACCGGGGCGCGACGACCACGGAGATCGACTTGCGCCGGGTCCCGCACACGAGCCGCGATGCGGAGTTCAAGGCGATGGGAGACGTGGAGTTCCTTCAGTACGTCGAGCGTCTCTCGGCTGATGCGCATAGGCATTTGATTTTGAACGTGCCCTACTTTGTCGCCCGTGAGGAAAAGTTGCTCTCTGAACGGGCGCAACGGGTTGACACGGCAAGACGGTAGACCTTGCGGGCAGAATAGGCGGCTGCGTTCCGCAAGGCGGCGTCGCTCACGTCGTTCCTAAACGCAGCCGCCATTAATATTTGGGCGCAATCCTAATCAGCGTAATCTTCCAAAAATCACATACTTGATTAGTTGCCGGATGGATTTCAAATAGCTGAGGGGCCTCCTCTTTCTGTTCGCATTCGGGAAAGACTTCGAAGTGGTCGCATGTCGTGATTCCACGTTCTGTCTGTGCCCCGATTTCCCGATTCTAAATCTCGTGAGGAGGCGGCGAGAGATTGCAAATTCATGCATTCCGAAACAAACTCGGAAGGGGCCTAGTTCCAATAGGAGAGTGAGGTATGTGGCGAGATTTGCTCAACACCGGGTTTGGAGCTATGTGTATGACGGTTGTTATCCTGGTTTCCGGCAACGGAGACCAATCAACTTCTCTGCAAAGCAAGCCGAGTGTAGCGTCGGCAGACCGAAAAGATTCTCTCGAAAAGAACCTATCAGATTTAACCGAGCAGATAAAGGACCTGAAAGAACGTGTTCAGATCATAGAAACAAAACAGGCCAAGCTTCAGACACAGCCCCAGGTCGAGGTCCTTCCTGCTGACTTAACCGAGTTGTCTCGATTCGATTGTGAGTCTGACTTCAACCGAGCGCACGCTATAGCTCTAGCCCAAGGAACACCAGGTTATACTTTGGAAGGGGCTGCGGCTATGAATTGCACGCAGCGACTCGCGAAGGTCACAGAGAAGGTCATGCGTAATCTAGAACACCGCTGAACAACTGAAGGAAAACATGGGGATAGGCGGGAGTTTTCCGAATCATTTTGCTGAGAACTGTGGCCGAGTCGAGCACCGGTCATCCGACGTCAAGAAAACGTTCCGTCTGTTCCCGGTTTCCTCCAAAAGTGAGCAAGAAACCTAGGTAACATGAGCTAGGCTGAGGAGGGCCATCCATCTTGAAGAGAATGCTTCTAGGTCTTTTCGGAATGCTTGTGCTAGCGACCTGCTCCGCTCAAAGAGCGCCGATACCTGTCTACGTCCAAATCCAATATTTTGATGAATTCAACAACGGCGTTGTCAACGCACTTAGGTCACGCGTTGCTGCCACTACTCGTTATGCGCTCGCTGAGAACCCGACGGCAACGACATTGCTTGTAGGGATCAATTGCGCGGAAATGAGTTCAATTACACACCTGACCTATCCTTCGCACAACAGCGGAGTATGCGCGTGGGGTATAGGCTACTATCCCTCGAACCTCGGTTTGCCGGTGGCGCTCCTAAGTTCCGGACTGGCAACAGGGTCTGCTTCGACCGTGGGCGAGGGCATGTTTCAGGAATTCGTCAGATTAACAGACGACCACGCCTTGTCCGCCGTGGACCAAAGATTACAGACGGCGCTAAAGGCAACAGCCGAAAAAGAAAGGGGGCGGCCATGACCGTCCGCGGCTAGTGAATCATCGTTGAGGCGGCGTTTTAGAAGTCATGCCCCCCGTTGGTGGCGTCGCATGATTCATGGCGTAGAGACGCACAATCCAATCGCGGAAATCTTTATATTCTGCTGCCGCTTGCTCGATGAGCTGCAGTATGTTATTGGCCAACGTCTGAATGTAATCCTCAAATGTTAGATCACGAGGAGTGACGCTCTTTGCCTTGAGCAATGGGCCCTCGCCCAGACGGGCGCAAATACTCGACGCATCCGGGGCGACAATTTCAACATCAACCTGTCCCGGCCTGGCTTTCAATGCAGTTCCGAGCAATTCGCGCGCCCGAGTGTCTGTGGGAGGGAACGAATATCCCACGATCACAATTCTGTTCACTGAGTTCAGTAGGTTCGCGGCTTGATTCCAGAGACCATTGATCTTGGTTTGATAAACATCATATTTCTTCTGTCGAACTGGCGTTATCAGCACAGGGGATGACGGAATTCCATCACCATCCGGCTCTTTGAATGGCGTGAAAATACCCCAGTGCGCCATCTTGACAAACACTCTTCCCGGTGGAGCAGCAAGATGCTCACTCTTGAAAAACTTTCCAGGTAAGTTGGGCGGGTAAAAGCCATAGCACGTGGGGACGTAGCCCCCTCTCCAGCGTCGCTTGTGTGTCTGATAGGGAAGAACAGATTGCCAATATAAAAAGATTTCGTCAGAAGCGGGAACAGTGGATGAGTACTTTAGCGTTTGGAAGTTTACAGCCACGATTGGCACCAACCAATTTGTGGACCCGTGCAGCTTCAATAGCTTCCACTCGGTTGAGAATTCGGATTCAGCCTTAACGGCAGGCGTCCACACGCCGTCCAAAACGGACTTAAACCGCAAACCGTAACCACGATTGGGGTTCCAACCCCCCGTACCTGCCAGGGCCCTATCGAGCAGCGTGTCCCAATTAAACGTTATGAAAGTATCGTGCGGGCCGCAAAAGTCGAGGAGATAACGGTAGAGAGATTCGGTGGGTCCATTCTGGGCTTCGTTGATGACATTGGCGAAGATGAAGCCCATGTTGTTGAAAGTCATGGCGTACGAAAACATCTTCGAGGCTTCATCGCCGCTTAGGGGGCCTTTGCCCTTTTTCAATCGCAATTCATCAATTCCTCTTTCGAGCGACGTCATGAAGTCTTCGATGTTCTCATTCCACTTGGGCACGTCGGGCACTGAAACGCCCCGATAGTCGCGAAGAAAGTCAATGAAGGGGCCAATGTACGCATTGAACCCCCGTGACGTGGGTAGTCGATGAAACGCTTGAAAGAAGCCGTTCGCGAGTGGCACGGAAACACCCGACGCGTTCAAGTCGTAATGACAGGAAGCTCCCGCTCCGAATATCCAGACAGTCCTCGCCGCCCCACGGAGAATTTTCGCTCTATCGCGGGCGCATAGGTTCGCCCAGCAAAAGGAGAGGAAATCGGCGCTCATCGAGCTTATGTCTATGTTTTTCATCGGGACAAAACCGCGGGCACCATTCCTCAATAGGCCGAATACCTGTCCAGTCTCGACTCTAAAATGATCCGTCGGTCGAAGTTATGGAAGGCAGAAAAGATCTCAGACATGATCACACACAGACCGGCCCAATTTTCGTTCTGAGTCAGACCTATCTCGTCGCGTGCCTTTGCCAACTTGTCTTTGAATAGCTTGTGGACTTTGTCTTTGTCGGTATCCGACAAAGCGCCTTGATATTTACTCATACTATGAACGTAACCGCCCCAATGTACCGGGAACAGTTTTCCGTTTTCCCTTAAGACGTCTTCGCCCAAGTAAAGCTCGATGCTGGCCGCCGCTCCGTTAATGTTCATCGCTCTCCGTCCCGACGGCCCGATCGTCGGATACTTGCGTAACCCCGTGAAGTTGGGGAGTTTCAGTACAGCGATGTTGCCTGGGAGGTTTATTTGCCGAAGCAACCGAATAGCTTCATGCCCAATCGTGTCATTGTCGAAAATTGCGACTACCTTGTTTGCGATACCCGCTCCGGCAAAAGATTTGACGAGCCTTGCCAGTTGGGACGCACCGCCCTCGACTCTAGCTGACTCGAAGTCCATGAAGGAAAAATAATCATGGATGTGGGGGTATAGCAACTTCATAGCCTCGGAGATGATCCAGCCATCCGTTCGGCCTTCGGTGAGGACTACTACTTTGGAGCTAGCTGCGTATTCGCCCGCGGCTAGCTCAGAGGAAATGACCACACAGTCTTCATCTTTGTCTAGATATCCTTGTGCGACGAGGTCAGTCAGGTTATAAGACAGGGTTTCCGCTCCTCTGCATGTTTCCAACGTAAGGCGCAATGGAATGTACAAGTCTGCTCCTGAATAGCCGTACCAGTGTTCCCCCTCGAGCATGAACTCTTCCAAATTCACAGCGGACTTATGCGGCGAATGTCGAGTGGGAGTTCCTTTGCCACCCTTCCTAATTTGGTCGAGAGCGGCAAGCCATTTGTCCACGTCCACGGACTTCAGGAGTCTAGCTCGGTTTTCGTAGTACTCCTCCATTCCCTGTGTCGGCTCGGAATATTCCTTGGCTTGTGCCCGAATATTTCTTAGAAAGGCTTTTTTCGCGGTAGAAAGCGTGTACCCCAATAGTTCTAATCGGTCTTTAATCGTCGCCGCGGGAGCACTGTAATAGACGAACTCAACCACTCTTTGGGGGTCTTCCGTATCAATCCAACTGGAAAGAGGATTTGGCAAGTTTCGAACGGCAATTCTCTGAACCCGCTTATCTGAGGAGCGAAAGAGCTGCATCAAACGAAAATCAAAATCGTACTTCGTCGAGCCTATATGCAAGGACTCGAGCCAACATTCAGCGTATGCACCCATGATTTATTTATGATAAGGCGGCGGCCAAAGACGCGCTACCACCAGTCGGTATCGTCCGGTGGCCTTCTCGAGCGACGATGAGAACGGAATTGCTGCGATTTGACGGCGCTGTCGAGCGGGATCCGGCCGTCGATTGAGTGGACGAAGGAGCATTCCGGGGAGTAGGTAGCGAAGACGCATCAGTGGTTTGCGGTGATGCGAAAGTGCGGGGGCGAAGTCCAGGAGCCTTTGCCTGGCGGCTGTCCAGTAGCATGTTTGGCATATGCGCCCTTCGGCTATTAGCATGTCCCCGCAAACGAAAAGGGCCGGAACCTCCCGGCCCTAGGCCTTGCGTTCTGTTTCGTGCGTGCTTCTGCCCGTGTCCAGGCCACCCTACTTATGCCGACTTCAATGCCGCGTGAGCCGTATCCCAACAAACGCCGAGTCGCTTCGCCGCGACAGTCAGGGGCAGCCCTTGCGCCACCAGCGCCTTGAGTGCGGGGAGATCCACAACAATCTTCGGTCGCCCAAGCTGAACCCCTTTCGCCCTCGCGTGCCGCAGTCCGGCATTGACGCGCTCGACGATGAGGCTTCGCTCTAGCTCAGACACGGCACCGAGAACGGTGAAGATCATCCGACCGACAGGCGTCGAGGTGTCGACCTGCTCGCGGAGACTGATGAAGTCGATCTTGAGAGCTTGGAACGTTTCCAAGGCTCGGAGCAGGTGGGAGACAGAGCGCGCAAACCTGTCAAAGCGCCAGACTGCAACGGCTTGGAAGCGTTGCTTTTGCGCATCAGCCATGAGGCGATTCAGCGCGGGCCTCGAATCTTTTGACCCGGAGATCCCACGATCAACGTACTCGCGGGCAATGGTCCAACCGCGGGCTTGGCAAAGCTGGCGAAGTTCTCGAAGCTGAACCTCTGGATCTTGCTGGTGGTTGATGGTGGATACGCGAGCGTACAGAGCGACCTTCATTTGCTCCTCCTAGATCGGGCCGCCTTGACGTAGCGGCTGTGAGGATGACGAGTCCAACGCTTGAGGGCACGGGAAGAAAGAGCCGCGCCCAGAAGATTTTTGTGGATCGAAAACCAAGGAGGGCTTTCTTCAACCCCTTCGTCATGGGGGTCTTGATTCATGCCTACTTTATAGTACAAAGGCCTTTGCCATGTCCAGCATTATTTTATGACTTGGTGACGGTCCATCAGTCATTAACAAGGGCCAGGAGCTTACCCCAAATGTGGACCGGGCTGTGGTAGAATCTAGACATGCGATTGACCGCGAGAATTGTTGGGACTGATTCCGTTCCCAAACGCCTAAAGTTGGCGACGACGTCGCCCGCTCGCCAGTGTCTAGCAAATCTTTCCGTGGAGCTGGAATGCCGGAAACATTTGCTGAGCCAAGGCGATGGCTCACAGTTCAAGAAGCTGCAACACACCTAAGAGTCACAACAAACTTCATCCGCAATTTACTCTGGGACGGCCAAGTCCCCTTCACTCGTGCGGGCCGACGTTTCATCGTCGATTCACGCGACCTTGATCATTGGGCTGAGACCAACAAAGAGCGCAATGGGAACTGAGGGCTAGTTTTTCTATGGACACTTCACTGTATTGTATATATAGCTATATGCGAAATGAAGAGCACAGGCCAAGTCGCGGCGGAGATCGGCGTTCGCAAGGGTACCCTGATAGCGCGGGCCTAAACCGAAGGACCGCAAGAAAGGACCGAAGCAATGAAGGGCGAGCAAGAGCAGGATGAGTCTGTGGATCAGAAGCGCGGTGAATACGGAGCCGGGCGAATCTGGAAGATCGGCAACCGATGGTGGGTTCAGTGGTACGTGAATGGGAAGCAGATGCGTGAGAGCAGCAAGTCCACGACGAAGGCGGTGGCGGAGAAGTTGCTCAAGAGACGGATCGGAGAAGCCGAGGCTGGCCTGACGCCGGATCTTCATGCCAGACGTCTCCGATACGAGGAGATGCGCGATGCTCTGTTCGCCGACTACCGTAACAACGGTCACAAATCATTGGAGCGACGGGCAGACGGCTCGGAGCGGATATGCGGCGTCATGCCTCTGGACGAAATGTTCGCAAAACATCGTGCGGGCAACATCACGACGGCGAAGATCCGAGAATTCATCGGCAAGCGAAAGGCGGACGGGATTCCGAACGCCACCATCAATCGGAGCTTGGCCGCGCTGAGGCGGATGTTCTATCTAGCTCTTGAAGACAAGCTGATTCGCTTCGACGACATCCCGCATTTCCCGATGCTTGCTGAGGACAACGTCCGAAAAGGGTTCTTGGACCATGACCAATTCATTCGGCTGCGCGATGCCCTCGCCGAGCACGTGAGGCCGATCTTCACCACCGGCTACTACACCGGGATGAGGTTGGGAGAGCTGGCGGGTCTACGCTGGCATCAGGTTAAGCTGCGTGACAGGCAGATCCTCCTTAACCCCGGCGAGACAAAGAACAAGGAGCCACGAATCGTTCCGTTGAACAGCGAACTGTTGGCAGTCCTGGAGATGGAGCTTGCCAACCGGAACGAGAAGGCTCCGAACTGTCAGTGGGTTTTCAGTCGAGACGGTCAGCCGGTTGGTTGCTTCCGCAAAGCGTGGACGAACGCATGCGTGCGAGCCGGGCTCGGAATGTGGATTTACGTCTGCAAATCAAACGACTGCGGCCACGAATCGGATTCAAAAACCAAAGCGTGCCCGAAGTGCGAGGGCAAGACTCGACGGGCATATCAAGGTTTGATTTTTCACGATCTCCGCAGGACCGGCGTGAGGAACCTCATGCGGTCGGGCGTTTCTCAAACGGTGGCTATGCGGATCAGCGGTCACCGCACGCTTTCCGTATTCCAGCGCTACGACATCACCGACGAGCGCGATCTCACAGAGGCAGCAAGGAAGCAGGACGCCTACTTTGCCGAGCAGAAGGCGAAGATCGAAGCCGACCGTCACGACGCACCTCAGCCACAACTCGTCCAGTGAGTTTTCGGTTTAGGGTAAATTTGGGGCAAACCGCTTCAAGCCATCGCGGACATCACCGCTAACTGCTTCAAAAGTTTGGCTGGGAGACCTGGACTCGAACCAGGATAGCCAGATTCAGAGTCTGGAGTCCTACCAATTGGACGATCTCCCAGCCGATGGGAGGAAAAAAAGGAACCGCAGCTTGATCCCGATGACCGGGGCAGCCACGATTCTTCACATCTAATTTAATCGGGATTCGCTGGTGCGTCAACCGCGGGCGGAAGTTGCTGGCGTCGATTCCGTTGCCTCGGAACCCGCCACGAGCACCATTTGGCCTTTGCTCATGGTGAATTCCTGACCGCCCCAGGTGACGCGGTTGGAAGCAAAGCTCGCTAACCAGACGGCCGAGTAGAGGGCGTCGCGCAGCGGAACGAGCCAGAGTTTGTGGCGCAGCACATCGTCGCCAACTCCCCAGACTCCGACGGTCCAAGCCATGACGTGACGCAACACAAGGTAGGCGATCAGGTAGGCAGCGGCGATCCCCTTTGTGGGAGCGACGAGCGCCGCCAGCAGAGCCCATGGCAAGCCAAGGGTGAAGATCAAGCCAAAATAAGAAAGCGGGCGGCAGAGACGTACCGTACGTGCCCAGCGAAGCTGATGATCCCAGAAACTTTTGGCCGTTTGCGCAGGATACATGGTCCAAACGGGCTCGCGGGAAAGAAGAACGCGTCCACCGGCTTGGGCAATGCGCAGGCCGAGCTCGTAATCGTCCGCCAGCATTCCGGCGATGGACTCAAAGCCTCCGATTTTGGAGAGCCAGCGCTTGGTCGTGACTATCGAGGCGCCCAAGGCAAAGTTTATGCCCTCGGTCCACTCAGCCATCAGTACGCCGGCGAAAAAATCGCTGGATGCCCCGATGGCTTCGAGCTCCGCGCCAAGGTTTTTCTCGGCGATGCCGCGGTAGAAAGAGGTGACCGCACCGGTGCTTTCGTCCACAAATGGAGCGACGACTTCGTGCAAATAGTTTGGGCCGACACGCACATCGCCGTCTGTAAGAACAAGGATTTCGTGGCGTGCTTCCCCAGTGAGCCGCGCGAGCTTGTTCACCTTGCGATTGGCGCCCAAGTTCTCCGCGCCGACGAGCAGACGGATCTGGCGCTCCGGAAACTCGGCGATGAGTCGATGGATGAGCGGAACAGCCGGGTCCGCGTCGTCATTCACCGCAAAAAGAATTTCGTAGTCAGGATAATCCTGGTGACAGAAGCTCGAATAATTTTCGTAACTGGCAAAGTCCACGCCGCGGACTGGTTTCAGAAGGCTCACGGGAGGCGCGTAGTTTCGCTGCTTGTGCTTGCGCTCGCGGCGGAAGAAACGCCAAGCGGCAAAAGTGGCCGCAACGTAATACCCAAGGGGCGCGGCCGCCAGAAGCAGCACTGCATCACGCCATCCTGAATGAAATATCATCACGCCGAGATTCTCTTCCTGATTTCTGAGATTACCTGGATAGATCGATTGAGCGCCGCTCTCCTAGCTTGCCACAAAGAGGAACGCTTCGGTATTTATCGCTGGCCTGGTGAGTCAGATGGAGCACGGCGAGAGTCGCGCAACGGCGCGTGTATTTCCACACTTACTTAACGTTTGCCGAGCCACACCAGCGTGACCCCAATGCAAACGATCAGTACTCCCGCCCAGCGCCGTGGAGTCACGCGTTCCCCGAGAAAGAATTTTCCGCCGAGCGCCCCCGCCGCATAGTTCAGCGCGGTCACGGGTACGACAAAGCTGACGTTTTCGATGGAGAGCACGGCCAACAGCGAAAAGAAAGCGAGCGCCATCATCGCGACACCGATCCACATCCAGGGAACCTTCAATGCGCGCAGAATGACGCGGACAACCGCGAGGGGGCGAAAATCCGTCACTTCTCCCACGCGTTTCATGGCGCGCGTGACGCAAATCTCTCCGCCCGTTCCGCTCACCACAACGAAAAATAAAAGCAGAGCTTCGCGCATACTCAGCGCACCTCGGTGGTACGCGGAGGAGTATTCCCAACGACGAAAACACCGAGACAAATGACGACGATGCCTGTCCAGTGCAGCGGTGAAATCCTCTCACCCAGATAGAAGTAACCCAGAAGAGCGACGACCAAAAGAGCAATCGAGGAAGCCGGCTGCACATAACTGAAATCAGCCCAGGAAAGAATAAGCATGTAGGCGACGAAAAAGGTGAGCAGCGAGGCGACGCCGAGCCAGATGTAAACCGAGGCGAAAACCAGCGAAATGATATGAGGCAGTCTCGAAGGCGCCCAGCTGACCGCCGAGCCGACATTTTTCATGCCCTTGCCAAGCAACACGTTTCCGAGAGGCGCGAAGACCACCATAATCAGAAGCATGCAATACGTCTTGAAGTGCAGGCCGCGCGAAGACATCACGCAGAGGGCGTGCCAGGCGCCAGAATTGGGAAACGAAACTGAGAGGCGAGAGCCGCAAAAGCCCGAATTCGCCCGCCAAGCAATCGTGAGAAAGAAGCAAAAGTCTTCATCGCAGCGAACTCGGATGCATCCGAAGGCTCCCCAATCATTATTGCACGATTTACGAAGGCGTCCCAACGACGGCTCTTTGTCGATAAAATCCTGATGAGGCGCGGCCAAATCACCGCATTGGTATTTCGAACGGGGCTGACGAATCAGCTGCCTATGCGGCTTTTGGGGAGTGGAAATCAACGTAATTTGCTATTATTTTGTGGCTCGCAGTAAACTCCACGAATATTCTGAAAGGACCGGCTACAGAAAAAAGAATGATCGCCGCCCTGAACCGGTTGTTTGACATTCCGCCTTCCGGACCTCGAACCGAAATCGTAAACGCCGGTCAATGTGTCATCCCAGTATCGCTGAAAAATACTGCTTTACCATCCCGACCCGGGGACCGCAATGACGGCGAGTAACTTCACCTACATTTTTCTGGGCGTCGCGGCCATCCCATTTGTCTATTATTTCCTCGCGCTTTACAGTTCGTGGCAGTTTTTCCGTCACGCTAAGAACTCTATGCAACCTTCGGATTACACGCCTCCCGTAAGCAATCTCAAACCGATTCGCGGACTGGATTCTGAGGCATACGAAAACTTTGCGAGCTATTGCAATCAGGATTATCCCGACTACGAGCTGCTTTTTGGCATCGGCGATGGCGACGAAGCCGTTTTGGAAGTCATTGAAAAGCTGAAGCGCGATTTTCCGCACCGGCGCATTCGAGTGGTCCACGTCTCCGGCCATACCGCAGCCAACGACAAAGTCGTCAAGCTGGCCCGCCTGGTGAGTGAAGCTCAAAACGAAGTGCTGGTCATCAACGATAGCGACGTTCGCGTCCGGCCGGACTACCTGCGTTCCGTGGTCGCGCCTCTCCGCGACCCTAAAATTGGTGCCGTTACTTGCCTATACGTTTCGACGCAGGAGCACACGTTTCTACAGAAACTCCAATCCATCGGCATGTTTTGCGATTTTTACCCGGGGATAATGGTCGCTTGGCGACTGGACGGAGTAAAGTTCGCCTTCGGACAGACGATTGTTACCACGCGAAACCATCTCGCGGGATTCGGCGGCTACACCGCGATTGAGAACCGCCCCGCCGACGACTTGCTTGTCGGACGGTTGGTTGCCGGGCAGGGTTTTGAAGTGGCGCTGCTGCCGTACACGGTCGAGACGGTGGCTGACTTTAAATCCTTCGGCGAATTTTTCTTCAAGCGCCTGCGCTGGATGACCGTGATGCGGCACATGCGGCCTTGGGGACATATCGGCCTGATTTTTACCCAAGGGTTAGCGTGGTCGATCGCTGCTGTGTCGGTTCATCCCTCCGCGCTAGTAGCTTTCTTATATCTCGGTGGCTACGTTTGCGTGCGCGCGGCAATGACTTGGCTGATCGGCGTCTGGGGATTGAAGCAAGCCGGCGTATGGAAAGAGATGGCGCTTGTGCCCGTGTGGGACGCGTGGGCTTTGCTGATCTGGCTGCTGAGCTTCGGGCGCAGGAGCATACGCTGGCGGGACATTGACTATCGCATCCGCGGAGGGATGCTCGTCCCCGTGGCTCCTCCTGCTCCGCAAAAATGAGTGCTTCGGAGAAAGCCGGCTCCTGTTTCACATTCCCTTCTGTGGATAAATATGGATGCGAGAAAGTGTGATGGGTGACGCACCTCCCTACGTGATCCTCGGCCGGGGACGTTGGGCAACGCGGATGCAGAGCATCCTCGCTGCGGAAGGCCGTGGCGTCTCCAGCATCCCAATGACACGGCGGGCTTCCGGCGAGACTGATAGCACCTATAGGTCGCGTTTCTCCGAAGCAATGGCCGCAAGCAAGGCACAAATCGCGTGGCTCTGTGTACTGCCCGGACCTCATGTTCCGTTGATGATCGAAGCCGCATTGGACGCTGGCCTGCACGTTGTAGTGGAGAAACCGTGGCAAGGCTCGCAACGCGTGACCTCATCGCTCGTGGCCAGAGCCAAATCGCTGCACCGTCTCCTCGCCGTCCATTTCGAGTATTGCCTTCTCGAAGAAGTGGATCGATGGCGTAGAGATTTTCACCCGGGAACTGGACTTCGCTTCGGGGGCCATTTTTTCTTAAGCAGGCCCGATCATACGGGGATGCCCGCGATGGACAATCTAGGCTCTCATCTGCTGGCCATAAGGGCTTACGCGGCCCCGCAGCCAGCGTTGCAAGAAATTCGTTGCGGTTACGAGCAGCCGGATGAACGCTGTGTTTGGCTGGAGAAACGGAACACCCGCGTGGCATTCCTCGATCTTCTGGCGAACAAGGAGCCCATAATTCAGCGCTTTATAGGGAAAGTGGAAGACTCCCTCGAACAGGCCGAGTTCCCTCTTGGACTGGAACTCGCCTTGCGCACGGCAAACGACGCCGAGGCCCTCCGCTGAGGGCCCGCGTCACCCAAGAATGAAAATGTTGGCGGCGAAAAGCCTAGTGGTGAGAATGCTTTTTGGCTTTTTCCACGGGCTCGCTCGCAGTTTGGACTCGCGATGCTCCCAAAGAGTTCCTTGCCGTCTTGCTCATCTGCAGGCGCCGGTCATTGCGCGGCTCGCGCCAATTCACTTGCGGCAGCATCAGCGAGGCATCTGCCCGGTCGCGGTACTTGACCGCTATGTTCATCAGCGAGTCCAGCAAAGAATCGGAAAGCAAGTGTGGCTTCAGGCCCAGGTCGATTAGCTTGGAGTGCTTCGCGTTGTAATAATGTTCCTCGGCTTCAACGCGCGGATCTTGCAGGTGGTCGACCTCGACGTTTAGGCCGAGCTTCTTGCCCGCGGCTACAGTCATCTTCGCGAGCTCACCTACCGAAAACTGTTCTGTAAACTGGTTATAGACGCGGCATTCTCCCCTAGCCGCTGGATTCTCGCACGCAATTTCAATGCAGCGCACCGTGTCGCGAATATCCAAAAAGCCGCGCGTCTGCCCGCCCTTGCCATAGACGGTCAGCGGCTGTCCGATAGCCGCTTGAATACAGAAGCGGTTCAGCACCGTGCCAAAAACATCGTCGTAGTCGAAACGATTGATGAGCGCCTCGTCCATGGACGTCTCGTCGGTCGTCGTTCCATAGACCACGCCCTGGTTCAGGTCCGTGGCGCGCAGCCCCCAGATTTTGCAGCTGAACATGATGTTGTGGCTGTCGTGCACTTTCGAGAGGTGATAGAAAGAGCCGGGCTGCTTCGGAAACGGCAGGATATCTTTCCGGCCGTTATGCTCGATGGTGATGTAACCCTCTTCAATGTCGATATTCGGCGTTCCGTACTCGCCCATGGTCCCAAGCTTGACCAGGTGGCAATCCGGGCGATGCTCCCGGAGCGCAAAGAGCAGATTCAGCGTACCTACCACATTGTTGACCTGCGTGAAGACCGCGTGGCTCCGGTCGATCATCGAGTAAGGAGCTGAGCGCTGCTCGGCGAAGTGCACAACCGCGTCCGGCTCGAAAGCCCGCAACGTGGAGGCGAGAAACTCGTAATCGCAAACGTCGCCATAGAAAGATTCGATGGTCTTGCCGCTAACCGCCTGCCAAACGCGCAAGCGATCGGAGAGCGGACGAATGGGAGTCAGGGTTTGTGCGTTGAGTTCGTGGTCCCACAGGCGGCGGACAAAATTGTCCACGATGGCGACGGAATGCCCTTGCTTCGACAGGTACAGAGCGGTTGCCCATCCACAATAGCCATCCCCCCCAAGCACAGCAATCTTCATCGTTCCTCCTTAGTGAAATCACCCTGGGCCCATTGACTCGTGGTGCGGCACGTTTTTCTTGCGCCAGCCCAAACAGGATGAGAAGGCGAGCTTATAGCGCCCAGCCGTAGTCTCCGTCTATTGTTAATAAATACAGTATACGTGATTAGGGCTAAAATCTGTCCCCTCGTCGCTCGAAAAAACCATCACGAATTACCACTCTAGTTAGAGGCACCAGACTGTTCTTTTCTACAAGCAAGGCATTCCCAAAGCAAGCCGCGAAAAGTGAAGTTGGCCAAAACGCCATCTCAGCGCGTGAAATGGTAGAGACTATTCCTTGATGCCGCATGAGGCCCGTTTGCGGGGACGAAACCGATCCGGCCAACGGATGATTGGTCAGGAGGCTCTTCCCCCCGCTGCTTGCCACTACACTGAGCCTGTCCCGCCCAACAAGATTTTCCAGCGCGGGCACGCCCGAATCCAGCGCGACCAGGTAGTAGCGTTCAGGCTGCAGCCACAGCTCCTTAAATTGAGCGTCCTCAATAAAAACGCTTGGAGCGCCGGGCGCGTAGGAGCCGTATTCCAGGTTGTTGAAGCGCCCATTCAAAATCAGCGCTGTCCGGTTCGTATAAAAAAAGATAGAAGAAAAAGTGTAATAAGCCTTTCCGGAGATCAGCTTTCCTTCCGGCGCACGGAGCAAGGCTTCCGCAAGCGGGCGCGAAGAAAGGTAAGGATCGAAAACGACCATAGCCAAACGAGCCGCGTGAAAGAAAAGCACCATCATCAGCGCCGCCGAGAGAAAAGCGCGCAATCCAGCGGATCGGAACGCGCCAACAGCGCCAACCAGAAAAGCACCAGCCGCAATCAAAAGCGGTACACGCAAGTACGCAAGGGACTCGATCGTGAGGTCCTCCATGTGTCCAAGAGAGAGCTTGTAGGCCGAGGGATGTTGGCTGAGCGCCGAAGAGATGTC
>Ga0210409_10001347_pt1 | contig 32581 bp, 21 predicted proteins | sample IncBWH17MmetaG_FD_161649 | JGI IMG/M metagenome (GOLD analysis project Ga0210409, IMG submission 161649) | Forest soil microbial communities from Barre Woods Harvard Forest LTER site, Petersham, Massachusetts, United States - Inc-BW-H-17-M | ecosystem: Environmental > Terrestrial > Soil >...
TGCCGTATGAGTGCATTTTAGGGTAGCGTGGCACACCGTCGAGAAACTCTGCCATGACCAACGCAGTTCTGTATGGCTCCTCGTCAAAGGGCAGGTTTCGCGTTTCGGGACTCGCCTGAAGCAGCTCGATCAAACCAGTGCCGCCAATCGGAGCATGTTCATCAGGCACCCAACCGCCGCCAAAACCCTACGGAAAATGTTCGGTGAACTTCCGAACGTCACGTTCCGCGACACCGAGTACCTTGGCGACCTCGGCAAACGCGCTCCGGGCCTGAAAGGTCGAAAACCCGCCGACCACGGCGCAATGTTCTCGTCCGTATTTCTCGAAGATCAGCTTCACCACGTCATCCTTGAAGTCGTGGGCAAAATCCATGTCAATGTCCGGCAGTTTGTGCAATGCCATGCGCTCCTTGTTCAGGAATCGGCGGAAATACAGATTGAAGCGGATGGGGCAGACCCCGCTGATTTCAAGACAGTAACAGACCATGCTGTCCGCCGCGCTGCCGCGCGTAATCCATTCGATGCCGCGTCGCCGACACTCCTGAAGGAAGTCCCAGGTGATGAGGAAATATTCCTCGTAACCAACTTCGTTGATGATGCCAAGTTCCTCCGTCACTTGCGAGTGGAACTGTTCGGCCCGCGATCCATAGCGGTGGCGCAAACCTTGAATTACCAGTCCCCGCAGAAACTCGCTCGGCGGCGAACCGTCTGGCGGCACAAACGCGGGGAATTGAGGTTTGCCGAAAGGAAAATCGAAATTGCACCGCTCGGCGATTTCGAGTGTGGTTCGCAGCCAGTCGGGATGACCCTTGGTCGCGAGCGTCATCTCGTCGGGAGAGCGAAAGTGAAAACGATCTCCACGCCGCTTTTCTGGATGTTCCTCCCGCAAAAGCGTGAGCGTGCGAATGCTTTGCAGAATGTCAAACTTTTGCCGGCCGTCAGGCGTCGCATAACGAATCGCGGGGCACGCCGCCGCTGAAAAGTCGGTCGGCATCTCTCGTGCGCTGACGATGCGATAGAAGCGACGGGGGAACATTTCCGCCAAACGCACGTCATCGCTGACGGCAATCAACCCCTCCGTCAGTCCGTGGAATTCTTCGCGGCGGAATGGGCGACGTTGCTGGGTGGCGACAGAGGTTTCGTCGTCATCCCTGGCGGTGTGTTCGGCGTGACGCGAGAGCAGACGACAAAGGTTGTGATACCCGTTCGTTGACTCGACGTAGAGCAACACGGGTTTGTCTCCAACGCTGATCTCCGCGCCAACAATCGGCTTCACCCCGGCATCCTTTGCCGCCTGGACGAATTCGACGACCCCGTGCAGGTTGCCCGTATCGGTCAGCGCGACTGCCGGGAGTTTGTGCCTTTTCGCCAGTTCTACAATTGCGGTCGGCGAAAGCGTGGAGTCAAGAAACGAGTAATGGCTGTGGACGCGCAATGGCACATAGGCGCTGACTTCGCGCTTGACGGTTGAAACGCGGCGTTGGGCGGTCGCCTTTGCGGGCTGGGGTGATGCCGAAATTGCGTCGGTGGGTGGCTGCAACAGTCGGAAATCGTGTCCACGCAAAATCACGGAGTGTCCCCGTGATTTGCGGAGTGCGTCAATCACTACAGCCAGCCGCGCTTGTGCGTCCTGGCGCTGGACTGAAACTGCCAGAGGAAGTTCACTCCGAAAACGGCCATCGTACACATTCGAGAGCTTCAACGAAACCAAGCGCAGGCTCACCCGCCGTTTCCACGCTTGACGCAGCATTGTGTGGAGATGCCCGTAAACGTCCGTTTCCAAATCGGTCGGTTCGAGAAGACTATCGCCCACCTGGTCTTCCCCCATGTCGTTGTACCGAACGCGGACGCAGAGCGTGCGGACACTCCGGCCTTCTTCTCGGACCTTCGCAAACAAATGATCCGCCATGCGGCGTAGCGTGGCTTCGGCGAAGTCCTCGTCGGTCAAATCGCTCGCGAAGGTTTCCTGCTGGCTGAAAGATTTCTGTGGCTCGCGTTCTGGAAGCAGCGGGCGTTCGTCAATTCCGTGCGCGAACTCCCGGATAGTGGCTGCTTGGTTGCCCAGGAGAAGCCCCAGCATCTCCAGCGGCATCGCCGCGATGTGACGAATCTCCACTAGGCCGGCGGCATTGAGCCGCACGCTCGTTTTTGGGCCGACGCCTGGGAGCCACTTGTTTGGAAGGGGGTGAAGAAATGCCGCTTCACCTCCTGCTGGAACTTCGTCAAACGCAGAAGGCTTGTTGAGTTTCGATGCAATGGCGCTGACGAGCTTGTTCGCTCCGATGCCCTCACTGACTGTGATTTTGAGCTTTTGGCTGATGGCCTTCCGAATGGTCAGCGCGATTTCAACGGGCGATTTCCGAACGCAAGACAAGTCGAAGTAGCCTTCATCAATGGAAGTCTGCTCCACGTCCGGCGTGAAGTCGTAGCAATAGCCGAACATTGACTTGGAGAACCATTCATAACGCTCACAATCGGGAGGAAGAACAATGAGCTTCGGACAGAGCTTGTACGCCCGCACAGTCGGCATCGGTGTATAAACGCCAAACTTCCGCGCTTCATACGACGCAGAGGCTATGATCCCGCGCTTCTGGCCACCGACCGCAACGGGTTTGCCACGCAGCTTCGAGTCGGACGCCTGTTCGACCGCAGCGAAAAATGCGTCCGCGTCCAAATGAACGATGGTCCGCATGGGTCATTCCCGCGCCTTTCGGATGAGCACTCGGAACACGCCTTGAATCACCAGTTCCTCGGATGGGATTAGGTCTGGATACTTCGGGTTCTCCGCCTTGAGGAATGGTTTGCCGTTCTTGACGACAAACGTCTTGAGGGTGTTCTTCCGGTCAATCAGGGCCGCGACGATTTGCCCGGCACGCGGCTCCGGGCCGTGCTCGAAGACGGCTATGTCACCGTCGCAAATGTGTTTCCCGATCATGGAATCCCCAGTGACCCGTAGCGCGAAAGTGTTCCGGGTCGGTTTGAAGCCAAGCGTCGCAACATCTACCGTGATACAGCCTTCCGCTTCCTGTTCGCGCCGTTCTGCGAAACCGGCAGGTATAGAGCCAAAGAGAGCAATGTCTACTGTGCGGCTTCGGAGCCTCTGGAGCGGAGTGGTAATCCGCACTGAGCGTGCTTTCCCAGGTTCGGTGGTGAGGACGCCCTTCTGCCGCAGCAAACGAAGGTGCTCCGTTACCGAATTCAGGCTGCGGAATCCGAATTGCTCGGCAATCTCCTGAAATGTCGGGGTTGCACCCTCTGTCCTTTGCCATTTTTGGATGAAATCCAATATTTGCTGTTGTTTTCGCGTCAGTTCGGACATACTGTATATTATTACAGTATATTGGTTCAGACATGTCAATCCGCATCGTCACGCACCGCGTCGAAAGTTTACAAGGTGTTATTTTCAGGGTCGTTACGGGTGGAGAAAGTTTCCCGCTGCGGATCGCATCTTGTTCTTGCGATGCCTCGTTCAGCTTTCGAAGGCCAAACTCTTTAACCGCGTGATTTTCTTTTGTTTAAGGCGCAACGGCGAGGAGAGCGCCGGGTTGAGGAGTCGAATCAAATCTTCTCGCAGCCTGCCCGAAACATTGATCCAAATAAAAGTCCAAATAAACGTTGACGCCCCCTTGCCGCTCCTAAACAATTCTTTTTCAAATCAGTGGATGACTGGGGAATAATCGGAAGTCTCATTGAAAGCCACCGCGCAAAAGCAACGCGCCTTGACGGAAGATTTTTTTACCCCAAAGCCAGCAGTTTTCAGCCTACAACGTCACGCAGCGATTCGGACAGAGCCACGCCAAAAGGACACCTCCGTGAAGACCGACGCCCACAAACACATCTTGACCATCCAAAACGCCACCGACTTGGAATTTGCGACCACTGAGCTGGCCGACGCCTCCACCCATGTCGGATTCAAACGGGACATCTTCCCGCCGGATCACCGCTTGCCGCCGCTGAGCCGACGCCCGCGCAACAAAGTCCAGAGTAATAATTTTATTCCCGAGGCGGACGCTTCCCCGATAACGTTCAAGCTTCGAAGAAACGCAAATGGAAATCACTTTTGCCTCGCGGGGCTGTTCTGGCGTTTCTGGATGCCATTGCTAGTCTTGCTTTCAGTGTCGCTCGCTTCGCTTTCAGGGTTTGCGCAAACAGGGTTGCCTTTGAATTTCTCCACGCTCTCGAACCCCCTGCAAGCTCCACAGTCATATTATTTTGATAGTGATCCAAGCATTCCACTAGGCGACAAAACTCCGCTGATTCTAATTCACGGCATTGATTTGTCCAGTGGACCGCCGTCAGCCTCCGCCAGCGGATGGGATAATTTCTGCACTTGGTTTTACAATACCCCATCACTCAGGAGCCGCTACAAAATATACCGATTCGTCTACCAGAGCAATCAAAGCTCAGTCCAAACGTTGGGCGATTATTTGAGTCAATTACTTAATGCTAATGACGGGTCGGCGACCGACCAACAACTCGAAGCCAAAGATATCGTGATTCTTGCGCATAGCATGGGAGGGTTGGTTGCGCGCCGGCTGATGGAGGAACAGCGTCCGGCTAAGTCCGCAAAATGGAATCAATCAACTTTGCGCTTGATCACGCTTGCAACCCCCCAACATGGGACGCCTGTGGCTAACAGGTGTGATTATGTTTTCGATCCGTTACCAGATTATATTGGAGCGCTTGGCTACAAATTCAAACATGAGCTTGGAACGATTGACTTCGCGATTTTAGCGTCTGGCGTAAGTGGCTTAAATGGAGCCTTCCATTTAATTCCCAATTACAACCAACCTAACCGCATTGATTTGCTTTGGGATAACTATAACGGACTATTTACTGGCGGGTTCAGTTCAGACGAACTGAACCCGCCAACAGCAACACTCAATTCCATCACAAGTGCTCAGTCGTATGATTCCAAAATAATTGCTTATGCCGGATATATTGCAAGCAGCACAGGTCATGATGCCGAACTGTCTGATGTTGGAGATATTCTTGCAAATGGCTTGGGCATTCCCAGTGACGGAATCGTTCCGATTGACAGTGCTTGGTTTCAAGGCAGAATCGCCAATTCGCAACTGAGGTTGTTCAGTGACTATGATCATTACCAAATGATGCGATCGAAAACTTCTTCGCCTTCTGACCCTCTTTTTACATCAATCGGAAATGATCTCGCAAAAGCGCTGCCGGTGATAGCGTCGCCAACTATCACCTCAATATCTCCAGCGACTCTCCCGCCTTTGAATTCTGCCCAAACAATCACCATCTCCGGCTCGCACTTCCAACCTTCTGGAACAGATTCTTCCACATTGGTTTTCTACGATCCGGTCAATAACCCATATACTCGAACCCCCTACAATGTGACCACAACGTCAATGCAATATGACATTAACGTGCAATCGGCCACAGGAACTTGGAAGGTGAAGGTCGTAAATGGAAGTGCAGAATCGCCGCTTTTCAATTTCACAGTTGCCTCTGTGAACGCCCAATTAACCGGACTCACCATTACTGGCCCGGCGAGTGTTTCCAAAAACACTTCTGTTCAATACACGGGGACCGCCGTTTACAGCGATGGGACAACGGCTTCAGTTACGCCCACTTGGGGTCTGAATGTCAGTTCCTCGGTTGCGACCATTTCATCATCGGGTGGGTTGACGGCGGGGAACGTCGGTGCCAATACACCTGTGACAATTAGCGCGAGCTACACATTCAGCGGTGTCACCAAGACAGCGAATTACAACATCAACGTAGTCACGGGAAGCACCAGTTACCAACTTCAGGAATTGATCAGTAATGGGACATTTCTTAGCGGCAGCACGGGGTGGACTCTAACCGGCAACTTTCAAGCTGATTCGCGCTTTTCCACTTATAACAATGAGGCGGGCTACGCTTATCTTGCAAATGCGGACGGTTCGGCTGGAAATAACCTTAGTGGAACACTGAGTCAAACGGTCACGATCCCGGCGAATGCCACAAGCGCTACGCTTGGATATTATTACCGTATTACCTCCTCAGATACCAGCGGGGTAGCTCATGATCACTTGCATCTTCAATTAAATTACGGAGCAGGTACGCAGGCTGGTTTAGACGATAAATCCAACGCCAATGCGAATACTGGTTATGGTTATGCGTCATTCAATTTAATCGCTTACAAGGGCCTGACTGTAACTGTATATTTTGCCGCCACGACAGACGGAAGCAATCCCACAACGTTTCGAGTGGACGACGTAAGTTTATTGGTAACTGTGCCTATACCACCTACACCAGTGTTATTTGGTGTCGGTGGACCTACCTCGGTTCCCGAAGGAGGCAGTGCGCAATACAACGCTATTGTCGTCTATAGTGACGGTTCGATTGTGCCAGTGACGCCCAGTTGGGGTGCGTCCGGCCCCGCCTCAATTTCTTCGTCCGGTTTTCTCAACGCCGGAAGCGTTAGTAGCGACACAGCAGCAACGGTTACCGCTACTTATAGCGGGTTCAGCACTTTATTTTACAACATTACCGTCGTCAACGTAGCCCCTGTCTTCAGTTATCTCAGCGTTAGCGGACCGGCGTCGATGAATGAGAACAGTTCTAGCCAATTCACCGCGTCCGCAGTTTTCAGCGACGGCAGTTCGGAATCAGTCTCGCCGAACTGGTCGGTTAGTTCTGGTCCCGGGAACATTTCAAGTGCTGGTGTCTTGACGATTGGTAGTGTAAATGGAAACACAACGACGACTGTTTCTGCAAACTACACGTTAGGGAGCATTGCTCACAGTGCCGACCAAGCAGTGTCAATTGTTTATCTGTCGCCGCCCCCAACATTCACCTCTTTGAGCATCAACGGACCGGGTTCCGTGAAAGAAAGCACCTCTGCCCAATACACTGCAACGGAATGGTTTAGCGATGGTTCATCTCAGATAGTAATCCCCACCTGGAGCGTGAATACGCCTGGAGCGGGTATCTCTACCTTCGGTTTGCTCACCGTCGGCCAAGTCTCTAGCAATACCGTAGTGCCTATTTATGCGAGTTACACAGATGGCAATACGCTTAATGCTACGAATAATGTGACTGTGGTGAATATACCTAGCTTTACAGCCACTTCAGCTAACGATGGCACATTTCAAACAACTCTGTCCGGCCTTTCAATGGGGCAAACGATTGTTTTATATAGCTCCACAAACCTCAATATATGGACTCCGATCCAAACTAATATCGCAAGCGGTTCAACAGTTACATTTACGAATACCATCAATCGTGATTTGCAAAGCCAATATTTCCGCGCTAGTGCGCAATAAGAGTGTTGCCCCACACTCTTTCTAACATTCCTAGTTTCTTATTCTGTCTTAACCTCATGGTGCGGACATCTGCAACGTGATTCTGTAAATCATCGCTTTTCGATTGCAGCCCCATTGAGGGCCTCCCAGCGTGAGAAGGAAAGTCCCTTTCTTGGTCCGATGTCTAAGACCACGGCTATTTGCCTTCCGATGGTTCAAAGTGAATCCTCCTCAAGCATCGCGGCGATGGTTTCGAGGGCGTTGCCCTCAAGGCGGTTATTCACAAAGATCAAGGTTTTCCGTTTGGGATCTTCCTTCCCCGCTCTGACGAGAGTTGCCCCGGCCTTTCGTGCGTCCTCATTCACTTCCTGCGTTCGGTCGTACGGTTGAAACGCTTTCACTGCATCCTCATATTTTCGACCGGGCTTCAGGAGAAAGCGCGCCGCTGTCAGTCGTGGATTCGTCCGGCTGCCTGGGAGAGCCATCTGCTCGCTAACCGGCGGCATCGCGTCCCATGAATTGAAAACATGCGTGATGCCGTGCCGCGAAAGGCAGGCGAAGTATTCGGGCGCGAGCCAGTGTTTGTTCCGCATCTCCACGGCGTAAGGCCAGCCCTTCGGCAAATCGCCGAAGAACTTGTCGAGGTCAGCCACAAAGTCGCGACCGTGCTCGTAATCGCCCTGGTGAAACCGTGAAAACTCGAACATTACGACGCCGACATTCTGCCGGATCGCCTCGCACGGCGTCAGGAAAGCGCGACTGAATAAATCGGCGTTCAGAAAGTTTTCGTTTGGCCTGCCTGCCCGGATGCCGAAGCGATCAAGATTGGGAAACCTCCTCACGGTGATTTCATCGGTGACCTTGAAACCGAACTGGAACTCAGAGGGAACTTTCTCGACCAGTCTCCCGAGATACTTGTCGCTCGGAAACGTGTAATATGCCGCATCAACGCAAACCGTCTTGAACACCTCCGCGTATTCACGGAGGCACTCCCGTTCGAATCGTGCCTTGGCGACTTTGCCGCGATATTCGTAGCGCGCGGAGTCGTAAAGTTGCCCAAACCAGCCTTCGTATTTCCAGGATGACGTGCCGATAAATATGCCCTGGGCGGCGAGACCCGCAGCCGCCTGCTTCATCTTCTCACGGTCGAAGGGCATAATGGAACATTATGACAGAAATCCCGAACAAACCGCGTCCGGCGGGGCGCGCTGATCTCCGAACGGATTTGCCTCAGGGTCACCAGCGAGACGTGTCCATGATTCGATGATGAAACCCGAAACGGGTACTTCCCCATGTCTGCCATATTAGATTTCTCTCCGAATTTGTCGCCTTTCCATTCTTGCGATAGAAACAATGCCGTTCAGGTGAGTGACCAGTTGATTCACTCCGACCTGAAAAATCTCGCCCGCCGTAGCTCCTTCAGGGGCCTTCATAAACATGGACAGCTCGTGCCATTTCAGCGAGAGGCACCAAGAGCGTATGGGTTCGTCGTCAAAGGACGCGTGCAAATCGTGCGCGAACCGGTTTCGGATTTTGCCAACCAACCGCAAGTCATCTCGGATGACCTTACCAATCAAGCCAAGGCAGTAAACAATTCTGATGCGGCTTCCATAACTGCCCAATGGTTGTTCGGGATCAAGCAACCGCTGGACTTCTTTTTCGTCCTCGGCCAGGAAGCCGAGCAGTATGTGCTCAAGCAAGGTATCCAGAAATGCTCCGCCAACAATAGCTGCCGCGCGTTCGTTCTTTTCCTCCTGAAAGAGCCGCGAAAATTCACGTAACGCGTCATTCAATTCAAAATACCTCTCCAGCGCTTTGCCGGTGATCAGGGATGCTGAATCGTCGGATTCGGTGCCGTTTTGCATCGTCGCTTCATTCATTTGCAAGAAATCTGCGATCAATCATACTCAGGCTCAGTTCGAGTTGAAGCGTAAACGCACCCAAATCGCCTTGGGGGCCTTGGGGCCGAACGCAAAAAAGCTATTGCATCGGGCTTTCCGCCGGCTACTATACAATTGTTTAGCATGAATGCCGAACTCACAACACCTCAGCAATTAGTGCTCGATTTCATCGAGGAACGCAGCGCGGATGGCGAAGCTCCGCCGACATACCGTGAGATTTGCAAGCGTTTCGGTTACAAAAGCCCCAAAGCCGCGTCCGATCACGTTGCAGCGCTCGAACGGAAGGGTCTCGTTACCCGCGAAAAAGGACGATCTCGTGGCTTGAAATCAGTTCGGCAGCGCGGCGGAATCCCGCTTCTTGGGCGTATCGCCGCAGGTCTGCCCCGTGATGGTATTCCTGAGTCAGACCGGCGCTTGCCCCTCGACCCTTCTGCTTATGGCATCAAGAATCGTTCCCGGGCTTTCGCCCTTCAGGTGAATGGTGATTCCATGGTGGGTCGCCAAATCTTTGACGGGGACATTGTCTTGTTGGAACACGAAGCTCCTCCACAGAACGGAGACATCGTGGCGGCGTTGATTGACAATGAATCCACGCTGAAAACTTTCGTCCGCAAGGGGAGCAATGTCTGGTTGCGAGCGGAGAACCCCCGTTATCCCGACCTCATTCCGGCGCTCGATTTACAGATCCAAGGGGTGGCGCGGGCTGTCATACGCCTTCTAAAAAAATGAGCGCTGCGCATCCAAAACCCCTTCCTGATCCCCCGCCAGGCATTGTTTATCTGCGGAGCCCGGAGGAAGTGCTGGCGTCCCGCAATTTGGATGCTTACCAGCATCTGCTACTCCGGGCATGGAGCGCGCTTGATCTTAGCGGTGTTCTCATCATCCGAGGCATCCCGACTGTTTACGTTCGCCAAGATGATGGGGAGTTGGCACCGAGGGAGGTCGCGACGCTTCACCGCCAATTCTGGAACCAAGGCGTTGCCACACTCTTGGTTCTCATCGACAGGAAAAAGACGCGCATTTTCTCCAGTATGGTGGCCCCGCAGAAGCTCACTTCTTCTCAAGTCCAAGGAAACGAGCCCTTGGGGGCGTTTGTTGAACAACTCGATTTAGCGGGCCAAGCGCTTCGCGCCCACCACTCGGATGCGACCAACGTTTACCACACGCTCTGTCGGCAGATCGCCTCTGGCTACTATTATCGCCGTCCTGAGCACTTGAAGAAATTCAATCCGCGCGAGACAGTGGATGCGTATCTCCTTGAAAACCTGTCCGCTGTGCGTGACGAACTCACTCTTGGCAGAGGCAAGCTGGAGGTTCAGACCGCACACGCATTCTTGGGCAGGCTGCTCTTCACCTGCTACCTCATTGATCGTGGCATCATTGAGCTGAAGAATTATTTCCCTGGCAAGTCGTGGTCGAAGCTACAGGAAGTGCTTTCTGCCGGCGCTCCAGAGGAAGTTTTTGGGCATCTCTATGGCACACTTTTTCCGAAATTGAAGCGCGAATTCAACGGCAATATGTTCGACGATGATCTTGCTGCCGAGCGCGAGGCTGTCCGCCCCCAACATCTGAAAGCGGCGGGTGCCTTTTTTGCTGGGGACGAAATTCGCAAGAATCAGCGCGCGCTTGGTTTTTGGGCTTACGATTTTCAATTCATCCCTGTCGAGACGATAAGCGCGATCTATGAGAACTTTCTCGAAAAAGAGGGCCAACGCGAGAAGCGTGAAAGCGGGGCTTACTATACTCCGCGATTCCTCGCTGAGATGACACTCGACGTGGCCCTCGAAGGCATTGCCTCACTTGCCGACAAACGCTTTCTTGATCCCTCTTGCGGCTCCGGTATTTTCCTAGTGCTTTTGTTCAATCGCCTCGCCGCCCAATGGTGTGCTGCAAATCCAGATGAAAAATTCAAATCTCCCGCCGCTGCCTATGCAGCCAAGGACAATGCCTTTCGTGCGATGTTGGCTAAGCTTCGAGGTGTTGACAAGAATCTCACCGCTTGCCGCATAGCTTGCTTCAGCATTTACCTTGCGTTCCTCGACCAATTTAAGCCCAGCGATGTCCGCGCCTATATTCAGCAGAGTGATAATGGGAAGCTTCCGAATCTACTCCGATTTGAGGAAGGAAGAGGTCGGAAGGTTGACATCCCTGTAATTTGGGAAAGCAATTTCTTCGCCCTGGCCAAAACGTGGGAGAAGAATCTCACGGAGCGGTTCGACTTCGTCATTGGCAACCCCCCATGGGCCGGACGCGGCAAGAAACAAATAGCTCACGATTTCATGGAGGTCGCGCCGGCATTGCTGTCGAACAGCGGGCGCGCGTGCCTGCTTTTGCCGACCAAGGTCTTTTTTAATAGGACGGATGCGTTTCAGGGCGCTTGGTTAAAGCGAGTGACGCTCGAAAAGGTCATCCAACTCGCCGATTATTCATTTATCCTCTTCACGAATGCTCTCTGCCCCTGTGTCATCGCTCGGTTCACAAATCAACAGCCGAATGTTGACTCTCATATCGTAGAGTATCTGACCCCAAAAGTAACCCGAGTGGACCTGCGACAAGGGGTAATTCCCATCGCACCACACGACCGAAAAGAGATTCCACTGCGTGTTCTCCTCGGCGCGGCGACACAAAAGGTAGCGACCGTGGCATGGAAAAGTAGATTCTGGGGAACGCAGCGGGATTTGCAATTTCTCAACCACTTGTCTGCCCTTCCGAAATTATCAGAGTTTGTGGGAAGCGAGACAAAAGTGGCAAAGGGACTTCGTCGGTGGATGGGCGGAGAGGGATTTCAACCACTTAAGCCCCATAGCAAAACCGACAATCCAAAGAAACTCGAATGGGCGTTGTCAGATTCTGTCGTCGCTGCTGAACAGATCTCGGGGTTGGCTTTCCTCCCTCAGACATTTGCAGCCCCGTTGGGGGCTTACCTCAAGAATAGAGGATACCTGCTGGACAAGCTCCATCGGCCTCGCGCTGAGGGAATCTACAAGCCGCCGCTGGTTTTGTTTAATCGTGGTTTCACTGACGCAGCGTTCTTTGATTTCCCGGTGCGCTTCCAGCATGCGCTACGGTCGATCGCGGGCAAACAGAGAGACGAAAACAACCTGCTTTTTTTGGCAGCATACCTCCGCTCCAAACTCGCCCGGTATTTCATATTCCATACTTCGGCAAGCTTGGCCTCTGAGAGAGATCAGGTGCATAGCTACGAAGTAATGCAGCTACCGTTTTACTTGCCCGATGGCAAAAACGGGGAGAATCCTAACGCCGAAACGCTCATGCGACAGATCGTGGTCAAGCTTTGTGATCTGAAGCGGCGTATGGATGAATCCGCTGCAACAATGGAGGAACGACTTAATCCAAAATCATTCCGCCTTGGATATGGTGATGAGGGAAGCAAGGAGGAAGAGCGCAACAAATGGCTCGCCGAATGGGCAAGAAAGACCGCTTCGGTTCAAGCTGCAATTGAACCGCTGCTTTACGAATACTTCGGTGTCATTGTGCAGGAGAGGGCACTGGTGGAGGACACTTGTGACATTTTCGATAAGAGTGATACGCCTAATACGGTTGACGCTCCAATGCCAACTTTGGAGAGGCTGGAGGATGCGGGCTTGGAACCCTACGCTAAAATGCTGACCGATACTCTTCGCGAGTGGTCCCGAGCAAAATCTCTTAGCCTGGCCACGACCGCCGGTGTTGATGCAAAGCTGGGCATCGCCCTGCTCAAGGTAGAACAAACCAAAAACGATGGTGCCTTTCGGACAGCGCCACTTGCCAAAGAACTCGCCGAAGCTATGAAACGCCTGGAGGACAGTGCCACAAGCATGAATGGTTCGATCAAATACGTTCGCGATGAAACCTGGTTCTTCGACGGCCCGCGTATTTACATCGCCAAGCCCGCACTCCGAGGCTGTTGGACTCGCACTGCTGCCCTGAATGACGCAGCAGAAATTCATGCGACGATCCAATTCTCTCGTCAACTAAAGGCATGAGTCAAACGGATACCCCAGAGCAATGGAGGGAGCCCTTCCCGGACACGGAGATTCCATACATTCTAGCGGCCGTCCTCCGGTGCTCCACTGAATTGAGAAAGGCGGATGCATGCGAACACGAAAACCGTGTGACGATTCGTTTGGCGAGACTTCTGGTGCGGGACGCGGTCATGCTCACGCGACCGGTTCATCTGGATTTGGAAGCTTGGGAGATCGGAATCCAGAAAGCTGAAATCCTCGGGCGACTCGACCTTCGCTACCTTTATTCCACAGGCGCTCTCCATCCTTGGCCCTGTTTTGCTTTGGAGGCTAAACGACTGCACGTAACGTTCCCGAGGGGCGGATGGAAGTCATTGGTATCGGAATACGTGACCACCGATACCCAGAAGTCTGCTGAGGACGAACAAGGAATGATGTGTTTCGTGACGGGCCGCTACTCAGGCGGCCTCGGGGCTGGAGCGATGGTTGGTTACGTGTATGATGGAATGGTGGACGCTGCTCTAACCGCCGTTCGTGATGCCATCACGAAACATGCCTCAAAGCTCAAACTTTCACAGTCGCAACAGATAAGGGTTTCTGGGGTTGTGCCGAACGAATCTCGAATCACCGAATCAATCCACGAACTTCCAAAAGGGGCATTCACAATATTCCACTTACTGTTTGGGGTTTGATTTTAAGCCCACCGACTGCCCTTCTCATTAAGTCGGCCGCAGCCTGTTGATTTGTAGTTTAGACGTCCTTCCCAAGGTTACGCAGCTTTTCGAGAATTTTAGTCGGCCCAAACAGTTCTCAATCTCATTCACACCGTTACGGTTCCAGTTCACTACACCAACGACAAGCTTTGAGTGCGCTCAAGGACGTTGGAATTGTTGCTCATGGCGCTGGCGGTGTTGTGCCGAGAAACTCATTAAGCCTATTGGCGATCAACTCCCGGCGCTTCGTGAGAAACGGTTTGTAACTCGCCAGTCCAAGCAGCGTCTCATCCGTGGGAATGCATTGCGCGTCAAATGTGGCGACTCCCGCTTTTTCAATCAGAGCCGGGAAATAAGCAACCGGTGGCTTGTCACTGATGGCGCGGTTGGTTTTACCGCCGATGAATGCAAGATTGGAAATGTCGTCCGCTTCACGAGACGGGTAGGTGCTTTTAAGGACAGCCTTGGGAAAGATATGATGAAACTGAAGTTTGTGCTGCGAACCTGAATGATCGTGTGCGATGGTCAGGTTTGAGCGCCAGTCTTTTGCACCCGCAGCGCGAAATGCAAGGAACATGGTTTTGAACAATGAACTGCGCTGGTTGCGGCCTTCCAATTCTTCCGGGACGACATCCAAACGCCCCACCTGTTGCCGGAGACGTTCAATCAGTTCCGGTGCTCCACCTTTTGTTTTCAAGGTGGTCAGGTCTTGGTCGAGAAGGGTTTCGCTTGAACCGCGAGAATAACGGCCCTTGGCATTTGCAACCAGCACCCAAAAACGCAACCGTTCGGATTCTTCCGGTGTGAGATGATAATTACGCTTGTGGCCGAAGTAGGCCAAAGTGACGAGCAGGAATGGGGAGGCCAACAATGCCGGGCTGTCGATGCCCGCGTTGCTTTTCAGGAAGTTCAAGGCGAACTCCATGCCAAGGCAACTTTCCGCCCATGCCTGCTGCAAAACTTCGAGCTTGAGCCGGCCAACGGTGAGAAAACGCGATTGCCCCGTGGCGAACACGACCAGATTTTTAAGGATCAAGCCAAGGTCCAAATAAAAACCCGCTTCGGAGCATTGGGTTTGGAACGCCTGAAAGATGGTCAAGGAGTTCCGCCATTTCGCCGTGATTTGCGCCAGCGCGAGGTCAGAGCTACGCAGCTTTGCGCCGAGGGAGTTGACGCGAACGAAAATCTCGGTGACCTCGTCATAGGAAAGGCTGCGTTCCAGAATATCCATCCGGTAAATATATTTCTTTACGCCGCGCAACCGAGCCAGTCGCTGGCTGTATTTTTCAGAACGCGGGTCGTCCATGTCGGTGATCCCCGCTCGTTTTAGAAATGGCCGGTCACTGTCCGTCTGAAAAACCTCAGTAACCTTTACCCATTGGGGGAGTTGTTCCAACTTTCGTGTCGCGACGACAAAGGTCATCTTGTTGAACCGTTGCAATAATTCATCCTCGTTGGAATCCGCCTCATCGCTGATCAAATCGTCATCGTCCTCCCCGTCGCTCTCCTCCACCTCCGTGACGACTTCGAGTTTGTCCGGGTGCTCCAAATTAAACAAAAGTTCGATTGGGCGGTCGTGACTGCGGCCGGTAACCGGTTTGCCGCGAACAATGGCCGCGAGCGATGTGAGGCGTTGTTGGCCGTCGAGAAGCAGCTTGGTGTTTTGAAAAGGGTTCTTCTCCTGGGCAATCGCGAAATCCTGCAAAGGAACTTCTTCATCGGTCTCCCAAAGGAGGATTGCCCCGGAGGGGTAGCCGCGATAGAGCGAGTCGAGCAAATCGCGCACGCGCGGTTTTTTCCAGACATAGCGACGCTGCATTTCCGGCAGGCGAAGTTCGCCACGCTCAATCATGCCTACAAGCTCATCAACGGACGCTTCAGATTTTGCCATAAATTGAAATGGGGTTCATGGTTTGTGCGGGAGGTTGCTGCCTCTGAACGCTGTCATGGTGGTGATGGCTGCTTGAACATCAGGGCCAGTCAACCCCGCGCCGCCATCGTGGGAGAGGCTATTCAAAACCTGTGACCGGATTGCATTGAGTCCTGGGATGAGATTTGGGTCGAGGAACTCTTTACCGACCGCCAACATCTCTTGATGCCTGGCGAGAACGGCGTCCCAAAGCATCTGCGCCGTCACTCTCTTTGCGTCCTCCTTGAAATCCAACTGGATGCGGTTTCGTTCGCAAGACTTTCGTAGTTTTGCTTCAAAGACTGCTCTGACGTAAACCGCAGCAGAAGGAAGGTCGTTTACGTTCAAATGCTGCGTCGCGATTGTCAGCGGGTCGGTGGTGTCTTTTAGTCGTGGTATCGGCGGAGTAGCTGGTCCAGTTAATTCAGCAAACATTTCAGCGGAACGCCAGCTCCCCCAATGTTTCGTGTGCTCACTCGCCATATCGAACCACTGTTTGTCATACGTGAGCAGAATGGTCTGGTGATTGGGAAACTCCAGACGCAAACATTCGAGCAATGGAAGTCGGTTGTTCAGGTCCAAGCCGATTAACACGTCGTCGAGGACTAGCAAACGCAGGGGATCGGGCGCGGCTGGGTTTGAATCTGCGAGTTTGAGCGCGGCGAGAAACATGCACAGACCAAGCGCCGTGAGCCGCGCTTCATTCAAAAACTCCTCGTGTTTGTCCACCTTGCGACCGTTGTACTCAATATCAGGCTGAATCGTTTGGCCGGTGAGTTCCTTGGTTTCCGTTGCAAATTCGCAGCCCGGCGTGAACAACGCTTGAATCACCAGACGCTGATTCGGAAAATACGTCGCCAGCAACCGATTTGCCTCCACGCGAGTCTGATCAAGAAAGCCCGGCAATGCGTTGTTGAGCGGAGTAGCTACCTGATTAGCTTGGCGCATTCGTAGCGGCCATCGGTTGACCGGGACAGTGACTTTGAGACGTTCCCATCGTTCTCTAACGATTTCACCTCCACCTGCGACAAGTGGGAATCCTCCAAGCAAGTTTTCTACGAACAGCAAAAACAATTGCTCACCAAGATGAACGTCACCGGAGCGATAGCTGGTTTTCAGCAGCACGCGATAATCGTAAAATCCAGACTGGCGCGCGACGGCTACCAGCGATTCTCGTTGCGCCTGCGTCGTGGATGCGGGTGCATTGCCGTTATTCAATTCCAAGGGATGAAGCTTGGCCGTTTCCCAAGAAATCGTTTCGGCTGCGCCATTTTGTTCAAAATCCAGTTGGATGCGAGGGTGGCGCTGCGCCGGGTCTGGAAAAGCGTGGGCGTAGGGATCAATCGGACGCGGGAATGGACGGTCCAAGGCGATGAATTCGCGCAATGCCGTCGCCAAAGAAGATTTGCCGCTGCCGTTCTCGCCGTAAATTAACAAACTGCAACCGTGATAAAGTTTGATTTCAAACTCACCTGGAAACGCTCGGAAGTCACGCAGATGAATTTTGGTCAATCTCATGCTTGGGCCTCGATGATGCGGACGAGGTCGAGGGTTTGGAGTTTGTCCAGGGCAATGCGGAGCGGGTGGCCGGGCGCGCTCAACTTTTTGAACTGGTCGCGATACCAGTCCAGCCTCACGGCGGTTTCTGACGGCGGTTTGGCCGGGATGGGCGACACAGCGATGAGTTCAAAGTAATGCAGGCCAGCGGCGTGAAGTTCTTCTGCGAAGAACAATTCATAAACCAGTGCGTTCACAATTTGCTCGAAATAAGAGGCGATCAAAGGGTCTTGCGGATGGTTACGGTCGGGTTTTGCGACGCTGGGCTGGCGGTGAAGCCACAGCAGATGGTCAACCAATGTCTCGACAGTCTGGCGCTGTTGGTCGCTACTGGCGGGAATGGGAAGCTGTTCAATGAACTGGGTAAAATAGCGAAAGAATCCACCACGAAGCGGAGTGCTGATTTGACGCCAGTAAAAATCCAACACCGGACTATTGGCGAAACCGAGCACGACCTTGAGCGAAAGACCGCAATCCGGTTTGAGTGTAATGCCGTAGCCACTTGTAAAAGCAAACGTGCCATCTTCATCGAGTGCGAATGAAGCACGGTCAGCAATATCGGGAACAAGGATTTTTGGAAGCAGCATTAGGTCAATGTTCTGATTCCGACCAAACTGATGCCAGTCTTTCCCTGCGAATCTCCGATCCTCGCGCGACTCAAGATACTTTTGATTTCGGCGAAGATAATCCCAAGTGCTGGGATACCTTTCTTGGATTTGGCCGATGGGAATCAATGTGGCTTCACGTCCAGCTAATCGGTAAGGAACAATCACCACTTTTCCGGTAGGAAGAATTCGATACGACTTAATTTCCCGACCACTGAGGAATCGCCGAACGGCATCGCGCTCCAACGTCACTTCTTCATCAAGCTGTTCAGAATGAGCTTCAACATGCCGACTGCCTCCGACGCGCTCGTTCAACACATAAACTTCGTTGGCGCTTGTTCTGATGCCTTGCGAGATTCGCTCGGCTATGTGACCAAGTTTAACTGGCATTTCTTTCAGCCGATGAAAAATGGATGAGCCTTTGCCAACGCTGAAATTCCATTCTGACTCATCAATTTCTTTGGCTGAAAAATTTGCAGTGACGCCTTGTTCAGACAGCATCCACAGTTTCAAGTTGTCGGCGCGGACAAAGTTCAATTCATTTGCGCCCGACTTCGCTAAAAATAACAGGCAGACATAATTCGTAGCGCCTGGGAAAATTTGCTGGTCGCCAAAATGGATGACGTGGCGCAGGTGTTTCCCTTTAGCTAGCAAACCGCGCAACGGCTCGCCATATTGCGCGTTGAAAAACTTGTGTGGCAGGATGAACGCCAACTGGCCTTGCTCGTTCAACAATTCCAAGCTGCGCTCAACGAACACGACATACAAATCGTAGTTGCCCTTGCCAGCAGCGACGTAGCGGGTCTTGTAGTATTCTACCAACCGCGCGTCCGCCTTTTTCAACGTCTGTAAGCGAATGTAAGGCGGATTGCCGATGAGCAAATCAAAGCCGTTTCGCGTCGTGACGGCGCGAGGTTTCTCCGGTTTGTCGGCAGGCAGCAAACTTTCGCCCCTGTCGTTTTCTTCACGGTGGAAGACTTCGGCAAAGTCCAACTGCCAGACAAATGTGGGCTTGATGGGGTCGTCAAACCGCGTGCGGATGCGTTCCAAGGCGTCTTCCTGTGCCTGGGCGGACAGCTTTCGCGCATCCCGCAATTGTGCCGCTATGAAAGCGATCTCCTTGAGACCGTTGTCAATCTCGGCCACGCGCTCTGTGCTGCGCTCATCAAGGTCAAAACCGAAACCTTTGGCCGTGTCCGTCCGGGCGCGAGTGAGTTCAATTTTGGCGAGGTCGGTCAAGGCTTTGTAAATGGAGAGGCGGAGCTTGCGCTTCCCCGCGGCAGTGCGTGCGTTGAAAAACTCGCGTTTGGCACTGGCGAGTTCGTTCAGTGGCAGGGCTGCGCCCGTCTCGCCGGAGAGTTGCTTGAGTTCAATCGTTTCGCCATGGATGTAGTCCACAAGCGAATTCGCGCGGCGGATTTTGAAATCAAGGTTGGGCAGCGGTTCGATTTCTTTGAGTGCTTTCCGAAAAGATTTGGCCTCGCAATTGTCGGGGTCGGCGCTCAATTCGTAATCCACCATGAGGCTCAACCATAGACGAAGCTTGCAGATTTCCACGGCCTGTTGCTGAAGGTCCACGCCGTAAACGACGCGACCGATGATGCGTTTCTTGGTGTTGTAGAGCCAGGCGCGGTCGCCAAGCACAGGGTCTTTGCCAGCGGCGCGGGTTTCGCACAGGCGGGCGAGATTCAGCATCTCGTGCAACAATCCCATTGGGAACGCGCCCGAACCGACGCCAGGATCACAGGCGCGAAGTTCAAACAGCCGGTCAAGCAACACGGCGGCTTCGTCTGCGGTGACAATATCCTTCAGCGAGGACTTGGTTTCATCATCAATGCCTTCGCTCGCATCGAGGGCGAGAAGCTTGCGCACACGCTCGGACGCTTCTTTTTTTCCACAGAACGGCGGCTGGCTTTCCAGCCACGCGGCCAAGCTGTCGCGACAAAGATAATGAACGATGGGGCGCGGCGTGTAATGGCTACCGGTGTCGTGCCGGAGTGATTTGCCACCGGATTCGCTCTCTTCCTTTTGGAGGGTGAGCGCTTCAAAGATGCGCCCCAACATTTCAGGGTCAATGGCCACTTCGTAGCTTGTGGGCGAATCCTCGTGGATTGTGAAGTTGTAGCGTTCGAGCAGATTCTCGAAGACATGCGCAAAAACTCCGTTGCCAACTTTCAGATCAAAATGGCGGCGGACACTTTCGTCATGCTGTTCGTCGCCGTATTCGTCACTGAACAGACCGCCATTCAAAAATGGCAAGTCATGGCCTTCAATGTCGGCCTGTGAGCCTTCGGTGCTTAACTTGACGAACAACGGACGGAGGAAGCGGTCCAGAAAAGTCACTTTTCCGGGGTCGTCATTGGCGAACTGCTGGAAATTGCGGTGAAGATAATCTCTCTGGCGATTTAGCCAGCCCTTGCGTTGCACGAAATAAAGAAACAGCAAACGATTGAGTAAGGTCTGGGCTTCGATGTCGGCAATCTTGCTGTCCCAGCGGTTACGTTCGCCGATTTCGGTTCTGACAAGTTCTAAGGCGTTGCAATAATCGGTGAAAAACTCCTTGTTCAACTTCTCGACCGAGAACGCCTCGATGACATCATCAATGCTCGCACCGTGGGCTTTGTCCGAAAGTTTTGAAAAGCGCTCGGCGGCGGTGCGGCAGGATTCGTTCGGGCCAAGCAAGTAAGTGAACCGACGCGGCGCGGTTTCTCGGCTCAGGAGATTTCCCTCCTGGTCGAGGTCGGAAATCTTGGCGGCGAAAGTGAACCGGTAATCTTTTTGCGGAGAGAGGAACACGGCCAAGACGCCGTGATATTCAGCCTGGTCAATGAAGCGGGCAACGAGGTTCCGCAATCCGACACGATTACGAAGCAGGTCAATCCGGTCGCTGACTTTGATTTCCAAAACCGCAAGCTGCTTGCGGTCGCCCAGCCGAACACGAGCGATTTGAGCCGGTGGCGGTGCTTCGGGAATGTTGACCGGAACAACTTGTGGCACTGCAAAGACATCCGTCCCTGGCATGATTTCGCGCAGGACATTTAGCCACCGTTGCTGGTCATATTCCTGCCGAAGAACAGATTGGATTTGGTCACGCGTCATGGCCGGTCGAAAGATTCCGATAGGATGATGTCCGGCGTGGTGTCGAGCGGACGCGCAGCGGCGGAGACGGGCGCTTCGTTGTCCTGCTGGAGCGGATAGGTGCGCAGAATCTGAATGAGTTTGTCCGCGAGCGCAGCGGGGGTCACCTTGCCCGTCTTGGTTGAACGCTGAAGCTGGTTGATCTGGCGTTGCAAATTCTGGAAACGGGCACGGCGGATGGCGAGCTTGGCAGATTGAATCAAGGAGCGTTCCTCCTCGTTCACAAATGGCAGATTAGAAAAGCCGTCAAGGTAGCGCAGGGCACGTTGTTCGTTCGGGCCTTGCGTGGCATCCACCATCTCGGCCTGCAACGCCTCGGCGATGACGGACGCCTTGAATTTGGTGAGCGCAGAATTGATGTGATCGTGGTGCGCCGCGTGGAGCGGGATCGATTTCTCCTTGGGATCTGGAGCACGAAACTCATCGGCAGCTTCCAACAGCGCGATTTCTTCGATTCCGCCGTCAGGTTTGACGCGGTAAAACGCGTCGCGCCGTTGACTGCGGATAAACGTGACCGTGCCGCCGGCACGCGGCTCATGGGCGCGGCCCACACGGGCGCGCAAGGGCAAACCTTTGATGCGGCGAAATTCTTCCGGGTTCTGCTGGCGGAACTGGCGCAACTCCATCAAAAGTGCAAGGCGCTGGTCGCGTTCCTCCTCCTCTGGCGAGCGCTCGAACAGGCCGAAGTTATCCACTTCCTCCGTTTCGGAGTAAATTTGGCTGTCCTCACCGAGCGCGGTGTGGAACGCCTGCAACTTCATGATGGCCTTTTTCTTCAACTCGATGTCGTCGTCCACCTTGGCCGTGGGATAGAAATTGTAGATGTAGATTTTGGGTGCGGTCGCACCGATGCGGTTGACGCGGCCAACCCGCTGCATGAGGCGTGTGGAATTCCAGGGCGTGTCGTAGTTCACGATGACGTTGGCGCGGTGAAGGTTCACGCCTTCCGCCAACACTTCCGTGGAAATCAGCATGTCGTAGTCGTTCGCCTGTTCCTTAAAGCTGGCGTCGAAGTTTGCGCGCACGGCGGGCATTCGCTCCGCACGATTTTTGGAACTGACGGTGAACACACGCTTGTAACCCGCCTGGGCCAGCTTGCCCAAAAGGTAAGTGGTGGTTTCCTCGGATTCGGAAAACACGACGAGCTTGGATTGACGGTTGATCTTGGGGTCAAACAATTCGTCCTTCAGGTAGCGTAGAAATTCGTCGAGCTTGGGATCGGCTTCGACCTTTTTCCATTCGTTGTAAAGTTCTTCGAGCCGCTGCCAGTCGGTTTCGATGCCTTCGACGAAACCGTTTTCAAAATCCGATGGCAAACAAATCTCAATGGTCGGGTCGGTGGGCTGGCGTTCGGCGATCTTGGCGATGAGTTCCTCCTCGCGGCCTTCGATGAGGAATTCGGTTACGTTGAGATTCGGCGCGATGTAAATCGTGCCGCGCGCAAACATGTTGCGCATGACTCCCGTGGCATCGCGAAAACGGCGGAGCGATTCTTTGAAGGCGTGGAAGCTGCTGTCGAGCCGCTTGACGAGCAGAGTCCGCATGATGACGGCAAGCTGGACGGAGATGCGGTCGGCGTTCTGGTATTTGCATTTTTTCTCCGGCTTCAAGAAACCGATGGCGCGATAGCGATTGTAGGTCAAACCATTGCCGTCCGTGCGCGACAACAGGTGCATTGTGCGGTCGTAAAGGTCTTCCAGCGCGGGAGGTAACGGGTAGAGGATTTTGCGCGGCGGCTCGATCTTGGGGAAGATGACAGCCTGAGTCGCGAGGTCCTGCTTGTAGTCGTCGTGCTCCATCAAATCGTTGCGCGTGCGGCGCACGGTGACTTCGGAAATGACTTTTGTGCGGATGAGTTCGTAAATGCCTTTGACTTTTTGCCGTGCCACTTCGGGATCGGTTTCGCGATGTGCTTCCTGATACGCCTTTTGACAGCGGGCGAAGAAATGCTGCAAGTTGGCGATGCTCAAAGTCGAGTCCTTCAAATCTTGGAATAGTGAAATCAGATTGCGGATGTCGTCAGGCCGGTTGTTGAGGGGCGTGGCGCTGACAAGGATGACGCGCTTCGCCGCGCGTGAGCCGTCCGGTAGGAAATGCTGAGTGGGCGATTTGCAGATGCGCTGCAATTCATCGAACGCCTCGGCGGTGTCGTTCCTGAATTTGTGCGCTTCGTCCACGATTACGAGGTCGTATTTTTCCGGGCGCTTCACCTTGTGCAAGCTGCCGTTGGTAATAATATCGCAGTTGTCGAGGCGGAACTGCTCCTTTGCGGTTTCGCGCCAACTATCCTCGACGGCGGGCGGCACGACGATGAGCGTGTGCGAGCGGTGTTCGGGAAAGCCGTTGTAGAAAAAGAACTTCTTGGCGATGAGCGTGGCGATCATCGTCTTCCCCAAGCCGACAACGTCCGCGAGGAAAAAGCCGCCGTGCTTTTCGAGCAAGCGGAAGCCGCTGGTCACCGCGTCCACCTGGTAGCTCAGACGTTTGTAACCCTCCGGCATGTCCGTGATGGCGTTCGGATCGTATTCGATGCTCTGGCCGAAGTATTCGAGCAGAAGCTTGTAATAGAGTTCGTAGGGCGTGACCGCCGCCGCGAGGTAGGTGCTATCGCGGACTTCCTTGAGAAATTTGGGCAGGATTTCAACAGATTCTTTCCAAAGGCCGTCAAATTCATCCGTGGCGAACTGCACGTCGTTGAAGTCATGCAACAGGACGTTGAACTCGTAATTGCTGACCTGATCCTCTACGCCGATGCCGGCGGCGGTCAGATTGGATGAACCAGTGATGACCGCGCCAGGCTTGTGTTCGTTGAAACCCTTCGGGCGAAAAATGTAGAGCTTGGCGTGAAGGCGTTTGGTTGGATGCGCCCGCAGTTCGATCTTCTTGGAAATCACGTCGTCAACGAACTGGAGGATGCCCGTTTCGATGTCACGTTTGTATTCTGCACTTTGGATGTCATTACGCAGCCAGTTGCGGAACTCATCGAGCGCCTTGGTCGGGTCGGCCAAGAACAGCAACCCGCGCCGATGATAGTCCGACATGATTGCGTCCACGTTGATGCCAACGAGGATGCGGATGTGCGGGACTTTTTCGAGATACGGTCGGAGCGCGAAGTAGCCAGATGAGCGCAGATAGCCAACGAGCGCGTCGAACCATTCAATGTCGGCATTGCTCTCGAAGACGCCTTGGAATTTCTTGAAGAGTGTCTGCTCGCCATGATTGGTGAAGAAGCGCGCGGACATGGCAATCAGGTTTTGCGGAACAGAGGGTGTTCTGCGTACCCGTGGTCAAAGACGCTGTTGTTCCCGATGTCAGAATTGTTCAACGGATTTGGCATAATCTGGCGAGCATGATGCTGGAACGGGGCGGGGAGTTCAAGGGTGAGTCCGGCAACTGAGATCGATGCAAAAACGCTTCGATCTGTGGACTGGCGGGAGGGAAAGTGGAGCGGAGGGCGGAGAGGAGCGCATAGTGAATCGCAGCCGGAGCGCAACGGCCGCGCCCGACCGCAGACGGAAGCCCGCCGCTCATGCGGCATCGTGTTGTCATGCAAGCTTGTGACGAGCGCGCGGTTTGTGAAGTGGAGCGGGCGTCGTCGAGAGGGGGACGGGGCGACGGGCAACCCGTGAAGCGAAGCAAACCGCGCGTTGGTCACGGCGGTGTTTTCGCTAGTCGCGTCGGTGCGGATTCCTTACTCTGCATAGCGTGGATCTGTCGAAGCTCCCAATCAAGCCGACGAAGCGCAGTCGCCCGACTGCGCCAGAGGATATTTTCAAATCGCTTACACTTCGCGGCAGCGTGGAAAATATGTGGGGGCCGCAAGTCGAGGCTGTGCGTGGATGGGATGCGATAAGAGCTGAGAGCGATGTCATTATTGAGATGACCACCGGCGGTGGCAAGACTCTCGCAGGTTTATTGATTGGCCAGTCGCTCGTTAATGAAACGAATGGGAAAATATTGTATGTCTGCGCAACCAAGCAGCTCATCGAACAGACCGCCGCTCGCGCTCAAGAATGCAGCATCTCACTGGCAACTTATTTCGGTGGAAATTGGACGGAACGGAACGCTTTCGATGGTTGCACAGGTGTGTGCATCACGAACTACGCCGCCGTCTTCAATGGGCTTAGTATTTTCAAGAAAGAGAACCTTCGCGGGATTATTTTTGATGACGCCCATGTCGCCAATAACGCTATTCGAGGACAGTTCGCGATCCGCATTGATCGTGAACATGCAGCATTCCGGCCCATAGCCAACTGTTTCAGAGATTACTTTTCGCGAAACAATCAACAGCAATTTGAGGAGGCACTTCAGGGATTTCCATTGGCTCTACTGTTCGTGCCGCAGTTTGAGATGAAACGCCAAGCCAAGATGATAAGCAAAATCCTCTTGGACAATAGTGTTACGGAGACGAAAGAAACGCTGTTTGCATGGGCGCATCTGAAAGATCACCTCGGCCTTTGCACATTGCTTTTATCGGGGACGGGAATTGAAATCACGCCTCCGGTTCTTCCGCTCTTTACGCTCCCTTATTTTGGCCCTGATACTCGTCGCGTTTATCTCACGGCGACCTTGCCATCGCAGGTCGAGTTTTTGCGAACTTTTGGTGTGTTGAAAGCAAAGCGAGTGACTCCCGGAGGCAAGTCAGGAGAAGCCCAACGACTGTTTGTTTTTACACCAGGTCTTGATGACGAGGGACAACGAACGGAGGTCGTGAGCCTCACCAATAAGCAAAAGACTTGTGTAATTTGTCCATCCACCCCTGCCGCCGAAGCGTGGCCTCCTCCAGCAATTCGTTTTGAGAGCGCGCATGGCCATGCCGCTATTGAAGCATTTTCGGATTCGGCGGAACCTCAAAAACTGGTTTTGGTCGCTCGCTATGACGGTATTGACTTACCAGGGGATGCCTGTCGCGTTTTGGTTTTGGATGGACTGCCAGTGGGATCGTCACTGATTGACCGATTTCTGGACCAAGGACTCAAGGTTGAACGGCTTCGAGCGGCGCATACAGCCGCCAGAATTGTCCAAGCGATCGGGAGAATTTTTCGCAGCAACACCGACCACGGCGCGGTAATTCTATGTGGAGACGGCCTGCAAAGCTGGCTTCGCGACCCCAACAATCAGCGCTACATGCCCAAGTTGTTGCAACAACAGGTTCAGTTTGGAATCGAATTGCGACGGATGGTTGACGAGAGCAAAGCGACGTTCGCTGATTTGCTGAAGGCTGTTTTGAGTGGGCGCAAAGATTGGGATGAACTTTATTCCAACCATGTCGGAGCATTCGATGTTGTCAGTCAGCCGGAAGACCCCGCGTGGTTCAGCGAACTTGTTACAGGAGAGCGAGACGCTTACGCGAAACTCTGGTCTCGCAATTTCCCACTCGCCGCCTCCGCCTATGGATTGTTGGCGGACCAAGCGGACAAGCACGACAGGCGTTTGGCTGCGTGGTATCGGCATTGGCAAGGGTGTGCGGCGGACTGGAATGGCGAAGATGTCCAAGCCACCAGAGTGTTCTTGGCGGCCGCCAACGAGCGCGTCGAATTGGGTCGCCCGTCCGCGAAGGGCGGCTCGATTGTATCGGGTGAATCGGTGACGCCGGGTTGGCAGGCAAAGGCCGTTGCCAAGCTCTTTACGGCGAATCGCGGCAAACTCCGCGTTCGATTGCAAAGCATCACAGCGGATTTGAACTATGGCCCGGAGACGAAGAAGGTAGAGCAGGCGCTTCACGAACTCGGACATTTTCTTGGTCTTGAAGCCAGTCGTCCAGATAACGAAAAGAAGACCGGTCCTGATGTTCTCTGGCGCTGTGTTGGGGAGAAAGGCGGTGCTGCTTTGGAAAGCAAAACAAACAAGCAGCCTAACGGCCAGTATCAAAAGGTGGATGACATCGGGCAATTCGACGATCATATTCGGTATTTGGAGCGGATGCATCCTGGGGAGAATCATTACAAGGTGATTGTCGGACGCAAATTGCCGGTTTCCTCAAACGCCAACCCGCCGGATGACCTCCTAGTCATTCCTCTGGAACAATTCGTCGAACTGGCTAACCGTTTGGGCGAGATGTTTGATTATGTCGAATCGGCAGCCCGCGAAAGCGATGTGGCGGTCTGCGTTCAAAAGGCCCTCGTTGCGTTTGGACTCGTCTGGCCGCAATGTCTGACTGCGCTTGAGTCCTACTTGGCCGCTGACCTCCGAAATCCTCGCAACCTGGAGAGCGCGGATATGGAGTAGTCAAAATGGTTCGGGCCTATTCCGTTCGTTAGCCTGCTAATCAAGCAATCCTTCTCCACCACGGAAACCACTTTGCAACCTTGCCGTCCGGTTCAACGGGTGGCAGGGTCACGCGGCGAAAGCCGCGCTCGCAGTGGACGAGGACGCACTCGTGGTCGCGGAGATTGCGTAGCTTGTGCGGTTTGATTTTGTGTTCCTCGATTTCGGAATAATTCACGTTACGCCTGCCGGCGCTGAATCCCCATGAGCGTTTTACTACGCGCTTCTTGCCGATGAAGTCGGCGGCTTGAACGGCATCGGCTTCATCGGCGGCGCGGAAGATGAGACGGTTTCGGAGATTCAACGTCAGCACTTTGGCTTTGTCGTTGCCCAATGGTGGCACGAGTGAAGTCGTGCTTTGTGCGGCGGCAACAACCGTTGCTCCGGCTTCGCGGATCACATCCACGCAGTTGTAGTCGCTCGTGCCGTCTTCGCTGGCCGTCATGAATCGCTGCGCTTCGTCGGCCCAGAGGATGAGCAAATTGTTTTGGGCGCGGTTGGCTTTGGCTTTGTCGAAACGGCGCAGAGCGTGATTGTAGTAAAGTAGCTTGAGCAACGTGTTCACATAACGTCGCTCGGTCTGGAATTTCTGCGGCATGGTTGTGAGGATGATTTTGCCCCGATCAATCGCGGCAAAGTCGAACGTGCTTTCACTGGTGCAGAACACCTCGGCGACTTCGGGCGTCAGGAAGTATTGTAGATAGTTGCCGATGGTTTCGCGCACACCCCCAAGCTGTTCTTCGGGTTGGGTGAGAAATCGGTTTCCGAAGTGCGCGTAAACAGCGGCGCGACGGGGTGTTTCGAGCAGGCTCTCAAGGTTTTCCATTTCCTCGGCGAGAAGCTCGCGGTCGGAGAGCAACTCGTAAGCGTCAATCAACGTAACAGGTCGGTTCAACTCGAACAACATTTCGAGCGCATGGGCGATGTGCGTCTGTGCTTGGCTCTTGAAAAAGCCTTTGTCTCCGCCCTGGCCGAGACTCGTAGCGGTGTCCACGATAAACTTGGCGTAGGTCGTGAATGGGATGCTGCGGTCGCCGGTCAGGTTGTAACGATTAGGTGGTGTCCACTGTGCGTTTGTGTCGTCCGCCCGGATTTGCAAATGAATCAAATCGTGCTCGCGGCCGTAGTGCCGCGCCATCGCCGAGAGGGTTTCCCAATACACGCCCTTTTCGTCGATGCACAGGCCACCCCATGTCGGCTCGTTCTGAAACACTTGATGAACGAGTTGATTGATGCCGGAACTGGTTTTGCCAGAGCCAGTGTCGCCGGTGATGAGCCAGCCGCGACAGAATTGATTTCGCTTCCATCTCAAGCCGCCGAGCTTCGCCACATGTTTTTTGCCTGGTGAACTCAACAAGAGCCAAGCCGCGATGAGTGCCAGAAGAATTCCGCCAGCTGCCAAGAAGCATTGCGGATGACGCAACGCGAGGATGAGGTCTGGCGGCGGCATTATCGGACCGAAAGGAATGAGGTCGAGTTTCACAGCCAGACCTTTCCAATGAGATAGCCGGCCAGCAGAGCGGCGAGCGCGGCGAAGATCGCGGCAGCGCGGGTGATTCTCGCGGTGCGGGAAGCGGGCGATTGGTTGCGCAGAGCTTCCAGCAAGGCGGCTGTGTGTTGCTGAAGCGTCTGCGCCGCGCCGACTAGTTTTCCGATGTCCGCACGGAACTGCTCAAAGGATGGGATTTCCCGACGGCGAAGTTCATCCCAATGCCGCTGGTGGATTCGGAACAACTCGACGAGGAGCATCACCGCGTCGTCTTCTCGCAGCCGATGTTTATCGCGCCACTCGGCGACCGCCTTGGCGAACTCCTCATCGAAGTCGGGTTGTTCGTTGGTCGGCATCGGGATTACTTCGCGGGCAAGAGCAAGTCGGCGACTGTTTCAATCTCGGTGTAAAGCTTCCGCTGCCACGTTTGAAGCCGCTGCCGGTCGAGCAGGCTCAACGCGGGATGTTCGGTTGCTGCTGTGATGGTCAAGTTTCTCGCGTTGAGCGACTCTACCAGCCAATCTTGCAGCCGGGACATGGCGATTTCACGTCCGCCGAGTTTGTCTTTGAGTTTCGCCCGCACTTCGGACGATTCAAACAAGGCGAAACTCTCGCTGTGCGCGGCATTGCGAACCACGACATAACCGCACTTCTTCCCGAATTGGTCAGTGAGACGCTGGATTTGATCCACGCTGTCCGACTCGTGGTTCACGGGCATGACGAGCGTAAGCGCCGTGTCGAGTTCGGATAGCACGGCGGACAAGTTAATTTCGGTGAAGTAATCAATGAACAAGTCGGTGGACGCGGCGCGGCAATCCATGACTACGAGGCTCGTCTTTTCCAGCGCGTCGAAGATTCCGTCGAGTTCACGCCGGTTGTTCAAATCGAGAAAGCGGGTGTCGGGATGAAACCGCTTCAATGTTGAGTTCTCGTTGTCGCTATCAATCGCAACGTGCGCGATGCCCTTGTCTTTGAGGAACTGGACGAAATTGACGGCGAAGAAGCTTTTGCCGACACCGCCTTTGCCATTGAGGATGAGGTCGAGACGTTTCATGTGCCTTCAGGTTTGAGCATCCGCACTTGCGCGATGCGTGGGCCACGGTTGCGGGTTTGCGGAGTTTCGCCGCCATTGAAGTCCGCCGGTGATTCTTGCAACGGACGGTCAGCCGCCGGTTCTGGTTGCGCCGGTGAAGCCACTCGACCATTTGGCTCGGCGGGAGACGGCGGGCGTTTTCGTCCTGGGCGGCGGTGTGGGCGGACAATCTCGCCAAGTATCTGATGGCAGAAAGTGGCGATGGCTGTCTTGCTCGTCGGCAGACAATGTTGGGTGAGCAAAACGGCAATCGCCCGATACGAAGCGCGCCTTTGGCGCAACTCGATGATGACATCCTTCGCGGGAATCAAGTCTTGGAACTTCTGCGGACGGAGCGGCGTAAATTCCGCGACGGCCTGACGGACTGTGGCTGGGTCAAATGAGGACATGGGCTGGAATGATTCGGACGTGAACCGGGTAATTGATTGACGGCAAGATGGACACGGCTATGCAACGGTGCGGATAATTCTTTGCCAGTCCACGGTCGCGAACAAATTGCGTTCGTGACCAGTTCGCGGACATGGATTGTTCACGGCTGCGGACTGTCTGCGGACAATTCACGTCCGTTGCCGCTGTGCGTTCACGGACGATTGAGGCCGTTGCCTGTGCGTGGACAGGGATTGTTCGCGGACGCGATTGTTGGCGTGGACTGAACGCGGTCACGGATTGTTCGCGGACACGGAAAGTTCCCGTCCGCGTCCTATTCCCGGCTGAATCAAGCCCGTGGACTGGCCGATGCAAAGTCCATAAACGGCTGATCTTGCGCGGAAATTCCGCGTGTCCGTCGCGACTCATTCGCGGACACCAAGTCCTTCGCTCGCGAAGGGGTAGGGCGTGCCATGTCTTAAACATGATGACAAACACACTGTTTCCTTTGCTCCAACAATTCGTCGCGCCAGTTCTTCAATTGCTCCGTGACAGTTTCAATGCGGGCGGTTTGCTCAATTGCCCGCACTTCAATGCTGCCCGCGTAGTGAGCGCCAAGTTGTGATTCCGGCAGTTGAATCACGGAATGTGCGGCCTCGGAGTTGAGACGCTCGCCAAGTTTATTGAGCACTTCGATGGCGGTGCTTAATTGTGCGGTGGTGGGTGTTTGCATAATCAGATACGGATGCCACGTGAGGGTTTGTGCGCGAGTTCCTGCCGGTGTCCGTGGCGGCGTTTGTGACGCCATTGCGCCCGCCTTGCTTGGTCGCGTGTGACCGGATGCGCCCACGGAGCACCAAAGCCGAGTCGTGCAGCAGTTTCCTCAGCGATGAGTTTGTTGGGTGCTTCGACAACCGTGCGAAGTGGATCACCCAATTCGCGGGCGTACTCCCGGTCGGTGTGGTAAATGCCCCAGAGTTGGTTGCCCGGCTTCGGAGTCACGTTCGTGCTCATGCCCGCAGTTCACCATAAACCGCGTTTGCGAAGATGTATCTGATACACAAAATGCGCGGATAGTCCGTGTAGTGTCCGATGTGTGGTCACGGCAAAGACGCAATACAACCTCAACAACGCAGAGGAATACTTTCAAGAACACCTGGCGGTTGGCGACTACTACGATGAAGGTCAGCGCATCGCCGGTGAGTGGATTGGGTTGGGAGCTCAACGGCTGGATTTGTCCGGGAAAGTGCGCGCCGAAGATTTCTTGCGGCTCTGCGAAAATCAACATCCGGCCACAGGCGAAACGCTGACACAGCGGCTGAACACAACGCGGACTAAAGGTGGCGAGAGCACGGCCAATCGCCGGATATTCTACGACTTCACTTTTTCACCGCCAAAGTCAGTTTCCATCGCTGCATTGTTGGGGGAGGACAAAAGAATTTTTGAGGCGCACGCGCGCGCTGTCCGGTCGGCGTTGGGAGAATTCGAGGCGTTTGCGGCGACGCGCGTCCGCGCCGGTGGAGCACAAAGCGACCGTTTGACCGGCAACTTCGTGACCGCTTTGTTCACGCATGACACGTCTCGAACGCTTGACCCGCATTTGCACACGCATTGCATCGTGTTCAACGCCACATTTGACGCCGTTGAGAACCGCTGGAAGGCACTCCAGAACTATGAGCTACTGCGTGCAAGGAAGTTTGCCGAGAACGCTTACTATCACGAACTTTCTCGTGAACTGCGAACTTTTGGCTATCGGGTTCGCAATCGTGCGCGGGGTGATTTTGAAATCGAAGGCGTCTCCGAAGAACAGTGCGAACGGTTTTCCAAGCGGCACACACAGATTGACGAAGCACTTGCCGAACTGCTCGCTGATAAACCGGAACTCACTGGCGGTAATTTCCAGGATTTGCGCGAGCAACTGGCCACGACGGAGCGATCCCGAAAACAGAAAACCTTGAGTCGTGATGAGCTTCGGAGACTGTGGGAAGCCCAGTTGAACCGGACTGAGCAAATTGCCTTGCGGCAACTTGCAAATTCGCCGGTCAAAGACCTGAAGGAGGAAAAGCGCGTCACGGTCAACGAAGCCGTCCGATGGGCAGAGGAGCACCTGTTCGACCGAAATTCGGTCGTGCTGGAATGTCAGTTGTGGCAGGAGGCATTGGGCCGGGCGCGGGGCGAGAGCTTTTCGGTTTCCGAACTCAAGGATTTCACCGCACGGCGCGGTTACATTCGAGACACAGCCCGTCCGGGTGAAGTGACGCTGCGGGATGTTTTATTGCGCGAATGGGAAATCGTTCAGACCGCGAAAGAGGGTGTCGGGGATTG
>Ga0210409_10001348_pt1 | contig 32563 bp, 29 predicted proteins | sample IncBWH17MmetaG_FD_161649 | JGI IMG/M metagenome (GOLD analysis project Ga0210409, IMG submission 161649) | Forest soil microbial communities from Barre Woods Harvard Forest LTER site, Petersham, Massachusetts, United States - Inc-BW-H-17-M | ecosystem: Environmental > Terrestrial > Soil >...
CTTGCGCTTTGCCGACTACAACCCGGTCTCCAAGCTGGTGACGCTAGGGGTCGCGCTGCACATGGGGGAATATTTCGGCCTTGTCAACCAGTTGCTGTGCGCGGTGATTTCACTGGCGCTGCTGGGCATGGCGCTTACCGGATTTGTGATGTGGTGGCTGCGCCGTCCGCAAAATTCGCTCGGCGCGCCCAAGCGCGTATTGCAGCCGCCGCCGTCCATCACGCGCTGGAAAGGCTATATGGCGCTGCTCGGCATCCTGTTCCCCCTGATGGGTGTGAGCATGATTGCAGTGTGGCTGGGCGATACGCTGTTTTTCAAGAAGCGTGCCTGAACCCCGTCAGGCAATCACTTCGACACCCGTGGCGCCTGCCGTCATCTCGCCGATGACGGCAGCATCGGCGAAGCCTTCGCGCCGGAACAAGGCCAGCACCTCGTCCACCGCGCCTGGGTCGCAAGAGACCAGCAGCCCGCCCGACGTTTGCGGATCGGTCAGCAGGCCGCGCTGGACAGTTGTGATGGATGCTGCCAGCGTCACTTCATGGCCGTAGCCATCCCAGTTGCGCGGCGAGGCGCCGGTGACATAGCCCTGCTCCGCCAGCTGCTGCACCCCTGGCAGCAGGGGTACGGCAGCCATGCTGAGGCGAGCGCACAAGCCGGCTGCGCGCGCCAGTTCCAGCGTATGGCCGAGCAGGCCGAAGCCGGTGACGTCGGTCAGCGCATGCACTGCAGCCATCTCCGACAGCAGCCTGCCTGGCTTGTTGAGCTTGGTAGTGTTGTCTATCAGCGCAGCATAACCGGCAGCGTCCAGCGCATCTTTCTTCAGCGCGGCAGAGAGCACGCCAACGCCGATCGGCTTGCCCAGCACCAGCTGGTCGCCGGCCTTGGCGCCGGCATTACGCTTGACCTTGGACGGATGGACCAGGCCCAGCACCACCAGGCCATAGATAGGCTCGACCGAATCAATGGTATGGCCGCCAGCTATCGGAATCCCGGCTTCCGCACAAATCGACTCGCCGCCCTTGAGGATGCTGGCGATCACTTCCAGCGGCAGCTTGTTGATCGGCATGCCGACCAGCGCCAGCGCCATGATCGGCGTGCCGCCCATGGCGTACACATCGGAGATGGCGTTGGTGGCGGCAATGCGGCCGAAATCGAAAGGATCGTCGACGATGGGCATGAAAAAATCGGTGGTGGCGATCAGCGCCTGCTCGTCGTTCAGCAGGTAGACGGCGGCATCGTCGGCGGTTTCAATCCCGACCAGCAATTTCTTGGGCACCGGAAAGCCGCTGGAACCCTTGAGGATCTGCGCCAGCACGCCGGGCGCGATCTTGCAGCCGCAGCCGCCGCCATGGGAAAAGGAAGTGAGTTTGATGCTGCTTGCGGAGAGATCGGACATACGGTTCCTGGGTCAATGACGCCTGCTGCAGGCGTCGGTTAGCGGCCGGCATGCGCCTGGCCGGCCTGTTATCGGTCTTGATGCAACTGCCTGGCAGCCTGCAAGAAAGCTTCTGTCGAAATATCCTCGAGGTCGAGTATCTGCGCTGTCGAGAACTGGCCGAAATTGCGCCTGATCGATTGCGCATAGGCTGGATCATAGTGCTTCAGCAACAGCTCATCCACCAGCGGCTCGATCTGTCCGGCCGACGCCATCTGCTGCCACTCGCCGATCTTTTCGCGGCCGTGCAGGTAGGCCAGGCAAGCCAGTTGTGTATTCAGCAAAGCCGGGTCGACGACGAAGTGGGAATAATCTTCCATCAGCAATTTGACCCGTTCGGCCCGCGGCAGCGCCAGCGCGATGCAGGAAGACTTGCGGATCTGCTCGATCAAAGCCTCGGGAATCCGCAGGTTGCCGATCTTCTTGCTTTCCGATTCGACAAATACCGGATAGCGCACATCGAAGTATTGCAGTTTGTCCCAGATCCTGCTTTCAAAGGCCTTTTGCGACGGCTGTGCTTCTTGCGGCAGGTTGCCCAGCACCGAGCCGCGGTGGGCGGCGATCTGCTCGAGGTCGAGCACTTGCGCGCCTTGCTGCTCCAGCACCTGCAGCAAACGGCTCTTGCCGCTGCCGGTCGGCCCGCAAATCACCTTGAAGCTGAATTGCCGCGGCAACTGCTCCAGGCTGCCGATCACATAGCGGCGGAATTCCTTGTAGCCGCCCTCCAGCTGGACCACCGGCCAGCCGATTTTGGCCATGATATGCGCCATCGCGCCGCTGCGGTTGCCGCCGCGCCAGCAATAGATCAGCGGCGTCCATTCACGCGGCTTGCCGATGAACAGGGTTTCGATGTGCTGGGCGATATTGCGGGCCACCAGCACCGCGCCCAGCTTCTTGGCTTCAAATGCGCTGGTCTGCTTGTACAGGGTGCCGACCTGCACGCGCTCGGCGTCGCTCAGCACCGGGCAATTGATGGCGCCCGGAATCCGGTCTTCGGCAAACTCGGCCGGCGTGCGGGCATCGATGATGGTGTCGAACTGCCTGATCTGGGGAAACACTTCTTCAAACGATAGCAATGCTGGGTATTTCATTCGCGTTTTCTATTGGTTGGCGCTGCTCCGGAACCGTCATTATCCGGCATTTTCACGGGCTCCCCGCGGATAGTCTCAAAACTCGGCCGGGCGCGCCAGCATGCCCCACGCCAGCTGCACCAGCTCATCTTCAAATTCGACGCTGCCCAGCAGCGGCGACTTCTCCAGCGAGGCGCTGCGGATGGCGCCGATCACGGCGCGCGTCACCACGAACATCATGGCCGGCGTCGGCGGCCGCAGGTTGGGATGATGGATACGCTGCATGCTGATGGCAATCCGTTCCGCCGTCTCGCGCAGGGCCTGGGTGATGTCTTCGTGGTGATCATGCTGCCAGGCGAAGCGGATCATCGCCCGCTTGGCGCTGCGGCCGCTGCCCAGTCCTTCTATATTGATGCGGATGAACTGGCGCAAGAAGGCTTTCGGATCGAGCTGGCCGATCTGGGTTTCGGCGCTTTCCATCAAGGCATCCAGCTCGTCCATCACGCGCCGCCGCTCACGTGCGATCAAGGCTGTCAGGATGGCATCCTTGCTGGGGAAATACTGGTACAGGGTGCCGATCGAAAAACCGGCTTTTTCGGCCACCTTGTTGGTAGTCAGGCCAGCTTCGCCTTCGCTCTCCAGAATCTGAGCAGTCGTCTCGAAAATGGTTTCTATGGTGCGTTGCGCCCGCTCCTGGGTCGGCAATTTTCGCATCGTTTCAGAGGGAGAACCTGGAATTCGCTTGACCATGTCGGCGCCTTTGGAAAAACTGAGCAAGTTGCGAGTTTAAAAACTGAATAATGCTCAGTATACTGGTTCTATCGTTAATCACCAGAGATAGGCCAGTGAATACATCCAGTCCATTGTTGGTAAGAAAACTGCTAGTCGACCTGTCGCATGGCTTTCCGCGCCACTGGCTGGCAGGCAAAGCCTTCCGCACCCAGTTTTTCAATGCCTTGTCGATGAGCTTTCCGGTCGGCGAGCAAGAGTTCATCGATTCCGTGCGCGAAGCCGCGCTGGCCTTGCCGGACGGTGCCGAGCACGCGCAACTGCAGGCGACCATCCGCGACTTCATCGGCCAGGAAGCCACCCACCGCCGGGTCCATGCGCTGTATAACGCCGAGCTGGAAAAACAAGGCCTGGTCAATCACTGGCAATACTGGGCCGCCAACCTGATCGAACTGGGGCGCAAGCGCGGCGTGCCGCCTATCAGCAAGCTGGCGATCACCGCAGCCTTCGAGCACTATACCGCGGTGCTGGCCGACCTCACGCTGCGCTATCCGCAAGTGATGCAAGGCGCCGATCCGATGTTGCAAACCCTGTGGCGCTGGCATGCGGTGGAAGAAACCGAGCACAAGGCGGTCGCCTTCGATCTTTACCGCACACTGAACGGCAGCTACCAGACGCGGGTACGCTGGTACATGTTCGCCATGATGCGCTTCACCGTCATGGCCACCCGGCAAACCGTCAACAACCTGTGGCATGACCGCGTGCTGTTCAAGCCCAGCATCTGGCTTGATGCGGCCAGCTTCTTTTTCGGCCGCCACGGCCTGGTCTGGCTCAGCACCAGGCCCTTGCTCGACTACTTGAAACGCGATTTTCACCCATGGCAACATGACAACCGCGAACTGGCAGAACAATGGCTGGCCGCCAATGCCGCGCAGTACAGCATCGTGCGCGGCTTGAAAGGCGCGTAGGGTGGGCAGGTTTTTCTGCCCACGCGTGACCGTGATATCCAGAGTACTAGACCCACCCGGCACGGAAACAAGTCCGCGCACTGAGTGAATTCACGCGTGGGCACAATGGCCCACCCTACGGGCTTAGGCAAGCCATACTGCAGCAAAATGCAAGGAAACTCCGCCGCCTCTGTCGGATAGACTAAAATGCGATCCGCTGCATTCATTTAGTCGAAACAAGGAGTTTTCGTTCATGTCCAGGATGTTCCGCTTATCGCCTGCCCTGCTGCCGGTCCTGCTGGCCGGGGCCATGGCGGGTTGCTCGACCACCAAGCCCACCGTCTACCAGGGCGAGGAGTTCAGCGACACCAGCACGTTTTCCCACGATTTCGCCACTTCCAGCTCAGCTACCTGTGAAGCGGCGCGCCGCACCTTGCTCAGCCAGGGCTATATCATCAAGCAGGCCAAGGCCGACCTGGTGGACGGCCACAAGCATTTCCAGCCGGACCCGGACGTGCACGTCGAAATCGAATTCCACGTGGTGTGCGCGCCCAACGACAAGAATGGCAAAAGCACGACCTTGTTCGTCAGCGCCACCCAGGACCGCTACGCGCTCAAGAAAACCAACAATTCCGCCAGCGTCGGCCTGAGCGTGCTGGGTTCGGTGTCGATGCCGATCGGCAGCAGCTCCGATTCGCTGGTGAAGGTCGCCAGCGAAACGATTCCCGCCGGGCTGTTCTACGACCGCTTCTTTGGCCTGATCGAGCACTACCTCGGCCTCGACGGCGGCTTGCCGGTAGTGGATTTCGACGACAAGCCGGCGTTGCCGACCAAACCGGCGGTAAAAGCCGAGCAGGAATAGAACCTGCTGCGGCAATGAAAAAAGCCGCTGGCGCGTATTGCGCCAGCGGCTTTTTTATCGGGCGGCGAAATGATAGGCCGCCGCTCAAGACACGTTAGAACGCCTTTTTCAAGCCCAGCTGGAAGGAATTGGTCTTGTTGCCGCCCGCAAACTGGCCGTTATAGCTGGCGTAGGCCGTGAAATCGGTGGCCAGCGCAATGCTGGCCCCGAGCTCCAGCCTGGCGCTGTTGCTTGGGCCCTGATAGGCAGGGAGGCCGAAGCTGCCAGCCATGCCGACCAGGTTGGCGCGGACGTCGCGCTCGCTGTCTTCAAACTCTTTTTCCCAGGCCAGCTTGGCAAACGGCTGCACCGTATAGCTGCCCAGCGTCAGCTTGCTCGTGACTTGCGCGCCGAGGCTGGATACCAGCGAATTGCGCCGCTGCGACTGGAAATTCATGGCGGTGCTGTCGTTGCCGTTTTCCGTATAGCCGCCGACATTGACCTGCTGCCAGGTCAGGTTGGCGACCGGGCTGAGCGTCGCCGCGCCGAGGTCGAAGTCATACTGGCCGCCGACGCGGAACAGGAACTGATGGCCGTTGGCGCTGCCGCTTTCGCTGCGGGTAGCGGCGCCCAGCACGATGTTGCGGGTAACGTCGTTGTATTGCAGCGAGCCGGCCATGCCGATGGCGTTGAGCGCCCAGGCGCCGTCGCGGTATTGTCCGTAGCCCGACAACATTGCCTGGTCCAGCTTGAAGCCGCCAGTGTCATTGCCGAAATTCGCCCGGTTATGGGCGAAGCTGAAGGCGCCGCCGACCGTCACATTCTGATTGACGGCATAATCGACGCCGACCGTCAGGCTGTTGGCCGAACCGTCCAGACCCGGGTTGTTGCCATTGTGATCCAGGCTCTGATGGGTGTTGTCATAGGCGGCAAAAGCTTCCACCTGGCCGGCGCGCGGCGTCAGGCGCAGACGGTCGTCGATGACGCGGGTGAAGCTTTGGGCGCCGGCCAGCGGTGCTTCCGCCAGCATGCCGATCTGGCCCGGCGCCTGCAACACCGATTCAATATATTGCGCCAGCACCGCATGGCCGGCGCCGGTCGGATGGACGCCGTCGGCAAACAGATAGGTTTGATTGGCGCCGGGCGCAACCAGCGTCGCCGTCGTGCAATTGCCCGAAGACGATGTGGTGCAGGCCGGCGTGGTGACGTTGGTGAACCCGTACAGGGACGGATTAGCGATTACTTCCCGCAGCATGCCGAAGGCGTTGATTGCCACGATATTCCCGCCCAGCCCGTTCAAACCATTATTCAGAGCCGCGTTGAAGCTGTTGGAGGAGGCCGTCCACAAGGTCGCCAGCGCCGGAATCGCCATTCCTTCAGGCGTCTTGCCGACATCCGGCAGATTGACCACAAGCACGGTGCCCGCGCCGGCCTGCTGCAGTTGCCGCACCAGTCCGACCACGTTGGTAGCTTCGCCGGTAACTTGCTGGATCACCAAGGCGGCGGTCGCCGCTTGCGTCGCCGGATTGAGCAAAGCGCCGGCGCTGGTGCTGGTGTAGCCGAACACGTCATTGGCGCCGGCCCAGACCGAGTACAAACCCTTGCTGTCGAGCCGCGGGTTAGCCGCCAGGTAGCCGTTGACCTGGCTGGTGACGGTCGGCACCAGCGGCGCTGTCGCCGCATCGGGCCAGCCGTTCTGCGCCGTGACGCGGGCGCCGCCGACCGCGTAGTCGGTGCCGCCGGCAGCCTGTACGCCGGTCGGCGTCAGGATGGCGGCAGGATTGGCGGTGTTGCCGTATTTGTGCGCCAGCAGCAGCGCCCAGACCGGATCGGGATTGGTGGTGAACGAGCGCTGCTGGCCGACGCCGCTAAAATAGCCGCTGTCGGTCAGCGAATCGCCGAAGAACACCATCTGGGAAAAATTCGCGGCGCCGGCCGGGGCACTGACAATGAAGCCGGCGCCGATCAATGCAGCGGCGCGGGTCGCCAGGGTCAGCGCCCGCGTCATTGGTTTCAGACGGAATGATTTAGATAAAGATATGCGCAATTATGTCTCCTTCTTGTATTTATAGATTTGCGCTCTCAATATCGGCCACTCGGCCGCCAAAGTCAATCAGCCGCATAGGCAAAACACTCCAAAATCACACTGGCGCAGCGACTGGCGCTACACTCGCTTGTACCCTCGCGCGCCGCGGCAGCGGCCAGCCCATTTCCTACTCAAGCCGACCATGGACAAAATAGATAAACAGATTCTCGCCATCCTGCAGGAAGACGCCAGCACGCCGGTGGCGGAAATCGCTGAAAAGGTCAACCTGTCGTCGACGCCATGCTGGCGCCGCATCCAGAAGCTGGAAGAAGATGGCGTGATATTGCGCCGCGTGGCGCTGCTGGATGCCGACAAGCTGAATGTCGGCGTGACCGTATTCGTCTCGATCAAGACCAGCCAGCATAACGCCGGCTGGTATGCCCAGTTCAGCAATACCGTCAAGTTGATCCCGGAAGTGGTGGAGTTTTACCGCATGAGCGGCAATATCGATTACCTGCTGCGGGTGGTGGTGCCGAACATCGCCGCCTACGACACGGTGTATCAGAAGCTGACGCAGTCGAATGCCCTGTTCGATGTCAACGCCAGCTTCGCCATGGAGCAGATCAAGCACACTACCGCTTTGCCGCTGGACTACGCCGGCCTGGATTGACTTTAAATTGCCTGCTCCATGCGCTTGAATGCCAGTCCCATGTCGGCGATCAGGTCATCGATGTTTTCCAGGCCGACATGGATGCGCACCAGCGGATTCGGGTAAACGATCTTCGACGCTACCCGGGTCGGCGCTTTGTCCAGCGGCAAAGCCAGGCTTTCAAAGCCGCCCCAGGACAGGCCGATGCCGAACAGCTGCAGGCCGTCGAAGAATTTGGACAGCGCCGGCCGGCCGACTTCTTTCAGCGCAATCGTGAACAGGCCGCTGGCGCCGAGGAAATCGCGCTGCCACAGCTTGTGGCCGGGATCGGACGGCAAGGCCGGATGCAGCACGCGCTCCACCAGCGGCTGGCTCTGCAGATACTCGGCCAGCTGGATGCCGCTCTCCGAGTGCTGGCGCAGGCGCACCGCCATGCTGCGCATGCCGCGCAAGGCCAGGTAGATATCATCGGGGCCGGCGGTCTGGCCGAAATCGTGGGCGCCGTTCTTGAGAATGTTCCAGGCCCGCTCATTGGCGCTGGCGACTCCCAGCAAGGCATCGGAATGGCCGACGATGTATTTGGTGGCGGCGTGGATGGAAACATCGACGCCATGCTCGAAGGGCTTGAAGAACAAGGGTGTGGCCCAGGTGTTGTCGAGCAGGACGTAGGCTCCGACCTTATGTGCTTCTTCGGCGATGGCGGGAATGTCTTGCACCTCGAAAGTCCAGGAACCCGGCGATTCGACAAACACCACGCTGGTGTTCGGCCGCAGCAGGTGGCGGATGTCGCCGCCGATCAGCGGATCGAAAAATTCCACCTCGACGCCCATGCGGCGCAGCACGCGATCGGCGAAGGTACGGGTCGGGCCGTACACGCTATCGGTGACCAGGATGTGGTCGCCGCTTTTGACGAAAGCCATGATGCTGTGGGTGCAGGCCGACAGGCCGGACGGGAACACCAGGCAATTGTGCCCACCTTCCAGCGTGACGATTGCCTGCTCGAAGGAGCGCGTGGTCGGCGTGCCGAAGCGGCCGTAGTTGGACATCGGATTGTCGATCTGGCGCGCGGCTTCCCAGTCTTCCAGGTTGTTGGCGATGATGGTCGAGCCGCGGAACACCGGCGTGTTCACCATCCCGCCAAAGCGCGCGGGTTCGCGGCCGCAATGGAGCAGCTGCGTGTCGACATGCGTGGCCGGGGAACCGGAAGTAGGATGGTTAGACATGGGGCCTCCAAGAAATGACTGTACGGCGTGATTACCTGTGTCTATTGTAGGAGTGTGAACGTGGAAAATTATTGCAAAAAATTTCTTAAAAATATAATTTATTAGAATAATTTTCCATTTTTTATTTAATTTTTAGAAAATAAAAACAATAAAGCATATTTTTATAGTGAAAAATCGATAAATGCCCTTTCCTCGATATATATGCAAATCATATTAATAGAGCATAAATCATATATTTGACACAGCGTTATGGGCAAGGCACTCTATCGTCAGCCCTGAAGCCATTTTCCCGGAGAAGCACATCATGCCGCAATATCGTTCCCGCACCACCACCCACGGCCGCAACATGGCCGGCGCCCGCGCACTGTGGCGCGCCACAGGCATGAAAGACGGCGATTTCGACAAGCCGATCATTGCGGTGGTCAACTCCTTCACCCAGTTCGTCCCTGGCCACGTCCACCTCAAGGACCTGGGCCAGATGGTTGCGCGCGAAATCGAAGCGGCCGGCGGCGTCGCCAAGGAATTCAATACCATCGCGGTCGACGACGGCATCGCCATGGGCCATGGCGGCATGCTGTATTCGCTGCCGTCGCGCGAACTGATTGCCGATTCGGTCGAATACATGGTCAACGCCCATTGCGCCGATGCCATGGTCTGCATCTCGAATTGCGACAAGATCACGCCAGGCATGCTGATGGCTGCCATGCGCCTGAACATCCCGGTGGTGTTCGTTTCCGGCGGCCCGATGGAAGCCGGCAAGGTGGTTGAAAAGCTGCCGGGCGTGGCCGTCATCGACCAGAAGATTTTCAAGATCGACCTGGTGGACGCCATGATCAAGGCTGGCGACGCCTCCGTCAGCGATGCCGACATTGCCGAAATCGAGCGCTCGGCCTGCCCCACCTGCGGCTCCTGTTCCGGCATGTTTACCGCCAATTCGATGAACTGCCTGACCGAAGCGCTGGGCCTGGCCCTGCCCGGCAACGGCACCATCCTCGCCACCCACGCCGACCGCAAGGAACTGTTCCTGCGCGCCGGACGCCTGATCGTCGAACTGGCCAAACGCCATTACGAACAGGACGACTACTCGGTCCTGCCGCGCAGCATCGCCACCAAGGCCTCCTTTGAAAACGCCATGACGCTGGACGTCGCCATGGGCGGCTCGACCAACACCGTGCTGCATCTGCTGGCGGCGGCGCAGGAAGCCGAAGTCGATTTCAAGATGGCCGACATCGACCGCATCTCGCGCCACGTGCCGTGCCTGTGCAAGGTGGCGCCGATGACCGACAAATACCATATCGAAGACGTGCACCGCGCCGGCGGCATCATCAGCATCCTGGGTGAACTGGCGCGCGCCGGCCTGCTCGACACCGGCCGTCCGACGATTCACGCCAAGACGCTGGGCGACGCCATCGCCAACAACGACATCACGCAAACCCAGGATCCCGCTGTACACAAGATGTTCAGCGCGGCTCCCGGCGGCGTGCCGACCCAGGTCGCGTTCTCCCAGGAAAAACGTTTCACCAGCCTCGACACCGACCGCGACAACGGCTGCATCCGCAACAAGGCGCACGCTTATTCGCAAGACGGCGGACTGGCGGTCTTGTACGGCAACCTGGCGGAAAACGGCTGTATCGTCAAAACCGCCGGCGTCGATGAAAGCATCCTCAAGTTCAGCGGCCGCGCCCGCGTCTTTGAAAGCCAGGACGATGCCGTCGAAGCGATCCTGGGCGACACAGTGCACGCCGGCGACGTCGTCATCATCCGCTACGAAGGACCGAAAGGCGGTCCCGGCATGCAGGAAATGCTGTACCCGACTTCCTACATCAAATCCAAGGGCCTGGGCAAATCCTGCGCGCTGTTTACCGACGGCCGCTTCTCCGGCGGCTCCTCCGGCCTGGTGATCGGCCATGCTTCGCCGGAAGCGGCGGAAGGCGGCGCTATCGGCCTGGTGGAAGAAGGCGACATCATCGAAATCGACATCCCGGAACGCCGCATGCACCTGAAGATCAGCGACAGCGATCTGGCGCAACGGCGCGCGGCGATGGAAGCCAAGGGCAAGGACGCCTGGAAGCCGGTCAACCGCCAGCGTTACGTGTCGCAGGCATTGCAAGCCTACGCCGCCATGGCGACCTCGGCCGACCGCGGCGCGGTGCGCGATATCAGCCAGCTGAAACGTTAAATAGCGGCCGGTATACGCGATTGTTTCATAGCGTTTATCTGGCAAGAAAAATGTAACTCTCTGTAAAAGAGGCCGCCGCAAAGCGGCCTCTTTTTTCATCTTGATTTGTTATTATTCTGGAAAAACATATCTGCAAATAACGCGAAAGACGCGGCAAAATCCCCTGGATCGATGGCAGCCGAGGCTTTTTTTCGTGTTTTCCCGGGCTAGCGCCTTGATCAATCCCGCGCCGAACCTCCATCTTGCCCCCGCATCCGGCACTTGTTCCCTGCCTAAAGCAAGCCCGCCATATGGTAAAGTTGCAACCCCTGCCCGAGCGGCTTTGCGTCCGGCAGTTTCCCGGCTATAGATGACTTCGTTGAATAACCCCGAATTACAAACAGCAGCAAGCACGGCGCGGCATGTTGCCATCATCGGCGGCGGCCCGGCCGGCCTGATGGCGGCCGAGGTGCTGGCCGCCGGCGGCGTCCAGGTAGACCTCTACGACGCCATGCCGTCGGTCGGCCGCAAATTTCTGCTGGCCGGAAAAGGCGGCATGAACCTGACCCATTCCGAATCTTATGCCGCCTTTGTCTCGCGCTATGGCGCACGCCGCCCGCAGATCGCGCCCATGCTCGATCAGTTCGGCCCGGATGCGCTGCGCGCGTGGGTGCAAGAGCTGGGCATCGATACTTTCATCGGCTCCTCCGGCCGCGTCTTCCCGACCGACATGAAAGCGGCGCCGCTGCTGCGCGCCTGGCTGCAGCGCCTGCGCCAGGCTGGCGTACAGTTCCACATGCGCCATCGCTGGCTGGGCTGGGACCAGCACGACGCCCTCGCTTTCGAGACCCCACTTGGCCAGCAAAGCGTCAAGGCCGATGCGGTCGTGCTGGCGCTCGGCGGCGGCAGCTGGGCGCGGCTCGGTTCCGACGCCAGATGGGTGCCGCTGCTGCAGCAGCGCGCGGTGCAGGTAGCGCCGCTGCGGCCGTCCAATTGCGGCTTCGACGTTGGCTGGAGCGAATATTTCCGCAGCCGCTTCGCCGGCCAGCACCTGAAATCGGTCGCCATCCTGACCGGCGCCGACGACACTCAGCCAGCGACACGGAAACAAGGCGAATTTGTAGTCACCGCCGATGGCATCGAAGGCAGCCTGGTGTATGCCCTCTCGGCCGGCCTGCGCGACAGCATCGCCGCGGACAACGCAGGTACGACGATCCACATCGACCTGCTGCCCGACTGGCCGCTGCAGCGCGTGATCGACGAAGTTGCACGGCCGCGCGGCGCCCGCTCCTGGTCCAGCCACCTGCAAAGCCGGCTCGGGCTAAAGGGCGTCAAGACTGGCTTGCTGAGAGAACTGGTGGCGCCCGCCGATTTCATCGAACCGCTGCGCCTGGCGCATGCGATCAAGGCATTGCCGCTGACCTTGCTGGCGCCGCGTCCGATCGACGAAGCCATCAGCAGCGCCGGCGGCGTAGCGTTTGAGAGCATGGATCCGCAACTGATGCTGAGCGCCTTGCCGGGCGTGTTTTGCGCCGGTGAGATGCTCGACTGGGAAGCCCCCACCGGCGGCTACCTGCTGACCGCCTGCCTGGCATCCGGACGGGTGGCCGGCCATGGCGTTTTGAACTGGTTACCGTAAAATGAGCCATTTACCGTGCAACTTGTCGGGCACCTTATTGGCCCCCTTAAGTGCTGGCTTTTTATTCATGAACAATACGGCAGCGCCAGGCGCTGCCGGCGGACTTGCATGCAAGTCGACCAAACAAGGCTGAACCGATGAAGGAAGGGAGTGTAAAACGAGGCAAACTGTCGTGGCTGGACAAGCGGCGCGCCAATCAGCAACGCATCCCCAAGATCGTTGGCATACTGATTTCCATCCTGTTCCACGTGGCCGGCATCTGGTATCTGCTGACGCAGCTGCCGGTCGAACTGACATCCCCGACGCAAGGCAGCATGGGCGCCGTCAGCATCACCTTGGCGCCGGCGCCGCGCAGCACACCGAAACCCACGGTCAAGACCCCGCCGGCCAAGCCCAAGACAGCGCCGGCGCCGGCCAAGCCGCGCCGCACTCCGCCCAAGGTGGCCCAGGAACGCATGCCGGTCACGCCGGAGGCCCCGCGCACCATAGTCACGCCGCAACCGGACGCTCCCAAGTATGCACAATCGGTACAGGAAGATTTTTCCACGCAGCTGCAAGCCCGGCGCGAGCAGCGTGAAGCCGCGCAGGCGCAGGAACGCGCCATGGCCGGCGAAGATTCGCCCAGCGAGGAAGCGCCGCAGTCGCCCAACGACATCGCCAAGGCCAACATCCAGGCGCAACGCGGCTGGATGGGCATAGACAAGGCAAAGAACGGCGGCATCTTCGAGGTGCGCGACAAGACGCCGTTCCGCGCCAACCTGGTGTTCCACGGCTGGAGCACCGACAACAACCGCAGCGCTACCCAATACATCCCGGTCGAGCGCGGCGGCGAAATCAGCATCGAAGCCGCCATCGTCAACAAGATGATCGACATGATCCGCAAGAAGACCCAGACCGACATCCCTTGGCGCTCGCAACGGCTGGGACGCGTGATCACCCTGAGCGCGCGCCTCAAGGATACCGAGGAACTGCAGCAGTTCCTGATGCGGGAAATGTTCTACCAGGACAGCGCCCCGCCACGTTGACAGCCGCAGGCGGCCAGGCGCCGCCTCTGCCTGCCTCGTCATGATTGTCGAAACCGCAAAGAAATGGCGGCTGGGCCTGCTTCCGCTTACAATATCGGCTAGTGGACTGTCACAGCCCACCAGACCCGAATACCCTTGCAGTCGGGCGCCAGCGGCGCCTGAGAAAGAACCCATTTAATGCACTCAGTTTTTTATCAGCGAGCCGCCCAATGACGGTAGCGGCACAAAAAGTTTCACCCGGCATGCAGCAATATCTCGGCATCAAGGCCGACTATCCGGACACGCTCGTGTTCTACCGGATGGGAGATTTCTACGAACTGTTTTTCGAAGATGCGGAAAAGGCCACGCGCCTGCTCGGCATCACGCTGACCTCGCGCGGCACTTACAACAACGCGCCGATCAAGATGTGCGGCGTACCCTTCCATTCGGCCGACCAGTACCTGGCCAAGCTGATCAAGCTGGGCGAATCGGTCGCGCTATGCGAGCAGATCGGCGACCCGGCCACCAGCAAGGGCCCGGTCGACCGTAAAGTGCTGCGCGTGATCACGCCCGGCACCCTGACCGATTCCAACCTCTTGCCGGAAAAATCCGACCAGCCGCTGCTGTCCTTGTTCGTCACCCAGCAGCGCAAGACGCTCAAGGTCGGCATGGCCTGGCTGTCGCTCGCCAGCGGCGCCCTCAAGATGATGGAATTCGCCTGCGAAGCGGCGACCCTGGACACCCTGCTGAAGCAGGAGCTGGAGCGCATCGCGCCGGCCGAGGTGCTGGTAGCCGATATGGTTGACGCCATGCTGGCCAAGGGCGTGGTCGACAAGGCCACCACGGTGCCGGAATGGCACTTCGATATCGCCCACGGCCAGAAATCGCTGCTCGACCAGCTCGCCGTCAGCACCCTGAGCGGCTTCGGCGCCGAGGGCTTGAGCGCAGCCATCGGCGCGGCCGGCGCCTTGCTGCGCTACGCCCAGTCGACCCAGGGCAAGGGCTTGCAGCACGTGCGCACGCTGACTGTGGAAACCGAAAATGAATTCATCGGGCTGGACGCCGCCACCCGCCGCAACCTGGAGCTGACGGAAACCATCCGCGGCCAGGATGCCGCTTCCGGCGCGCCGACCCTGTTCTCCCTGCTGGACCACTGCCGCACCGCGATGGGTTCGCGCCTGCTGCGCCACTGGCTGCATCACGCCAAGCGCGAACAGAGCGTGGCGCGCGGCCGCCATGCGGCGATCGGCGCCTTGATCGCGGCGGATGCCGGCAGCGCCATTTCCAGCACGCTGAGCGCGGTGCCGGATATCGAACGCATCACCGCCCGCATCGCCCTGCTCTCGGCCCGGCCGCGCGACCTGGCCGGCTTGCGCGACGGCTTGCAGCAGCTCGATGCGCTGCGCGCCGACATCGCCCTGTGCGATAGCGACAGCCCGGCGCCCTTGCTGCGCGAGCTGCAAACTGCGCTGGCAACTCCGACCGACTGCCTGCAGCTGCTGCAAAGCGCGATTGCCGCGGAGCCCTCGACCATGGTGCGTGACGGCGGCGTCATCGCCACCGGCTTCGACGCCGAACTGGACGAACTGCGCGGGCTGTCTGAAAACGCCGGCCAGTTCCTCGTCGATCTGGAAACGCGCGAGCGGGCCCGCACCGGCATCGCCAACCTGCGGGTCGAATACAACAAGGTGCATGGCTTCTATATCGAAGTCACCCACGGCCAGACCACCAAGGTGCCGGACGATTACCGGCGCCGCCAGACGCTGAAGAACGCCGAACGCTACATCACGCCGGAACTGAAGGCGTTTGAAGACAAGGCGTTGTCGGCGCAAGAGCGCGCCCTGGTGCGCGAGAAAATGCTGTACGAACAGATCCTGCAAGACCTGGCGCCGCACATCGGCACCCTGCAGAATATCGCCCACGCGCTGGCCCAGCTCGACACCCTGGTAGCGCTGGCGGATCATGCCGCACGCCACGACTGGTGCCTGCCGCAGCTGGTGGCGGAACCGGCGATCCAGATCGTGCAAGGCCGCCATCCGGTGGTTGAAAAGCAGATCGAACGCTTCATCGCCAACGACTGCCAGCTCTCGGCCGAGCGCAAGCTGCTGCTGATCACCGGCCCCAACATGGGCGGTAAATCGACCTTCATGCGGCAAGTCGCGCTGATCACCCTGCTGGCCTATGTCGGCAGCTATGTGCCGGCCGACAGCGCAGTGCTGGGACCGATCGATCGCATTTTCACCCGTATCGGCGCCGCCGACGACCTGGCCGGCGGCCGCTCCACCTTCATGGTAGAGATGACTGAATCTGCCGCCATCCTCAACGGCACCAGCGAGAATTCGCTGGTGCTGATGGACGAAGTGGGGCGCGGCACCTCCACCTTCGACGGCCTCGCACTGGCCTGGGCGATTGCACGCCATCTGATCGACGTCAGCCGCAGCTTTACCTTGTTCGCCACCCACTATTTTGAACTGACCCAGCTGCCGGACTTGCATCCGTCGGCCGCCAATGTGCATCTGTCGGCGGTCGAGCACAAGGACAGCATCGTGTTCCTGCACGCGGTGCAGGCCGGTCCTGCTTCGCAAAGTTACGGCTTGCAGGTAGCGCAGCTGGCTGGCGTGCCGTCGCCTGTGATCCGCGCTGCCCGCAAGCACCTGGCTTTGCTGGAATCGCAATCGATGCAGGCGACGCCGCAGTTCGACCTGTTTGCGCAGGCCGCCAGCATCGGCACGCAGGAAGAAGCTGACGACGGCGACGGCAGCGCGGCCCTGGGCGGCGAGCTGATCGCAACCCTGGACAGCATCGACCCCGACGCCCTGACGCCGCGCGAAGCGCTGGAACAGCTGTACCGCCTGAAACATCTGACGACTGCGCAAAAAAACTGATGAAAGCCGCGCCGCAACGCAACTCACCGCCACTCCTGCCGTCCAGACTGATGCTGCTGCTCAGTCTGGCGGCGGCGCTGACGATGAATTGCGGTATGGCGCTGGCAGACACCACCAGCTTCAGCTTTGGCGTGATCGCCCATGCGTTTCGCAGCGATTCGGACGAGACCACGCTGCGCAACGCCATCACCGAAACCGACGCCGACAACCTGGCGTTTGTGGTGGCGAATGGCATCAAGGCTGGCAGCGAACCGTGCTCAGACCAGCTGTACAGCCAGCGCAAGACCTTGCTGAGCAGTGCAAAGAACGGCCTGATCGTGTCGCTCTCTGCCAGCGACTGGGTGGCATGCCGTACCGCGGCCGACCGCTCGGCTGCAATCGAACGCCTGAACCGGGTACGCGATCTGTTCTTTTCCGACGAATTTTCTTTTGGCGACAGCAAGATCCCGCTGATCAGGCAATCGACTTCGCCAAAATTCCACAGCTATGTGGAAAACGCCAGGTGGGAAATCGGCAATGTGGTGTTCGCCACCATCAATCTGCCGGCCAGCAACAACCACTACATGGCGGAAGGCGGCCGCAACAGCGAATTTGAAGACCGCCAGATCGCCAACCGCGAATGGCTGCAGCGGATTTTCCTGAATGCGACGCAAAAAAAGGCGGATGCAGTCGTCCTGTTTTGCGACGGCGATCCGCTGGCTACCCAGCGCCACCGGGTATTCGACTTTAACGTCAAGCGTGACGGCTTTGCCGAAATCCGTCAGCGCATCAGCGCCCACGCCAGCCAGTTTGGCGGCAAGGTGCTGATCATCCACGGCCCGCACGGCGCCGATGCACCGAACTCGACGACTATCGTCTGGCAGCGTAACCTGGGCGACCTGGAGGTCAGCGGCAGCTGGCTGAAAGTCAGTGTCGACCCTGCCAATCCCAAACTGTTCGATCTAGGCAAGAGCGCCGACCAGGCCAAGCTGTCGCGCCGCTAAACTTTTAATCCCCGCCTTGGAAACCGCATTCTAAGGACACGCCTAAATTCCGCATTGATTGACAAAAAAGCCATTTTTAAGCACGTTCTCCTGCGAAGATAAAGTCTGTTTGTTTACATGCCAAAACAGCAATAACATGGTTGTCACTTGACACCCTTGATTCTTCCATCTAGACTGGAGACATTCATGACTCGCCCGCCCATCCGCACAAGGAAGTTGAAGCGTCTCTGAAACACGCAGAAAGCCAGGGCTGGCGGATAAAAATCGGCGGCAGCCACGCCTGGGGCAAGATTTATTGCCCATATAACGATGCGGAATGCCGTTGCGGAGAATTCTGCATCACCTGCATCTGGAGCACGCCGAGGAATCCAGGCAATCATGCCCGCGCATTAAAACGCGTGGTGGACAACTGCACTACGCACGGGCAACAGATATCAAGCAAAGATCGGGAGTAAGGCCATGGAATACACTTTCACCCTGAAATACCAGCTTTCCCCCAGCGACTGCGACCACGACAAGCTGATGGAACGCCTGGGCGCAGCAGGCTGCGACGATGCATTGGTCGGCGTCGGCCAGGTGCGCCGCATCGCCCTCGCCTTCACCCGCGAATCGGCATCGGCCGAGACAGCGGCGCTGAGCGCGCTGGCAGACGTCAAGCGCGCCATTCCCGGCGCCAGCCTGATCGAGGCGACGCCCGATTTCGTCGGCCTGACCGATGTCGCGGAATTACTGGGAGTGAGTCGCCAGAACATGCGCAAGCTGATGGTTAACAACGCCAGTTTCCCAGCCCCGATCCATGATGGCAACGTCGCCATCTGGCATCTGGCTGACATCTTTGCGTGGCTAGCGTGGAAAGGCGGCTATCAATTGGAGCAAACGATGGTTGCCGTGGCAAGGGCTGCCAAGCAAGTCAACCTGGCCAAGGGGGCTGGCCAGCTGGCCCCGGAAATGCGGCGTGAAGCGCAAGCTTTGTTCACCTAGGCCTGAATCACAGGCTTAGGCATTTTCCGGAGCGGGGTCGCATGGGCGGCAATCACCGCCCGGCGATTTAGTGGATAGGATGGCTGCGGAAATGGTCGTCCGCGCCGTCTTCATCCTGGTCGTCGTGATGATGACCGTGGGCGCCGTGGACATGCTGATGCGCGATTTCTTCTTCTGTCGCGGCGCGGACTTCCGTCACGTTCAGATCGAAACGCAAGGCTATGCCGGCCAGCGGATGATTACCGTCGAGCACGACCTTGTCGTCGGCGATATCGGTCACCGTGAAAATCAGGGCTTGCTCTTCTTCATCTTCATTGTCTGGCGTGCCTTCGAACTGCATGCCGACTTCCAGCGGTGTCGGCAAACGATTGCGCGGCTCTATCTTGACCAGATTCGAATCGTATTCGCCAAAGGCGTCGTCCGGCTCGACCTGCAGTTCGGTGTGGTAGCCGGTTTCCTTGCCATCCAGTGCTTCTTCGATTTTCGGCAGCGTGTTTTCATAACCGCCGTGCAAATACACCATCGGCTCGCTGCTTTCCTCGATCAGATTGCCTTGGGCATCTGACAATTTGTAGCGTACAGTCACTACCGTATTTTTGGCAATCTTCATGATCATTCCTTTCATTTAACATGCGTTGGGATTATACCCGCCGGAATGGCTCAGCCTTGCCGGGAACGCAAAATTTACTCGTTCAACGTCAGCCCAGGCCGCTGGAAAATACCGGTAGTGCACGGAATCCACGATCCTGCCTAATTTTACGGCAAGCAACCCGATATAATACGCGCATGAAAAATTCCACACTCCTGGGCGCACTGACGCCCGCACAATTCCTGCGCGACTACTGGCACAAAAAGCCGCTGCTTATACGCCAAGCCTTACCCGGCTTTAAACCGCTGCTGTCGCCCGAGGCCCTGTTTGAACTGGCCCGCCGCGACGACGTCGAATCGCGGCTGGTCACTCACTTCAAGCAGAAATGGCAAGTCAGCAACGGTCCGTTGACCGATTTGCCGACCGCTGCGCAAAAAGACTGGACCCTGCTGGTGCAAGGCGTCAACCTGCATGACGACAACGCCGACGCTCTGCTGCGCCAGTTCCGCTTCATTCCCGACGCCCGCCTGGACGACCTGATGATCAGCTACGCCACCGACACCGGCGGCGTCGGTCCGCACTTCGACTCTTACGACGTGTTCCTGCTGCAGGCGCATGGCCAGCGCCGCTGGAAAATCGGCGCTACCCAGGACCTGACCCTGGTGGAAGGCAGCGCCCTGAAGATCCTCAAGAATTTCAAGCACGAGGACGAGTTCGTGCTCGAACCCGGCGACATGCTCTACCTGCCGCCGCAATATGCGCACGATGGCGTCGCCGTCGGCGAATGCATGACCTACTCCATCGGCTTCCGTGCGCCGCCGTTTCAAGAACTGGGCGAAGCCTTCCTGCAGTTCATGGCCGATTCGATCGATCTGCCCGGCCGCTATGCAGATCCGCAACTGGAGACCAGCAAGCATCCGGCGGAAATCAGCGCCAGCATGCTGACTCAGATTTCAGACGAATTGAATAAAGTGCGCTTTACCGATGACGACATCGCCATTTTCGTTGGCCAGTACCTGTCCGAACCGAAAGCCAGCGTATTTTTCGAATCGCCCGCCAAGCCGCTGACGCTGGCGCGCTTTACCGCGGCATTGAACAAGCGCGGCGTAGCGCTCTCGCGCAAGACCCAGATGCTGTACCGCGGCAAGCATGTGTTTATCAATGGCGAATCGTTTGCCATCGGCCGCGCCGACAAGGCATCCCTGACCTTGCTGGCAGACGAGCGCCGGCTGGACGGCGCAGCGGCTGCCAAAGTATCGACCGACGTGCTGGATGCGCTGTACACCTGGTATGAAGACGGCTGGGTTACGCTGGGCTGATTGTGACGAGATGTTTCCGGAAAAGTGACATGCTCCGAAAACATCCGTTTCCAACCCCGAAAAAAAAGATCGCGACCTCATTATCGCGATTAAGATATTTGAATGGCGGCTAAAGGCGAAGAAATCGGCACATAAAATAGCAGCATAGAATCAAATAGAAATTCGTTAAATGTAATTAATAATAAAACAAACATTAAATTAATATTTACTACCAGTTTGCTTAAATATTATTCACGGTTGACAGTATTTAACAAATACGAAGTCCCTACGGCAGAAAACGACGAATGTCATAATCACCGTTCGGACCGCAATCGCGTCGCGATTTTCAACTGTAATTCTGACAGTTGGCAGCACTCATGCATCACCCATGGAATTGAAGCGGCTCCCGTAAGATTGAAAAGCGCTGTTGCGTTGATACAAATTCTTACCAAATAGCAAACCGTCAATGTCATATTTAACAAATTCCGGCTATAATCCTGAGCTGGAAAGTTTTTGTTGCATCGCGATGCGCAGTCCCGGCAAAGCACTGCGAAAACATCCTGTAGAGCGATAATTACCGGTAATTATTCATCGCAAAAATTTTGATTACTACTGAAGGAACATTCATGAAAAAAACACTGTTGATCGCATCCCTGTTGGCTCTGACTCTGGCTGCTTGCGGCAAAAAAGACGAAGCTCCTGCTGCTGACGCTGCTGCTCCAGCTCCAATGGCTGCACCTGCTGCCGCTGACGCTGCTGCTTCCGCTGCATCCGACGCTGCTGCTGCTGCAACTGCTGCTGGTTCCGCTGCTGCCGATGCTGGCGCTGCTGCTGGTTCCGCTGCTGCTGCCGCTGGTTCCGCTGCTGCTGATGCTGCTCACACAGCTGTTGACGCTGCTGCTGACGCTGCTAAAGCTGCTGCCGCTCCTGCTGCTTCCAAGTAATCATTGGTTGCGTAGAAAAAGCCGACCTCTGGTCGGCTTTTTTTTGCCTGTATTTTCGCAGCAAACCTGCCTTGCGTGCTGCTCTAGCGTCATGTCATGCCACTAGCCGCAAGCACTCAAATCTCGATCCAGCTGAATCCCTCTTCCTGGCAAGCGATCGTAATCTCCACCTGTTCATTGTGACGCGCATCGCATAACGCCGCGTAAGCCAGCTCCGGCAAATTATTACGCACGCTCAGATGCGCCCCCACCACCTTGCGCAAGCGCGACTGGTCCAGCGCCTTCAGAATTTCGCACGCCGCCTGGTTCGACAAATGGCCGTATTCGCCGCCTATGCGCCGCTTGAGTGAAGGCGGATAGGCCGAATTGCGCAGCATCTCACGGTCATGATTACACTCCAGCACGAGCGCATCGCTGCCACCCAAGGCTTGCACCAGATGATCGGTCAGCTTGCCGGCGTCGGTCAGCACGCCCAGCTTGTGCTTGCCGTCGGTGGCGACGTATTGCACCGGCTCGCGCGCATCGTGCGGAACCGTATAGGGAGTCAATTGCAGATCGCCGATGGCGAGCGCTGCGCCGTCGCGGCAAAAGCCGACTGTCACGCCGGAGCAGTCCTGGCGCAGCGCCTGGAAGGTGCCGTAGGTAAGCCAGACCGGCAAGCGATAGCGGCGGGCGAATTTGAAAACGCCGCCGATGTGGTCTTGATGTTCGTGGGTGACGACGATGGCAGAGAGGGAGGCGCCATCCAGGCCCAGGCGGGCCAGGCGTCTTTCGGTTTCGCGTATGCCGAAACCGCAGTCGAGCATGACATTAGTCGTGCTGCCGGCAGAAGTTGCCGATATCAGCAGTGCGTTGCCTTCACTACCACTACCCAAGCTTGCGAATTTCAAGGATAGATCCTTAGGTCCCGTTAGGGAATAAGTTGGGCATTTGGGCGGCCGTAGCTGGATGCGATGCAAGGCGCCCGACGCGCCGCAGTGCGAGCACTGCAAGCGGCGGCGAACGTAACAGCGGCAGCAACGCGCCAGCTACGGCCGCCCAAATGTTCAAGTTATTTCCTGACGGAGCCTAAGCACAAGAAACGCACTGCAATCGTTCGGGACAAACAGATTATTTACTTCAGCTGCTCATTCAACAATGCCAGGATCTTGTCGGATGTCTTCGACAACTCAGGTTTGCCGTCCTTGTTGAGTACGGTGACCTGGCTGCCAGTGTCCGAACCCTTGACTGCGATGCGGTAGCTGGCTGCATTCTTCGCTTTGTCGCTGTCCGAGCTGCTGAATATCTTGGCGAAGAAACCCTTGTCCGATTTCTTGTCCTTGGCATCCGCATCCTGGTCAACGTAACGCACGAAGTACACGCCTTGTGTACGGTCGCGGTCTTCCACGGTAAAGCCGACACGGTCCAGCGCCAGGCCGACACGGCGCCATGCGCGGTCGAAGCCTTCATCGACCTGGACGAAATCGCCGGCGGCGTTCTTGACCAGCTTGGAACGCGCGTTCAGCGACGGCGTATTGGCGACAGCGGCCTTGGCCTTGACTTCATCGGCGCCAAGGCGACCCATCAGGCGCGACAGGAATTCTGCTTCCAGCTGCGGATCGGCGGGACGCGAGGTCCAGATGCTGGATTCCTTTTGCGCGCCGGACAAGACTTCTTCGGCGCCGCGGTGACTGATGTAGATTTCGGTAGTGCCGTTCGGGCCGCGTTCCAGACGGGTGCGGAACTTGTCGCGCTCACCTGTCGAGTACAGCGAATCAAAAACCTTGCCCAGGGTGTTGCGCACGAAATCCTGCGGAATCTTGGCGCGGTTTTCAGCCCAGTCGGTTTCCATCACGCCGGTTTCCGGATTTTCGATATTGATCAGGAAGCCCGAATCCTGCCAGAAATCCTTGACCTTAGGCCACAGGCTGTCTGGCGTTGCGTTGACTACCAGCCAGCGCTGCGAACCGTCGCGCTCGATATGCATGTCCGGCGCCGCATTCGGCGCGACAGCCGCGGATGCCGCGGCGGGACGTGCACCTTGCTCCAGGTTGTAGCCGGAAGCCGTGGCAGTGCCTGCATTCGTATCAGGAATGGCGTAGCGGTTTTCACGCTGCAGCTGGGTCAGGTCGGGCGGGATGTCCAGCTTCGGCGCCGTTACCTTGCCTGCGCTTTTGTAATCGATACGATCCGGTTCAAGCACCGAATTGATCGAAGAGCATCCTGCCAGACCGGCCAGCGCCAAAGCGATAACAATGCCACGTTGCGGGAAACTGAATTGAGTCGATGGAATGTTCTTGCGAATAGTCATGTGGATACAGGATCAAAAAGACGAAGGAAGTTCTAGGAAAAACGCCTGTCAGCGCAGCTTATTGTAATACACCCGCTTCACGCAACGCCGCGCGGACGGTTTCATGATATTCGGCTGCCAGCGGCACCAACGGCAAACGGATACCGTCCGCCATCATGCCCATTTCGGTAAGCGCCCATTTCACGGGCAAGGGATTCGGCTCCACAAATAACTTGTTATGCAAAGGCAAAAGCTTGTTATTCAATTTGACAGCTTCCGCGACGTTTCCGTTCATTGCCGCCACGCACAGCAGATGCATGTCGCGCGGAGCGACGTTGGCGGTAACGGAAATATTGCCCTTGCCGCCGCAGAACATCAGCGCCATGGCCGTGGCGTCGTCGCCGGAATAGACGGCAAACTCAGGCGGCGCCAGGCGGATCAGGTCGGAGCCGCGGCCAATATTGCCGGTGGCATCCTTGACGCCGATAATTCCCGGCACCTGCGCCAGGCGCAAGATGGTTTCGTTGCTCATGTCGGCAACGGTGCGGCCAGGGACGTTATACAGGATGATAGGCAAGTCGACCGATTCGGCGATCTTCTTGAAATGCTGGTACATGCCCTCTTGCGTCGGCCGGTTGTAGTAAGGCACGACCTGCAGCGAGGCATCGGCGCCGGCTTCCTTGGCAAAGCGGGTCAGCTGAATCGCTTCCGCTGTGGAGTTGCCGCCGCTTCCGGCAATGATAGGAATGCGCTTGGCAGCGTGGTCGACCGCCAGCTTGATCAGGGCGCAATGCTCTTCAACCGTGACAGTCGGCGATTCGCCTGAAGTGCCGACGATGACGATCGCATCGGTGCCTTCGGCGATATGCCAGTCAATCAGCTTGCGCAAACCCGGCAAGTCGAGACTGCCGTCGGTATGCATGGGAGTAACGATTGCAACAATGCTGCCCTTGATCATGATCGTGAATGCGAAAAAATAAAAGACTGATTGTAGCGGATCACAGTGGCTGTGGGGTATTTCCGCTTGTAAAACAAGGTACAAATACTATTACCTTGCGGCAACCAAGCAGAGGAGCCGCCAGGGTTTCAGGCAATGCGCCGCGTCGAAGCGACGCCGCTGGCCTGTTTGATGGCGCAAATGCGCTGCACCATGGCCGCCTTCGGCTGCTCGACGAAGCCGTCCTCATAGGCCAGCACATGCCAGCGGCTGTCGCTGTCGGCCGCCAGCAGGGCCAGCAGTTCGCCCGGCTGCAGCAGGAAATCGGGATTGGCAGGCTTGCCAAAGTGCTCATTGCCGGCGGCAAATGTTTCGTAGAGTAATACGCCCTGCGCCGCGATGCTGTCCAGAATCAGCGGAAACAAGGGGCGGTGCAGGTAATTGGTGACCACCACGCCGCTGAAACGATGGGGCCGGAACAGCTGCGCCAGCGCTTCGTTGTCGCCGCTTTCCAGGTCGGCCTGGAGGGTAGCGACGCCGACTGCATTGATCTCGGCCAGCGCGGCCGGATTGCGGTCGACCGCCAGCACGCTCAGGTTCTGGCTCAGGCTGGCCAGCCACAGGGCATGACGGCCGGTGCCGCAAGCCAGGTCCAGCACGGCGCCGGCCGGCAACAGGCGGCCGAAGCGGCTGATCCAGGGCGAGATGGGACTAGATGCGGTGCTGGCCGGGGCGCTCATTGACGATTCCAGATCAGCTATAACCCAGGCCCATGGCTTCGCGCACGTCGCGCATGGTGTCCTGCGCCAGCTTGCGCGCATGGTCGCAGCCGTCCGCCACGATGGCCCGCACCAGCGACGGATCGTCCAGGTATTGCTGGGCGCGCTCGTGCATCGGCTCCTGCTCGCGGATGATGGCGTCGATCACCGGCTGCTTGCATTCAAGACAGCCGATGCCGGCGCTGCGGCAGCCCTTGGCCGCCCACTCGCGGGTGGCGTCGTCGGAATAGACGACGTGGAACTGCCATACCGGACATTTGTCGGGGTCGCCCGGATCGGTGCGGCGCACGCGCGCCGGGTCGGTCGGCATGGTGCGCACCTTCTTGCTGACCACATCCTTTTCTTCACGCAAGGCGATGGCATTGCCATAACTCTTGGACATCTTCTGGCCATCCAGTCCCGGCAGGCGCGAGGACTCGGTCAGCAGCGCCTGCGGTTCCGACAGGATCAGCTTGCGGCTGCCTTCGAGGAAGCCGAACAGGCGTTCGCGGTCGATCATCGACAGGTTCTGGGCGTCGTCCAGCATGGCTTTGGCCTGCTCCAGCGCGTTCTCGCTGCCTTGCTGCTGGAACTGGGTGCGCAACTCGTTGTACAGCTTGGCGCGCTTGCTGCCCAGCTTCTTGACGGCTTCCTGAGCCTTTTCCTCGAAGCCCTTTTCCTTGCCGTACAGATGATTGAAGCGGCGCGCGATTTCGCGCATCATTTCGATATGCGGCACCTGGTCGTCGCCCACCGGCACCTGGCTGGCGCGATAGATCAGGACGTCGGCCGCCTGCAGCAGCGGATAGCCGAGGAAGCCGTAGGTGGCGAGGTCGCGGTCGGCCAGCTTTTCCTGCTGGTCCTTGTAGGTCGGCACCCGCTCCAGCCAGCCCAGCGGCGTCGCCATCGACAGCAGCAGATGCAGTTCGGCGTGTTCCGGCACCTTGGACTGGATGAACAGGGTCGCCTGCGAGGGATCGACGCCGGCCGCCAGCCAGTCGACCACCATGTCCCAGACGCTGGTTTCGATCACGCTCGGATCGTCGTAATGCGTGGTCAACGCATGCCAGTCGGCGACAAAAAACAGGCAAGGCAATTCAGCTTGCAGCCTTACCCAGTTCTTCAGCGCACCGTGGTAGTGGCCAAGATGCAGGGCGCCAGTCGGGCGCATGCCAGAGACAACGCGGTCAGGGTACATAGTTAGTATTAGCGGTCAGAAAAGGGGCGAACTCAGTTTAACAACAACAGCAGCGGCGAGACTATCCATTGCAGCGCGGTCTGGGCAATCGACATCACGGGCGTCATCCAGAAATACAATACTTTCAACAGCACCAGCGCCATGACGATAAAGAAGCCGTAGGGTTCGATCTGGGCAAATTTATAAGCGTACTTGTTCGGCAACAGGCTGGTCAGAATGCGGCCGCCATCCAGCGGCGGGATCGGAAACAGATTGAAAGCGAACATCACCAGATTGGTCAGGATGCCGGCGCGCGCCATCAAGGCAAAGAAATCTTCCTGCACCTTGAACGCCGCCAGTCCGATCAGCACCAGCAGCCAGAACAGCGCCATCACGAAGTTCGCCGCCGGTCCCGCCAGCGCTACCCAGGCCATGTCGCGCTTGGGCTTGCGCAGCTGGCCGAAATTGATCGGCACCGGCTTCGCATAGCCGAACAAGAAGGCGCCGCCGGTCGAAAAATACAGCAGGATCGGGATCAGGATAGTCCCGAACGGATCGATGTGCTTGATCGGATTGAGGCTCATGCGGCCCAGCATGTAGGCGGTGGAGTCGCCGAAATACTTGGCGGCGTAGGCATGCGCGGCTTCGTGCAGCGTGATGGCGAACAACACGGGCAGCGCATACACTGCGACGGTTTGGATAAGATCATTCATGGGCGGGATTCTATCAGAGCAGCGTTGGCATCCGGCGCGGGGACCGTAAAAGATCCGCTACAGGATGGTTTGATCAAGAAGGTTTTCAAAAAGACAATATGGGCGCTGCTAGCGGCGCCCTGGCGCCAGGAATCAGAAACCAAACAAACCGGCGTCGCCGCGTCCCTGGCGTATCAGCTCCGGCTCATCACCGCTGAGGTCGATCACGGTAGTCGGTTCCAGGCTGCAGGCGCCGCCGTCGATCACCAGTTCGATCTGTTTTTCCAGCTGGTCGCGCACCTCTTCCGGATCGGTCAAAGCCTGCTCCGCTCCCGGCAGGATCAGGGTGGTGCCGATCAGCGGCTGGCCCAGCTCCTCCAGCACCGCACTGACGATACTGTGCTGCGGCACGCGCAGGCCGATGGTCTTGCGCGCCGGATGGCTGAGGCGGCGCGGCACTTCCTTGGTGGCTTCCAGGATGAAGGTATAAGCGCCAGGCGTCGCGCTTTTCAGCAGCCGGAACTGGCGGTTGTCGACCTTGGCGTACAGCGAGATCTCGCTCAGGTCGCGGCACAGCATGGTCAGGTGATGCTTGTCGTCGACGCCGCGGATGCGCCGCACGCGGTCGACCGCATCCTTGTTGTCCAGCTGGCAGACCAGCGCATAGCAGCAGTCGGTCGGCAAGGCGACGATGCCGCCGGCCTGGATGATCTGGACTGCCTGCTTGATCAGGCGCAGTTGCGGATTGTCCGGGTGGATCTGGAAAAACTGGCTCATGGCGGTTCAGCTCAAAAAAATGAAAAACGGCGCTAACCCGAAGGCTAGCGCCGCCAATTCAAAAGAAATTACAGTGCAGTGACTTGCGGATTGCGCAAGGCTGCAATGCGTTGTTCGATCGGCGGATGACTGGAAAACAGCGCCATGAAGCCCGGCTTGTCGTTGATGCCCAGGGCCGCCATCGATTCCGGCAAGGTCGCCGGTTCAATGCCGCCCAGGCGCGCCAGCGCCTTTTGCATCGGCAAGGCGCTGCCCAGCAGCTTGGCGGAGCCGGCGTCGGCGCGGAATTCGCGATGGCGCGAGAACCAGGCCACGATCATCGATGCGCCTATGCCCAGCACAATCTGCGACACCAACACAGTCGCCATATAGCCGATGCCAGGACCATCATTATTTCCACGCGACAAGGCGCGGTCGACAGCATAACCGATGATGCGCGACAGGAACACCACAAAGGTGTTGACCACCCCCTGGATCAGGGTCATGGTGACCATGTCGCCATTGGCGATGTGGGCGATTTCATGGCCCAGCACCGCTTCCACTTCTTCCTTGGTCATGCTTTCCAGCAAACCGGTCGATACCGCAACCAGCGCCGAGTTCTTGAAAGCGCCGGTGGCGAACGCATTGGCCTCGCCCTGATACACTGCCACTTCCGGCATGCCGATGCCGGCGCGCTGCGCCAGCTTGCCGACCGTATCCACCAGCCACATTTCGGTCGAATTCGAAGGCGATGTGATCACCCGGGCGCCGGTCGACCATTTCGCCATCTGCTTGCTGATCAGCAGCGAGAAGATCGAGCCGGTGAAGCCGACCACCAGCGAAAACACCATCAGCATCGGCAGGTTGAGGCCGGCGCGAGTCAGGAAACGGTCCACGCCCAGCAATGACAGCACGACGCTCATGACAAGCATCACTGCGATATTGGTGGCCAGGAACAAGAAAATACGTTTCATGTGGAAAACTCCAAAATGGGAAGAAAGTGTCTTTAAAATAAGGCCGCCGACGCAAATTTCAATAGTGCGGCGGCCAATTATGCCAGACAGCCCGCTTCAAAAAACAAAGCAATTAAACAATATTCATGCCCAACGCCAGAGAAACCAGTCGTCCTACTTCATTCTTCCACAAAATCTGCCAGCCGTTCCTGCACGACCGCCTGATGCACCTGCTGCTGCTTGCGGCGATCCTGCTTTCGTTTTTATCGCCCAATCCGCCTGCCAGTTATCCGGGCTGGGTCGACTGGAACACGATCGCCACCCTGGCCGGCATGCTGCTGCTCACCAAGGGCATCGAAACCAGCGGCTACCTCGATCACATAGGCCGTGCGATCATCAACCGCCTCGGCCAGCAGCGCGCGCTGGCCTTGTTCCTGATGACAGCATCCGCCTTGCTATCGACCGTGCTGACCAACGACATCGCCCTGTTCATCGTGGTGCCGCTGACGGTCGGCCTGAGCGGCATCGGCGGCTTGCCGGTCGGCCGCCTGGTGATCTTCGAAGCGCTGGCGGTGAATGCCGGTTCGCTGCTGACGCCGATCGGCAATCCGCAAAACATCCTGCTGTGGCAGCGTTCCCAGCTGTCCTTCGCCAGCTTCAGCTGGCAGATGGCGCCGCTGGCGCTGGCGGTGTTCCTGCTGTTGCTGCTGGCGACCTGGCTGTGCTTTCCCGGCAAGACCATACATGCCGAACTGGAGGATGAGCCCGGCTCCTACCGCGTAGGGCTGTTGCGCACTTGCGCCCTGCTTTACATCGCCTTCCTGGCCAGCGTGGAACTGGGCCATCCTGGCTGGGGCTTGCTCGGCGTGGCGGCAGCAGCCCTGCTGTTTTGCCGCGAGCTGATCGCCAAGGTCGACTGGAGCCTGATCCTGGTCTTCATCCTGATGTTCATCGACATCCGTTTGCTGACGCAACTCGATTTCATCCAGGGCTGGGTGGCCGCCATCCCGCACTTCTCACAGCTGGAACTGTTCCTGTCCGCCCTGCTCGGTTCGCAACTGATCAGCAATGTCCCGGCGACCATCCTGCTGGTCAACTATACCGACGCCTATAAAGTGATTGCCTATGGCGTCAACGCCGGCGGCTTCGGCCTCGCGATCGGCTCGATGGCCAACATCATCGCCCTGCGCATGGCGCCCGAGCGGCATCTGTGGCTGCGCTTCCATCTCTATTCGTTTCCGTTCCTGCTGCTGTCGGCCTTGATCGCCTGGAGCTTGCTGGCTTAGGGACAGCGGATGCCGCGGAAATCACTTTTGCATCACGGATTGAAATAGCGGCGATGCAAGCAAGCCGTCCAGCCAGCCGGCCAGGTTCTTGTGGCGGCTGGCATAAAACCACTCCGTATCGACCGCCACGAATTGGCGTACGAATGGGAGAATCGCCATGTCGGCCAGGCTCCTCTTGTCCCCATTCAGGAAACCATGGGCGGCAACGCGCTCATCCAGCTGCGCCAGGATGGCTTCTCCCTGCGCACGATAATGGGCAGCCGGATGTTCCGGGAAGCGTTCCGGATATTTGTAGCGATCCAGGAAGCCCTTGAACGCAGCGTCATTCTGCGCGATCAGCTCCTGCGCCTGCCACGCGGCTTCAGGATCGCTACCTAGCCATTGCTCCGGGTCGTTCTGCGCCAATGCCCAGTGCATGATGTCGAGGCTTTGCTCAAGCACCGCACCGTCCGCCAATGCCAGCACCGGCACCGTACCCTTGGGCGACAGCTCCAGCATGGCTTGCGGCTTGCTCCTCAGGCTGACCTCATGCATCTCGACCTCGACGCCGCTGACCTTGACGGCAAGACGGGCGCGGATGGCATAGGGACAGCGGCGGAAAGTGAACAAAATCGGCTTCAAGTCTGGCTACCTGCAAAAATTCAGTGGCAATAAAATAACACAGATGCCTTCTCGCCGTGATAACGATCCGGCAGCACGGACAGGCCCGGAATTCTGCTATTCTTGCCACAAAGAAACTATTGGAGACCTTATGCATTGTTCATCGCCGCGCCTCGTCATGCAGCAAACTGTCCATCCATGACGCGCCGCCTGGCATCGGTCGACGCCTTGCGCGGCTGCACCGTGGCGGCGATGCTGCTGGTGAATGACCCGGGCGACTGGGGCCATGTCTACGCGCCGCTGGAACATTCGGCCTGGCACGGCTGCACGCCGACCGACCTGGTGTTTCCGTTTTTCCTGTTCCTGGTCGGCCTCTCTACTGCCCTCGGCATCGAACCCCGCGCGGCGCAAGACGGCCAGCGGGCGGCATTGACGCGGGCAGCGCTGCTGCGGGCCTTGCGCATCGTGGCGCTGGGCCTGGCGATCAACGTCCTGGCCTGGCTGATCATGCCGGGCGTGCACCTGCGCGCACCCGGCGTGCTGCAGCGGATCGGCTTGTGCTTTGCCGCCACCGCGCTGTTTGCAATCCATACCCGGCCGCGCACACAATGGGCCGCGATCGTCGCCATCCTGCTGGGCTACTGGGGCTTGCTGGCGCTGGGCGGCTCGCTAGCGCCGTGGGTCAACCTCGCCAGCCGCAGCGACAGCGCCATCTTCGGTCCGCTGGTATATCAGATCGACCCGCTCAGCGGCCGCGGCCATGACCCGGAAGGCTTGCTCGCCACCCTGCCGTCGCTGGCCACTTGCCTGCTCGGCCTGTGCGCCGGCCGCTGGCTGCGCGATGACAAGCTCAAAGCGCTGTTCATCGGCGCCGTCGTCGCCATCGCGCTGGGCGCGGTATGGTCGCTGGCGCTGCCGCTCAACAAGAATCTGTGGACCTCGTCATTCGTGCTGTGGTGCGCCGGCTGGGCTGCGCTGGCGACGCTGCTGTTCCACTGGCTGATCGATCGGCGCGGCTGGCCGGCTGTGGGGCGCCGTTTCGGCGTCAATGCCATTGCCGCTTACGCGGGTTCCGAACTGATGCAGATCCTGCTGCCCGGCCTGGGCTGGCAGGAAGCGCTCTACCAGCACGGGTTCGCCGGCTGGATCACTCCGCTGGCCGGACCGCACATTGCATCGCTGGCGTTTGCCGTGGCTTTCGTCGCCCTCTGGTGGCTGATTGTCTATGTCATGGACCAGCGGCGCTGCTATCTCAAGCTGTAGCGCTGGCGGTCAGCGGAAGAACAACAGCCGGGTGAGGAAAGTGTAGTCGGCCTCGGTCGCCATCAGCCCCACCAGCACCAGCAGGCAGAGCGGCGGCAGCAGGATGGCGAACACCAGCGCCAGCCGTTCCCAGGCCATGTGCATGAAGAAGGCGACGATCAGGCCGGCCTTCATCAGCATCAGGGCAATGATCAGGGTCCAGCGCAGGTAGCCGTGGAAATTGAAATAGTCGACCAGGTAAGACAGCGTGCTGAGCACGAACAGCAGCCCCCAGATCTTCAGGTAGAGGCTGATCGGATGTTGTTGTCCTGTGGCGGAAGTCATGAGCGCACCTACCAGAGATAGAACAAGGCAAAAATGAAAACCCAGACCAGGTCGACGAAGTGCCAGTACAAGCCGGCGATTTCAACGATCTGGTAGTTGCCACCCGTGCTGCCGGGGCCGCCGGGACCGTCATAACGGCCTTTCAGC
>Ga0210409_10001349_pt1 | contig 32549 bp, 33 predicted proteins | sample IncBWH17MmetaG_FD_161649 | JGI IMG/M metagenome (GOLD analysis project Ga0210409, IMG submission 161649) | Forest soil microbial communities from Barre Woods Harvard Forest LTER site, Petersham, Massachusetts, United States - Inc-BW-H-17-M | ecosystem: Environmental > Terrestrial > Soil >...
AGGCCGAGGAGCTCTCGCACTACTCCTCGGCGACGAGCGACGTCGAATATCTGTTTCCCATCGGCTGGTCGGAGCTCGAGGGCATCGCCAACCGGGGCGACTTCGACCTGCGCCGGCACGCGGAGTTCTCGGGGGAGAAGCTCGAGTACTTCGACCAGGGCACCGGTGAGCGCTACGTCCCGTACGTGATCGAGCCGGCCGCGGGCGCCGACCGGGCGACGCTCGCCTTCATGGTGGACGCCTACGACGAGGAACTCGTCGAGCGCGAGGGCACGGGAGAGGGAGAGAGGCGCACGGTCCTGCGCCTGCATCCGAGGCTCGCCCCTGTCAAGGTCGCGGTGCTGCCGCTCGTCAACAAGGACGGGCAGCCCGAGCTGGCGCGTGAGGCCTATGCGGCCATGCGGGCGCGCGTGCAGGCTGAGTACGATGACGGCGGGGCGATCGGCAGGCGGTACCGGCGTCAGGACGAGATCGGCACGCCGTTCTGCGTGACGATCGACCATCAGAGCGTCGAGGACCGCACCGTGACCTTGCGAGATCGGGACTCGCTCGAGCAGGAGCGCCTCCCCATCGAGGGCATCGCAGAGGAGATCGAGAGGCGCGTGAACGCATCGTGGAAGACACCCAAGCTGGGTTGAGAGGAGATATGGATGGACTTCGAGCTGACCGATGAGCAGCGGCTGATCAAGCAGACGGCACGCGAATTCACCGACAAGGAGCTGATCGAGCGCACGCGTGAGAACGCGCGCAACCACCACTTCGACGTCGATCTCGTCAAGAAGATCGCCGCACAGGGCTATCTCGGCGCGATCGTTCCGCCCGAGTACGGCGGAGCCGGCCTGGACTACTTCAGCTACGGCCTGATCGTCGAGGAGATCGGCCGCGGAGACTCGGCGATCCGCACGGTCATCTCGGTCCAGACCTCGCTCGTCTGCTCGGGAATCGTGAAGTTCGGCACCGAGGAGCAGAAGCAGAAGTACCTGCCGAAGCTGTGCTCCGGCGAGTGGCTCGGGTGTTTCGGGCTGACCGAGCCGGACACGGGCTCCGACGCCGCCAACCAGAAGACGCGCGCGCGCAAGACCGACTCCGGCTGGGTGCTCAACGGCACGAAGATGTGGATCTCGATGGCCAACTACGCCAAGGTCGCGCTGATCTTCGCGCAGACCGACCCCGAGCTCGGCCACAAGGGCATCGCCTGCTTCATCGTCGACACCGACCAGCCCGGCTACACGGCGCAGACGATCGAGCACAAGATGGGCCTGCACGCGTCGGACACCGGGTCGATCTCCCTCGAAGACGTCGAGGTCGCCGACGAGGACGTGCTCGGCGAGGTCGGAGACGGCTTCAAAATCGCGATGTCGAACCTCGACTCGGGCCGCTACTCCGTCGCGGCGGGCTGCGTCGGCATCTGCCAGGGCTGCGTGGAGGAGTCGGTGAGCTACGCGAAGGAGCGCGAGCAGTTCGGGCGTCCGATCGCGAGCTTCCAGCTCGTGCAGGCGATGATCGCCGACATGGTGCTGAAGACCGAGGCCTCGCGGATGCTCGTGTGGCGCGCCGGATGGCTGAAGGACCAGGGGCGGCCGAACACGCTCGAGACGTCGATCGCCAAGCTCCACGCGACGGAGGCGTCGCTCGAGTGCGCGAACCTGGCGATCCAGGTCCACGGCGGCGCGGGCTACGTGGACGATCACCCCGTGGAGCGCTACTTCCGCGACGCGCGCGTCACGACCCTCTACGAGGGAACCTCGCAGATCCAGAAACTGATCATCGGGCGTGCGATGACGGGCATCAACGCGCTCGTGCCCGCCTGAGGCGCGCCGGCAGGCAGGCAGGCCATGTCGCAGACGGAGCGCACGAGTGAGGATGATCAGGCCGGCACGGCCGGCCGGGAGCGGTCCGCGCCCGCCGTCATCGGGGTGCTCGGCGCGGGCACGATGGGCGCCGGGATCGCACAGCTCGCCGCTCGTGCGGGAGCGCGCACGCTGCTGCACGACCCGCTTCCCGAGGCCCTCGAGCGGGGCCTCGAGCGCGCGCGGGACGGGCTTGCCAAAGAAGCCGGCAAGGGCCGGCTCACCGACGAGGACGCGCGGGCGGCCGCCGAGCTGCTTCAGCCGGTGGACGACCTGACGGCGCTGGCGCCGTGCGAGCTCGTGATCGAGGCCGCCCCCGAGCGGCTGGACCTCAAGCATGAGCTCTACCGCAGGCTGTCGGAGATCGTCAGCGAGGAATGCGTGCTGGCGACGAACACCTCCTCGATGCTCGTGACGGCCATCGCGGCGGCCGCCACCCATCCCGAGAGGGTCGTGGGAATGCATTTCTTCAACCCCGCGCCGGTGATGCGCCTGCTCGAGGTGGTCGCCGGCGAGCAGTCCTCGGCCGAGGCGCTGGCGCTGGCGCGTGCCGCCGGCGAGGCGATGGGCAAGGCCGTGATCCGCGCGCACGACGGACCCGGCTTCCTGGTCAACCGCTGCAACCGGCCGTTCGGCCTGGAGGCACTGCGGCTGCTGCAGGAGCGCGTCGCGGACATCGAGACGATCGACCGCATCTGCCGGCTCGAGGGCGGCTTTCGCATGGGGCCCTTCGAGTTGATGGACCTCGTCGGCGTGGACACGGGCTTCGAGGTGGCCAAGAGCTTCTTCGAGCAGAGCTTCGGCGAGCCGCGCTGGCGCCCGTCGCCGATCACCGCCCGCTACGTGGCGGCCGGGCTCCACGGGCGCAAGAGCGGGCGCGGCTACTACGACTACCGCGGCGACGGGTCGAAGGCCACCCAGCACAGGCCCGAGGACCCCGCTCCGCTGGAGCCTCGCAGACCCGACCACGGCGAGGGCGTGGTCGTCATCTCCGGGAGCGGCGTGCTGGCCGATGAGCTGCGCGCAAGCGCCACGGAGGTCGGCTATGAGGTGCGCACCACGACCGTCCCGAGCGGCGACGTGCTGCCCGCGCTGATCATCGACTGCGACTGCGCCGGCGCGCGCGACGAGGGGCTGCAGGCGCCCGCGGCCGGCGGGCGCCTCGGCGCGCAGTCCACCCACGGCGCGCGGCTGCTGCTGTGCGCCAGCGGCTCACTCGGCGCGCTCGACCCCGGCGGCAGCGCGGTCGGGTTTCACGTGCTTCCGCCCTTCGGCGCGGCGGGGCTGGTCGAGCTGACACGCACCGACAGCTCCTCGCCCGGGGCGGCAGCTCGCGCAGAGCGGTTCTTCGGAGCGCTGGGCAAGCACGTCGCCTGGGTCGGCGACGGGCCGGGGCTCGTGCTGGGCCGGATCGTCTGCCAGGTGATCAACGAGTCGGCGTTCGCGCTCGGCGAAGGGGTGGGCGATGCGCTTGACATCGACACGGGGATGGTCCTGGGGCTGAGCCACCCGCGCGGCCCGCTCGAGTGGGCGGACGCGATCGGGCTGGAGCACGTGCTGGCGGTGCTCGTGTCGCTGTGCGCGGAGTACGGCGAGGAGCGCTACCGCCCGGCGCCAGCGCTGCGCCGCCTCGCGCAGGCGGGACGCATGGGTCGCGTGAGCGGGGCGGGCTTCTTCGACTATCCGAGCTGACCTCACGTTTGCCGCTCGCACCGCGTTTATCGACCGTGAGCAGGCAGCTTCCGCCCTTCCAACGCTTCCTCGACACGCATCGTGACGTCGTGTGGCGCTTCCTGGTGTCGGCTGTCGGGCCCGTGGAGGCCGACGACTGCTTTCAGGAGACGTTCATCGCCGCGCTGCGTGCCTATCCGCGCCTGCGCGAGGACTCGAACCTGCGCGCATGGGTGCTGACGATCGCGCATCGCAAGGCGCTCGACGCCCATCGAGGACGATCTCGCCGAGCGCTGCCCGTGGCCGATCCCGCCGCGGTGGACGGGCGCGCGCAGGGCGCCCCTCACCCGCGCGATGAGGCGCTCTGGGAGGCCGTCCACGAGCTCCCCGTCCGCCAACGCTCGGCGGTCGTGCTGCGCTACATCGCCGACCTCCCACACCGGGACATCGCGGCGGCGATCGGCTGCACGGAGGAGGCGGCACGCCGTTCGCTGCACGAGGGTCTGACAACGTTGAGAAAGGTGGTGCCCGCATGAGCAGCCAGAACCACGTCGTTGAGCGCGCGCTGCGGCGGGGCGCTCGATCCTCGGATCGCCACGAGGACCGTGCCGCGGAGGCCGCACGCCGGGTCGTCGCGCACGCCGCCGAGGAGGGCCTGGCCGACGTCGTCTACGCGCCCGTCGAGTCGCCATTCGGCGACCTCCTGCTCGCCGCGACGGGGCGAGGGCTGCTGCGCGTCGCGTTCCCCGAGGAGGACGCCGACTCGGTGCTCGACAGGATCTCGAGGCGCGTGTCGCCGCGCATCGTGGAGGCGCCCGCCGGCCTGGAGAGGGCCCGCCGCGAGCTCGACGAGTACTTCGCCGGTAGCCGGCGGCGATTCGACCTCACCCTCGACTGGTCGCTCGTCGGCGGGCCGTTCGGAAGGAAGGTGCTGCACGTGACCTCCGAGATCCCCTACGGAGGCGTGCTGTCCTATCGCGAGGTGGCCACGGACGCCGGTAGCCCGCGTGGCTCGCGGGCGGCAGGCAACGCCCTGGGCTCGAACCCGATCCCGATCGTCGTCCCGTGTCACCGCGTCCTGCACAGCGGCGGCGGCCTTGGCGGCTACGGCGGCGGCCTTGACCGCAAGCGCTGGCTGCTCGAGCTCGAGGGCGCCCTCACCCCGCGGCTCTGAGCATGGCCGGGCGGCTCAACGATGCGAGGACGGCAGTCGGCTAGGCCCGAGGTGCGGGGTCCGCGACGGCGGGGTCCGCTTCGGGCGCCCACTGGGCCGCGGCCGGATCGCCGATCGGCATGCCCTTCGGCGGCGGGATGCCGGGCGTGTCGCGCAGGTACCACTCGGCGTCCAGCGCGGCCTGCGTCCCCGAGCCGGCCGCCGTGACCGCCTGGCGGTAGGTGTGGTCCACGAGGTCGCCGGCGGCGAACACGCCGGGGCGATTCGTGCGAGTGGACTTGCCCTCGGTGAGAACGTAGCCGCCGTCGTCCAGGTCGATCTGGCCGGCGACGAGCTCCGACTGCGGCTCGTGGCCGATGGCGATGAACGTGCCTGAGACGATCAGCTCGTGCTCCTCGCCGGTGTCGGTGTTGACGAGCACGGCGTGAGCGAGGGGACCCGTCTCGCCGGCTACGAACTCCTTGACCGTATAGGGGACCATGAACTCGATGTTCGCCTGCGCGCGGGCCCGCTCGAGCATGATCTTCGATGCGCGGAACTCGTCGCGGCGATGCACGACGACGACCTTGGAGGCGAACTTGGAGAGGAAGATCGCCTCCTCCATGGCCGAGTCGCCGCCGCCGACGATCATCGTCGGGGCGCCTCGGAAGAACGCGGCGTCACACGTCGCGCAGTAGCTGACGCCACGACCGGCGAGCTCCTCCTCGCCGGTCACGCCGAGCTTGCGGTGCTCGGCGCCCATCGCCAGCACCACGGTCCGCGAGCGGTACTCCGTGTCGCCGACCCAGACGCTGTGGATTCCGCCGGGCTCGCTCGCGAGCGCCACCCGGTCGGCCTGGTCGGTCACGAGCTTCGCGCCGAAGCGCTCGGCCTGCTCGCGGAAGCGCTGCATCATCTCCGGCCCCATGATGCCGTCGGGGAAGCCGGGATAGTTCTCCACGTCGGTCGTCTGCTGCAGTAGGCCGCCCCACGCGAAGCCCTCGATCACGAGCGGATTGAGGTTGGCGCGCGCTGTGTAGAGCGCGGCCGTGTAACCCGCAGGACCGCTTCCGATGATGATCACGTTCTCGAGGTCGCTCATCTCGTCTCCAATTCTCGCGCCTTTGCGGATCCGATGGGTCTCGACCTGCCGGCGCGCCCCCGGGAGGTCGCTTTACTTTGTATAGTAAGCATAGCGCTCGGGTCAGGACCCTTGAAGTGCGCCTGCCGGCTCCGGCGAGCCCTCGCGGAGGGCGAGGCTGGCGCGGCCTTCTTCCTCGTCGCGCCAGCGCGCGACGATCCGGCGCAGCTGCAGATAGGCGACCGCGCCCGGGAGCGTCGGCAGCCAGAAGGAGATGGCTCGATAGGAGAGCACCGCGAGGACGGCGAGGTTGAATTCGACGCCGAACGCGGCGAACGCTCCGATCATCGCGCCCTCGACTCCGCCGAGCCCGCCCGGCAGCGGCAGCAGGTTGCCGAGGGTTCCAACGAAGTAGGCCATCCAGATCACCGTGAACGGCGGCGGCTCGCCGAACGCGTGGAACGTGGCCCAGAGGACGCAGATGTCGAAGCCCCACCAGGCCAGCCCGCCCAGCAGCCGCGGGTCGCGCGTGCGGATCTTGGCGATCGCGGTGCGCACGCCGCTGGCCGCGAGCGCCGGGGCCGCCAGGCCGCGGGCGACCCACGGGTGCTGGCTGCCCGAGGCCGAGGCCCATCGGGCGAGACGCCGCTCGATGCCGCCCGGCAGCAGCGCCATCGCCCCGACGACGGCGAACATGGCCGTGGCGATGATCGCGGGCACGAACGTGATCGCGAAGGATCCCCCGCCGGGGAACAGCCCCACCCCGAGCCCGATCCCGTCGATCAGCAGCGAGCCGGCGAAGATCACGTACAGCAGGACCATGAAGGCGACCATCCTGCATGCCACCAGCCGGGGCTCCATTCCCGAGCGGCGCAGCGCCCACGCCGTGATCGCGATGCCGCCGGCGCCGGCCGCCGCGAACAGCCGCGTGGCGACGAGGCCGGCCATCGTGATCACGTAGCTCTCACGCCACCCGATCCGACCTGCCTCGTCCACGAAGACCGCCCGGAAGAGGATCACATAGCCCGCGAAGGAGAGCACCTCGAAGACCACGCCGAGCGCGATCCACCAGGCGTCGCCGCGCTCGATGCGGTGAACAGACGTGCCGATCCCGGCGAGCTTGGGCAGGACGAAGTACAGGAAGGCGAGAGCCGAGAGCATGAACAGCACGAACGACGCCAGCTGCCGGCGCGAGACGACCCGCCGCGGCATGTCCTCCTCGGAGTGGGCGCCCGGCGCTGGAGCTGACCCCGGCTGGCCCGCCGGCGACCGGTCCTCATCTCCCTCCCCCCTGCCCGCTTGGGCGTGCTGGCGGTGCATGTGCACCCGCGAACTCCCTTCAGCTGTCCTGGTGTGCCCTGGCCTCCAGTGCCGCAACGGCGCGCCCGAAGCGGTCGATCATTCCTCCCGCCGCCGGACCCCATCGGCGCACGGCGACGGTGAGCGCCGCCCCTGCCAGCAGATCCACGACATAGTGCTCCCCCAGATACACGAGCGCGAAGCCCAGCGTCGCGGCGTATGCGAAGCCGAGTCCGCCCGCGATCGGGCTGACCTCCGCTAGCAACAGAGCGGCCATCAGGGATGTGGCGAAGTGCAGAGAGGGCATTGCTGCCAAGGGGTTGCCTCCAAACACACTGTAGAGAGAGCCCCAGCCGTCTTTCCAGAAGTCCTCGCCGTACTCGACCATCATTCGCCGCACCGCCACTCCGCCCTCCAGGCCGGCCGCCTCCGCGGCCGCGGGCCACCAGGGCGGAGCGGTGGGGATCAGCCAGTAGATGCTCGCGCCGAGGTTGAAGGTCGCGTAGGTCATCACGGCGGCGCGCGGAAAACGCGCCGGGTGGCGCACGAGCAGGTAGGCGATCGAGCCATGCGGGACCATGAACCAGCTCCAGTGCGCCCAGACGAGCACCCGATCCAGGGCGCGCCAGCTCGGTCCCTCGGGCCCGCTGCGCGACAGCGCCTGCTGCAGGCGCAGGCTGGGCAGCTCTCCGAGGCCGAGCGCGCGGTCGATGACGATCGGATAACGGATGCGCACCCTGCGCTCCTGCGCCTGCGGGTCGTCGTGCGGGAACTTGTAGGCGGCGACGTAGGCCCACATCTGCAGGGCGCAGACCGCGGCGTCGCGCTTGCGTGAGCGACGGACGGCGACGCACAGGCCGAGCGGCGCTGCATACGCGACGGCCTGCACGACCACCGGCGGAGCATTCACGCGCTTGCGCGCGAGCGGCGCGGCGGCGCCGATCGCGACGACCCCCCAGGCGGTCGCTCTCATCACCCTGGACAACCGCACAGGGCGCGGAGTATATGCGCGCCGCTGGCGGCCTCGGCCCCCGCCGCGCGCAGGCTAGGGCGTCGCGGCGGCCTGCGGACGTGGCCTGGCCCTGCCATCCTCGCGGCCCGAGCGGGACGGGGGGCGCTGCGCGGCGCCCCTGGCGGCGTCCACGAAGGCCGCGATCACGTTGCTGGCGGGGTCGGCCTCGGGGTGCCACTGCACTCCGAGCACGAAGCGCCGGTCCTGGAGCTCGACGGCCTCCGGCAGGTCGTCGAGGGTCGATACGCCGCTGACCTGCAGGCCCTCCCCCAGCCGGTCGACTCCCTGGTGGTGATGGGACTTGGTGGCGTGCGCGATCTCACCTGCCGCGCGCTCGGCCAGCGAGCCCTCGGTCAGGGCGACGTCGTGGTCCGCGCCGTCGAAGGATCCGAGCACGCGGCGGTGCTCCTGATGCCCGAGGTGCTCGGGCAGGTGCTGCACGAGCGTTCCGCCGCAGGCCACGTTGATCAGCTGCATGCCCCTGCAGATGCCGAGCACGGGCATGTCCCGCTCAATCGCGGCGCGCGTGAGCGCGATTTCGAACGCGTCGCGCTCGGGGGCCGTGTCGACGGTCTCGGGATGCGGCTCCTGGGCGTAGGAGGCGGGGTCGATGTCGGCGCCGCCCGCCAGCATCAGTCCGTCGATCAGGTCGAGCAGCTGCGATGGGTCATCGACCAGCTCGGGGTCCGGCGGGAGCATCATCGCCAGGCCGCCCGCCCGCTGCACGGCCTGAACGTAGTTGTGCGGCAGCAGCACCGCGGATTGGTCCCATGCGCTCCAGCGCGCCCGCTCCAGCGCGGTGCACATGCCGATCACGGGACGCTTCATCCCTACACCATAGGATCAAGCGCGTCCGACCCGCGTCCTGGACGCCGAGCCGGGCCCGTATCCGCATCAGCAGGACGAGAGGAGAACCATGAGCGCGGCGAACATCGAGCTCGAGACCGTCAACCTGCGCGTCGACGACGGCGCTGCCACGATCGAGCTGAACAGGCCGCAGGCGCTGAACGCGTGGAACGCGCAGCTCGGGGCCGACCTGCTCGCGGCCCTGCGCGAGACCACCGACGACGACGCCGTGCGGGCCGTGGTCCTGACGGGCGCCGGTCGGGCGTTCTCCTCGGGGGCGGATCTGAAGGACATCAGCGGCGGCGATACGACGCCCGAGGGACGGCCCGACGTCTACAAGACGCTCACCGAGCGCTACCACCCGATCATGCACGCCATCCGGGAGATGCCGAAGCCCGTGATCGCGGCCGTCAATGGCCCCGCCGTGGGGATCGGCTGCTCGCTTGCGCTCTGCAGCGACCTGATAGTGGCCGGCGAGGGCGCCTACTTCCTGCTCGCGTTCGTCAACATCGGCCTGGTGCCCGACGGCGGCTCCTCGCTGTTCCTGCCGACCCGCATCGGCATGGCGCGGGCGACCGAGCTGTCGATGCTGGGCGAGCGGCTGCCCGCGGCGCGGGCTCTGGAGTGGGGACTGATCAACCGTGTGGTCCCCGACGCGAGCCTGCATCAGGAGGTGGCATCCCTCGCCGCGCGCCTGGCGGCCGGGCCCACGCGCTCCTACGCGGGCACCAAGCGCCAGCTGAACAACTGGCTGTACTCGCGGATGGAGGAGCAGCTCGAGCTGGAGGCGGGCATCCAGCAGGAGATGGCCGGCAGCGAGGACTTCGTCGAGGGCGCCATGGCGTTCGTCGAAAAGCGGCCCGCGCGCTTCTCCGGAAGCTAGGCCGGCCCGCCGGCACGGGTCGTCAAGCGCCTTCCGTCCGGGGCTGAATAGAATCCCCGCCGCCTTGGGCCAGCACCTCACCTCCACGCTCGCGTTCTTCACCCCGCTGTCGGGGGGTTCGCCGAACGCGAACGAAATCGACAGCCTTTACAAGATCATCCTCGTCGTCGCCCTGATCGTGTTCGTGGGCGTCGAGGGTGCGCTGGTGTATGCGCTCGTACGGTTTCGCAAGCGGCGGGGCGCCGTGCCGGCTCAGATCCGCGGCAACACCCGCCTGGAGGTCGGCTGGACCGTCGGCGCGGCCGTGATCCTGATCGCGCTTGCCGTGATCACGTTCGTCAAGCTTCCGGCGATCCAGAACCCCCCCAACTCGGGGCCGAACGGCGACCAGCTCGCCTCGAGCGGCCGCGTCCTGTACGCGAGCTCCGAGCGCAAGCTGCCGCCGAACGGCAAAGCGCTGAACATCACGGTGATCGGCCGCCAGTTCATCTGGCAGTACGTGTACCCGGGAGCGAACGAACCCGACGGCCTGGGCGCGCCGTACTCCTACGAGGCGATGGTCGTCCCGACGAACACCACGGTGACGCTGGACATCGTCGCCTCCGACGTCGTCCACTCGTGGTGGATACCCGAACTCGGCGGCAAGTTCCAGGCGGTGCCCGGCTATCACAACTACACGTGGTTCAAGATCCCCAAGCCGGGCATCTTCCGCGGCCAGTGCGCGGTCCTCTGCGGCCGCGGGCACGCGCGCATGTTCGCCACGGTGAGGGCGATTCCGCCCGCTCAGTTCGATGAATGGCTGGCGAACCAGAAGCGGCTGACCGCCGGGGCCAATGCCGCGGCCCAGGCGGCGAGGGCCAAGCTGAACGGCCAGACCGGCGCCGGTCAGGTCGAAAACCCCTAGGAGCAGGAGACCAGCTGAGCAGATGGCCACGTACGTAGCCCCGATCCCCCAGGTGAGCGCCGGCCGCGCCGAGCGCGCAGCGAGCGGCTGGACGAGCTGGATCACGACGACCGATCACAAGCGGATCGGGATCATGTACATGGTCACGACGTTCGTGTTCTTCTGCCTCGGCGGAGTCGAGGCGTTGATGATGCGCCTGCAGCTCGGCGCGCCGAACAACACGCTGGTCACTCCGGCCGTCTACAACCAGCTGTTCACGATGCATGGCACGACGATGATCTTCCTGTTCGTCGTGCCGATGTTCGCCGGCCTCGCCAACTACTTCCTGCCGCTGATGATCGGCGCGCGCGACATGGCCTTCCCCCGCCTGAACGCGCTGTCCTTCTGGCTTCTTCTGGCCGCCGGCGTGGTGTTCTACGCGTCGATCTTCTTCAACCCGCCCGAAGCCGGCTGGTCGAGCTACGCGCCGCTGTCGAACTCGACGTTCTCGCCGAGCGGGGGGCAGGACGCGTGGATCTATCTCATCCACCTGACCGGGCTCTCCTCGATCCTGGGCGCGATCAACTTCTACGCCACGATCGCGAACATGCGGGCGCGGGGCATGAGCTGGGGCCGCCTGCCGCTGTTCGTCTGGTCGATCCTGACGTACTCGGTGCTGATCATCTTCGCGATGCCCGTGATCGCGGGCGCGGTGACGCTGCTGCTCACCGACCGCCACTTCGGCACCCACTTCTACGATCCGGCCAACGGCGGGTCGCCGCTGCTGTGGCAGAACCTGTTCTGGTTCTTCGGGCATCCGGAGGTCTACATCATGGTCCTGCCCGGCTTCGGGATCGTGTCGGAGATCCTGCCGGTGTTCGCGCGCAAGCCGATCTTCGGCTACAAGGCGATCGCCGCCGCCACGGTCGCGATCGCGTTCCTCGGCTTCCTCACCTGGGCGCACCACATGTTCACGGCGCCGATACCCGAGGCCATCCTCGTGTTCGTGATGCTCAGCTCCTACTTCATCGCCGTCCCGACCGGCGTGAAGATCCTCAACTGGATCGCCACGCTGTGGCGCGGCACGATCGAATTCAAGACGCCGCTGCTGTTCTGCGCCGGCTTCATAGCGCTGTTCTTGATCGGCGGCATCTCGGGCGTTTTCCTCGCCACGTTCCCCGTAGACTGGCAGCTGAACGAAACGTACTTCGTGGTCGCGCACCTGCACTTCGTGCTGATGGGCGGCTCGGTCTTCACGATCTTCGCAGCGATCTACTACTGGTTCCCGAAGATGACAGGGCGCATGCTCAGCGAGGGACTCGGCAGGCTCAGCTTCGCCCTGATGTTCGTCGGCTTTCTGACCACCTTCCTGATCCAGCACGTGATCGGGCTTGACGGCATGCCGCGCCGGATATACGAGTACGACAACGTGGGCAACCTGCATCTGTACAACCTGATCTCGACGGTGGGCTCGTTCATTCTCGCGCTCGGCGTGATCGTCACGATCGTCAACGTCGCCCGCAGCGTGAAGCTCGGCGTCATCGCCGGGCCGGACCCATGGAAGGCGAACACGCTCGAGTGGTTCACTCCGTCGCCGCCGCCGCAGAACAACTTCGACGTGATCCCGGTCGTGCGCTCCGCGGAGCCGATGAAGGACATCCGCCGCGAGGTGCAGCGGCGCACCGCCGGCGCGGACGCCGTGGGCACCGCGACGGTGCCGGCGGGGGCGACGCAGGTAGGGGTGTAGATGAGCGCCGCACCACCCACCGGCGCGGCACCCGCGATCGATGCCCCGGTGGGCCTGGCGGCCGATCGAAGCTCCACGGGCGCGCGTCAGCTGCTGAGCGACTACGTGGAGCTGACGAAGCCCAAGGTCCAGTCGCTGCTGCTGCTGACGACGATCGCGACGATGTACGTGGCGGGCGACCCGTCGCCGTTGCTGGTCGCGCTCACGTGCCTCGGCGGCTACCTCTCCGCCGGTGGAGCGGGCGCCGTCAACCACTGGTTCGACCGCGACATCGACCTGCAGATGACGCGCACGGCCAACCGCCCGGTCCCGTCCGGCCGGGTCTCCCCCCGAGCGGCGCTCGCCTTCGGCTGCACGCTCGCCGCCCTGTCGCTGCTCGAGCTGTCGCTGACCGTCAACCCGCTGGCGGCGGCGCTCTCGTTCGCGGGCTTTCTCGGCTACGTGTTCGTGTACACGGTCTGGCTCAAGCGGCGCACGCCGCAGAACATCGTCATCGGCGGCGCCGCCGGCGCGGTGCCGCCGCTCGTCGGATGGGCGGCCGTCACGGGCTCGGTCGGCGGCACGGCCGTGATGCTCTTCTTCATCGTGTTCTTCTGGACGCCACCCCACTTCTGGGCGCTCTCGTTGCTGATGAAGGGCGAGTACGAGAAGGTCGGCGTTCCGATGCTCCCCGTCGTGCGCGGCGAGGCGGAGACGCGCCGGCAGATCCTGCTGTACTCCGTGCTGCTGTATGCGGTCACGCAGCTGCCCTTCTGCGCCGGCGGCTTCGGGGCGATCTATCTCGTCAGCTCACTCGCCCTAGGGGTGCTGTTCATCGGCGGGGCGGTGCGCCTCTACCGCCGTGCCGACCGCGCCTCCGCACTACGCCTGTACCTCTTCTCGCTCGCCTATCTCGCGCTGCTGTTCTGCGCGATGGTGGCGGACGTCCATCTATAGAATGCGCCGCCGTCCATGATGACCCGACGCCTTGCACGCAAGAACATCCGGACGGGGCTGATCGTCGCCGCCATCTGCATGTTCATGTTCGGCATCACCTTCCTCGTCGCCGCGATCTACGTCTCGTGAGCTCCCTCGAGCCCGACGTCCCGCCCGCCGGGGAGGAGGTCCACCTTCCCGGTCCTTCGATCCTGCCCGTGCTGACCGGGGTTGGCATCACGTTGGCTCTGGTCGGCGTCACCACCTTCATCGTGCTGACGATCATCGGCGGGATCCTCACGATCGGCTGCGTGGTGCGCTGGATCAAAGACACGCGCCACGACATCGACGAGCTGCCGCTCGACACGCACAGCGACGGCTGACCGGCGCCGAAGCCGCGCAGCGCCCGCGAGCCTCGACACCCTCAAGACGCGCAGGGCGCCCGTCCTCACGATCTGTGCTGCTCGGCCCTCAAGCGCTGCTCACGCGCTGCTGGCGAGTACCTCCAGCAGCCTGGGCGCGTCGTAGGCGCCACGGTGCACGACGCCGTCAATGAACAACGTTGGCGTTCCGTGTACCTCGCCCGAGGCGAGCGCGCTGTCTACGTCGCGACGAACGCGCGCGAGCACGGCGGGACCGGTTCGGTCCCTGTCGAACCGCTCGACGTCGAGCGCCAGCTCGGCCGCGTACCGCCGCAGGTCGTCTTCCTCGAGCGCGTGCTGACGGTGGAAGAGCAGCTCATGCATGCTCCAGAACTGATCCTGGAGCGCAGCCGCCTCCGCCGCGGCTGACGCGGCCAGGGCATGCGGGTGGATGTCCGTCAGGGGGAAATGGCGGAAGGCGAAACGGACCTCGTCGCCCAGCTGACCCTCCACCTTTTCGATCTCTCGCAACGCCAGGCGGGAGTAGGGGCACTCGTAGTCGCCGTACTCGAGGATCAGGCGCCCGGTCGGTGCGCCGCGAACGTGATCGACCGCTTCGTCCAGCGGTTCCATCGCTCCTGTGGCCGGGTCTCGCTGATCTGCGCGCGTCATCTGTACTGCTCCTTTCGTGGCTCGGTCCGCGACGTGGCGTCGAGGAACGCTTTGACGTGGTCGGGAGGACGTGGCCATCCAGACGACCTTACAACGCACGCCCAGGTCCCAGGACTGGCCTCTGGCGAACGCGAGCACTCACCGCGCGAGCCAAACTTGCGGAGCCAAGGCGCGGCGATGCACGTCCGCAGGTTGAGCTGCGCAGTAGGCTTGACGCATCGGGCGCGTTCCGTGCGACGGCGCCCAGTAGCAAAGGAGCCGCAGCGAATGGCAGGCATCACGAACGAGATCGACCCCGGTGTGCCGCCGAGCGGGACCGGTTGCGCGGAGTGCCTATCGGGCGCATCCCCGGGTTGGTGGCTGCATCTGCGCCGCTGCGCGGCCTGCGGGCACGTGGGATGTTGCGATAACTCGCCCAGCCAGCATGCGAGCGCGCACAACAGGGCAACGGGACACCCCGTGATCCAGAGCTTCGAGCCGGGCGAAAACTGGTTCTTCGACTTCCGCTCCGGCGAGTTCTTCGAAGGGCCGGTCCTATCCCCACCCGACAGTCATCCGGCCGACCAGCCGGTACCGGGGCCTGAAGGCGCGGTGCCAGGCGACTGGGAACGCCACCTCAACTAACCAGCTGCAACGCGTCAGCCGCCCTTGAGAGGGCGTCGAGATGGGCGTCGAGCGCGGACAGCCCCGATCCCATGGTGTCCACCGAGAGATGGGTCGCGCCGGCGTCACGCCAGCGGCCCGCGCTTGCGATCAGATCCTCCACACCGCCCTCGCGCCAGCTGACGCGCGCCTCCATCCCGATCGCTGCCGGGTCGCGACCGGCCGCTGCCGCCGCCTCGGCGATCGTGGCGCGAGCGGCGTCGAGCTCCGGTCCGAGCCCGACCCTCGGAAACCAGCCGTCGGCCAGCCTTCCCATTCGCCGGTAGGCGACCGGCGAGACGCCACCGAGCCAGATCGGGATGGGCCGCTGGATCGGCAGCGGAGCCAGCCCGGCTCCGGTGATGCGGTCGAACTTCCCCTCGTGGGTGACCGACCGTTCCGTCCACAGCCGACGCAGCAACCCGATCTGCTCCTCCTCACGCTCGCCTCTCCTCGAGAAGTCCTGCCCCAGCGCCTCGTACTCGACGGCATTCCACCCGATGCCGATTCCGAGACGGAACCGTCCACGACTGAGGACGTCCACCTCGGCGGCCTGCTTGGCGAGCAGGGCAGTCTGCCGTTGCGGCGCCACGACGATGCCCGTCACGAGTTCCAGACGCGTGATCGCCGCCAGGAACCCGTAGAGGACGAGCGGCTCGTGGAACGTCGTGTCCACGTCGTAGGCGCCCGTCCAGCCGGTGTGCACGGCTGGATCGGCTCCCAGAACGTGGTCGTAGATCGCGAGATGCTGATAGCCGAGCTCCTCGACGGCGCTGACGTAGGCGCGGACGGTGTCCGGGTCGGGGGCCAGCTCTGTCTGCGGGTAGATCGCGCCTATCTGCATCGCTCCAGTATCCGCTCTGCGGCGCCCTCGGCGCTCAACGGGGGGCGATAGTTGCGCAAGCAACCATTTAGCGCTACGGTTCACGGGATGGAACTCGGACTTGCCACCTTCGCCGACCTGGCCGCCGGGATGAGCCCAGCCCAGCGCATGCGCGACCTGATGGAGGAGGCCGAGCTCGCCGAGCAGCTCGGACTGGACGTGTTCGCGATCGGCGAGCACCACCGTGAGGACTTCCTCGTGTCCTCGCCGGCGGTCGTGCTCGCTGCGATCGCCGTCAAGACGGAGCGCATCCGCCTCTCCAGCGCCGTGACGGTCCTCAGCTCGGACGATCCCGTGCGCGTCTTTCAGGACTTCGCCGAGGTGGACCTGCTCTCGGGCGGGCGAGCCGAGATCATGGCCGGTCGCGGGTCGTTCACCGAGTCCTTTCCCCTGTTCGGTTACGACCTCGACGACTACGACGAGCTCTACGCCGAGAAGCTCGAGCTCCTGCTCCAGCTGCGCGAGCACACCCGCGTGACGTGGTCGGGGCGGCACCGCCCGGCGCTCGATAACGCGGGAGTCTGGCCGCGTCCGGTGCAGGATCGCCTGCCCGTGTGGGTGGCGGTCGGCGGCTCACCCGAGTCGGTGGTGAGGGCCGGAACGCTGGGGCTGCCGCTGACGATCGCGATCATCGGCGGATCGCCGGCGCGCTTCGCCCCGCTCGTCGATCTGTATCGCGAGACGGCCAAGCAGGCCGGCCACGATCCCTCCGAGACGAAGCTGGCGATCAACACCCACGCGTTCGTCGCGGCCAGCTCCTCGGAGGCGGACGCAGCCTTCGCGGCGCCGTATCTGGCGATCATGAACCGCATCGGGCGCGAGCGCGGCTGGCCACCGGCGGGGCGGCGGGAGTACGAAGCGCTGCGTGCACCGAGCGGGGCGCTCGCGGTCGGCTCGCCCGAGCAGGTCGCCGAGAAGATCCTCTTCGAGCACGAGCTGTTCGCCCACGACCGCTACGTCGCTCAGATGAGCGTGGGCGCCGTCCGCCACCGGGACGTGTTGCGCTCGATGGAGCTGTTCGGAACGCGGGTCGCGCCCCTCGTCCGCGAGGAGCTCGCCCGCCGCCGGCTGCAGGAGGACGGGACGCGCGGCGATGCCCAGCCGTCGCTCAGCGCCAGCCGGCTCAGCTGAGCTCCGGCCGGCGCGCTGTTCGGCGCGCTCTGCGCGCTACTAGACCTTCAAGCCCGAGGCGGCGATGCCCTTGAGCCATTCTTCGCGCGTCGTCGCGCCGTTGCGGAGCGGCGCGGCGATGTCGGTCGGGTTGGCTTCCACGCACAGCCGAACGATGTCGCGAACGGACAGGATTCCGACCACCTCACCGTGGTCGAGCACGATCAGGTGGCGAAAGCCGCCGCGCACCATCGCCGCCGCGGCGTCCTCCAGCGACCAATCGGGGGCGGCGTAGACGACGTCACGCGTGAGGTGCTCGCCCACCGCCTCGGCGTCCGGATCCTGCCCCGCTGCGAGCGAGAGCAGGATGTCGCGCTCGGTGATGATCCCCGGCCCGGCTGCATCGGGATCCATGACAACGGCCGCGCCGGCCTTGCGTTCGGACATCAGCCGCGCCACGTCCCTCAGCTTGTGGCTCGGTCCGACCGTGAGTGGGGACGAGCTCATGCCTTCGCTTACCTGCACCCTGTTCTCCTTTCGAGCGATCGGGGACGGCGAACAACAACGCAAGCACTTGCAACGATTGCCTCAATCTAGTACTCGAGTGCTCGCCCGTCAAGGTCCCCGCGGTTCGGGGACGGAAGGCATTAGGATCACGCCTCCCGATGGAGAGGAACGCCTCAGACAACCGCACTGCCGGAGCCGCCGCCCGTGCCTAGCCGGCGTTCGCTGAGCCTTACGTTCCTCGCAGCATTGATCGCCGTGGGCGTCGGGATCGCGCTCAGCTACGCAATCCACTGGTTCCCCGTCGATGCGTCGCTGCAGGCCCGAAACACCGACACGCTGTACCACGTCCTCGTCATCGCCTCGATCCCGATCTTCGTGCTGGTGGTGACGGTCGTCCTCTACTGCGTGTGGCAGTTCCGCATGAAGCCCGGCGAGGAGCTCAAGGACGGCCCGCCGATCCACGGAAACACCCGGCTGGAGGTCTTCTGGACGGCGATCCCGGCCGTCCTGCTGCTCGGGCTCGTCGGCTACTCCTTCGCCGTGCTGCACGAAAACGAGGTCAAGCCCGCGCGTGAGATTCGCATCGGCGTCACCGGCCAGCAGTTCGTGTGGACCTATCAGTACCCGCCGTCGGTGACCGGAGGCGCGCCGCTCAACAGCTACCAGCTGTACATACCGAAGGGCGAGTCGGTCAAGTTCGAACTGCACTCGAAGGACGTGATCCACGCCTTCTGGATCCCAGCCTTTCGCGTGCAGGAGGACGTCGTGCCCGGCATCACGACCAACTGGCGCGTGACCGCCACCCGCCTCGGCACCTATCCGGTCGTATGCAACCTGCTCTGCGGCCTCGGGCACTCGCTGATGCGTTCGAAGGTCCACGTGGTGCCGCTCGCGCAGTTCCAGACGTGGCTCAAAAGCCAGCAGCCTGCGGTCGCGGCCGGCTCCGCGGCCGCCGGGACTACCGGATAATGTGCGCCAGCCGATGAGCGCTTCCGAGGTGACAAGCTGATGGCCGTCAGGCTCCGCGCTCCGGGTTTCTACCGCGCCGGCGCGATGATGCTCGGCGCCACCATCTTCGCCGCCGGCCTGACGTGGGCGGTGCGCGCGTCGACCGGGCACTCGACCTACCAGCACTTCCTCGACGCGAACGCGATCCTCACGGTCTCGCTGATCGCCGTCCCGCTCGCCTTCCTCGTCGGCATCGGCGGCTTCGACTACTGGTTCTACTGGGCGATCGGGCGCCCGACGCGCCCTGAGGACCACTCCGGACACGGCGCCTACAGCTGGAAGGACTACTTCCGCATCAACACCGACCACAAGGTGATCGGCGTGCAGTACACCGTCACCTCGTTCTTCTTCCTGCTCGTGGGCGGACTGATCGCGATGCTGATGCGCGCCCAGCTGGCGCAGCCGGGCTCCCAGTTCGTGGACGCCAACACGTTCAACGGACTGTTCTCCGTCCACGCCTCGCTGCTGATCTTCCTGTTCATCATCCCCGTGTTCGCGGGGCTGGCCAACTTCGTGCTGCCGCTGATGATCGGCGCGCCCGACATGGCGTTCCCGCGACTGAACGCCCTCTCCTACTGGCTGCTGCCGGTCGCCGGGCTGATGATGCTCGGCAGCTTCTTCGCCCCCGGCGGAGCGTTCGCGGACGGCTGGACAGCGTATGCCCCGCTGTCCGTCAACGCCCCGATCGGACAGACGTTCTTCTCGGTGGCCGTTCAGTTCGCGGGCGCCTCGTCGATCATGACCGCGCTCAACTTCCTCGTGACGATCATCACCATGCGCGCGCCGGGCATGAGCTTCTTCCGCCTGCCGCTGCTCGTGTGGGCGAACTTCGCGACCTCGCTGCTCGTCGTCATCGCCACACCGTTCATCGCGGGCTCGCAGTTCATGATCCTGCTCGACCGGGCGCTGGGCTTCAACTTCTTCCAGGCGGCAAAGGGCGGGGACGTGCTGATGTACCAGCACGTCTTCTGGTTCTACTCCCATCCGGCGGTCTACATCATGATGCTGCCGGGCTTCGGCATCATCAGCGAGATCCTCGCCGTGAAGTCGCGCAAGCCGATCTTCGGCTACCGCATGATGGCGTTCTCGCTGCTGGCGATCGTCGCGCTCGGCTTCACCGTCTGGGCGCATCACATGTTCACGTCCGGGATGGCCGCCTGGATCCGCATCCCCATGGCCATCACGACGGCGATCATCGCCGTGCCCACCGGCATCAAGATCTTCTCCTGGCTGGCGACGCTGTGGCGTGGCGTGCTGCACCTCGACACACCGATGCTGTTCGCGCTGGGGTTCCTGACGACGTTCACGCTTGGAGGCATCAGCGGGGTGATGCTCGCCATGGTCCCGTTCGACATCCACGTGAGCGCGACGTACTTCATCGTGGCGCACATCCACTACGTGCTGTTCGGCGGCTCGCTGATGACGATCTTCGCCGGCGTCTACTACTGGTTCCCGAAGATGACCGGGCGGATGTTCGACGAGCGCCTGGGCAAGTGGCACTTCTGGACGACGTTCGTGTTCTTCAACCTCACGTTCGGACCCATGCATATCCTGGGGCTGCAGGGCATGCCGCGACGCGTGGCGACCTACGCGAGCCAGTTCGCGGACCTGAACCTGTTCATCTCGATCGCGAGCTTCGGCCTCGGGCTCAGCACGCTCGTGTTCCTCTACAACATGGTCACCAGCTGGCGCGGCGGACCGCGCGCCGTCGCCAACCCGTGGCGCGGCCTGACGCTCGAGTGGCAGGTCTCCTCGCCGCCGCCGGTGTTCAACTTCGATCGCGTGCCGACGGTCGTGGGAGGTCCCTACGAGTACGGCGTGCCGGGCGCGGTCCACGGCATCTTCGCACCGCCACCGAAGCCGGCCACGGTCGGCGCGGGCTCGAGCAGCGGAGCTCCGAGCGAATGAGAGGGGAGATCCTGTGAGGGAGGTCCTGGTCGTCGCAAACCGCACGCTCGGCGGACCGAAGCTCCTGGAGGCGGTCCGCTCGCGGGCGAGCTCCGGAGACGTCCGCTTCCGGCTGGTCGTGCCGCAGAGCCAGCCGTCGGCCGGCCTGGTGATCTACGACGAGGCCGTTCGCGAGTCGGCGCAGGTGCGGGTCGATCTCGCCCTATCGGCTGTCGCCGGCGAGGGCATCGTCGGCACCGGCGAAGTCGGCGACCCCGACCCGTTCCTCGCGACGATGGACGCCATCGCCGAGCGCCGGCCGGACGAGATCATCCTGTCGACGCACCCGGCCGTCCATTCGGGCTGGCTCAGACGGGACCTGGTCGAACGCATCGAGAACGCGTCCGGACTGCCGGTCGAGCACATCGTCACCGACCTCGAGCAGGAAGAGCTGCCGTTCAAGGTGACCCTCGTGCTGGCGAGCAAGACCTCCAGCGGCGAGGAGCTGATCGAACGGCTCAAGGAGCTGGCCGGAGAGGGCACGCCCCCGCGCCTGTTCATCGCGGTCGTGCCGCAGCAGGACGGCAGCGGTGAGGGCACACGCGAGGCGCGCGGGCGCCTGGCACGAATGCTCGACCGGCTGCATCAGGCCGGACTGCTCAGCTCCGGCATGATCGGCGACCCCGATCCGTACACGGCGGCGGTGAACGCGCTGGAGCTGTTCAGGGTCGACGACGTCGTCATCTCCACGCTCCCCGGCGAGCGCTCCGGCTGGCTGCGCGCGAACCTGATCGAGCGCGTGCAGGCGGCCACCTCGGCAAACGTCGAGCACGTCGTCGTCGACCTGAAGCCCACGACCGCGGCGCCGGCCGCATAGCTGGGAGGACCGTGGAGGCAGCCAGCATCGCTCACGCACCCGCCCACGGCGACCATCACGGTCCGCCGCCCGCGAACCGCAGCTCGCGCGTCGAGACCCAGCTGCTCGGCATGCTCCTTTTCATCATCTCCGAGGTGATGGTCTTCGGCGCGTTCTTCACCGCCTACTTCTTCATCCGCGTAGCCAAAGGCGCCGCGTGGCCGGCGCCGGGAGACCATCTGCCGGTGGAAGTCGCGGGCCTCAACACCGCGATCCTCGTCTCCTCCTCGCTGACGATCCACTGGGCGCAGACATCGATCAAGAACGGCAACCGCTTCGGGTTGAAGGCGGGGATGCTCACGACCTTCCTGCTCGGCTGCACGTTCCTGTTCATCCAGATCAACGAGTACGCCAACATCGGCTTCGCCCCGCAGGACAACGCGCAGGCGACGGTCTTCTACTCGCTGACGGGACTGCACGGCGCGCACGTCTTCATCGGGCTGTGCCTGCTGCTGATCGTGACGATCCGCTCCTTCCGCGGGCATTTCAGCCCTGAGGAGCATCGCGGTGTCGAGGTGCCCGGGATCTACTGGCACTTCGTCGACATCATGTGGCTCGTCGTCTACTCGACCGTCTACATCCTCTAGTCGCCCCGCGAGCTGGTGCCCGCCCCCGACAGACGCTCGGGCCCGTCCGGGACGCGTCCATGCTGAACCCGCTGCGCTCGGAGGAGGAGGCTTTCCGCTTCCTGCTCTACGCGATCGCCGTGATCGTCGTGATCGTCGGGGCGGTGCTGCTGCTGCGCGCCGTGCTCTGAGCGCCTATTTGACGATCAGCGTGCCGAACATCCCCGCGGCGCGGTGGCCCGGCACCTGGCAGAAGAACGTGTAGCTGCCGGGCTTGAGGCTGACTTTCACCGACGCTGTTCCCTTCGCGGTGAAGGCGCTCGCGCCGAGGACGGCTCCTGCCGGGGTCGCCCCGTGTGCCCCTTCTTCGATCGCGATGTTGTGCGAGACGCCGGAGGTGTTCGGCATTTCGACGAGCGCCGGCCCTGGTTTGGCGACCGCCTTGTTCGTGACGTAGGCCAGCTGACCGGTCGGGCTCGCGGGGATCTGCAGCTTGCCGGCGGTCTCGACGGCCGGCTTGCCGGCCCCTGGCGCTTCGACGGCCGTCGCGAGCAGGCCGCTGTCCTGACCCGGACGGGCGACCGCGCCGGCGACATAGGCGGCCACGTCCTTCGACCTGGCTCCGGTCACGAGTTCTTTGGGCATCGCGCCTTCGGGGTTGGGGATCGCGATCTGGCCTTCGACCACGCCGCGGACCGCGTTGCGCTGCAGCCCTTCAGCGATGTCCACCCTGAACGCTTCGTCGAGGTTCGGACCGACGATCCCCTTCGTGCTCGCCCGTGCCAGCGTGTGACATGAGCCGCACTTGGCGACGAACAGCTGCTTGCCGAGGATCAGGTTGGCGTTGTCTTCGCCCTTGACCGAGCAGCCGGTGGCGATCAGCGCCAGCGCGGCGAGAAGCCCCCCCGCACAGGCGCGCGGAGCCAGGCTGCGCGGGCGCCCGGAACGGCCGCCCGGGGCGGAGGAAGCACGCATGAGGGTCATGAGCCGGCGGAACACTATCCCAAGCGGCGGGTGCCCGGACGTCAGCCGGCGGCCCTCCCCCGCGCAGGCGGGAGAGGGCTCGACGGGCCTGCTCACGGCTTTTGCAGCTCCTCCAATTCCCCTCGGGCCGCGGCGATCACACCCCGCGCGACCCCCTGCCACGACCAGCGATCGCGCGCGGTTGCGACCAGCCCGGCCCGGGTTCTCAAGCGCAGCTCGGGATCGACGCCCAACCACCAGCACAGCCGCGCTGCGATCGCCCGCACGGCTTCGTCGTCGACGGGGAAAGACAGCCATCGGGCGGCCTTCGCGGGCACCTCCCGCGCCAGCACGTCGCTCACCTCCGCCAATCCCGAGTGCGCGGCGCTGACCGGGAGCACGCCACATGCGGCCGCCTCCGCCGCCACCATCCCGAACGCCTCGGGAAACGTGCTCGGAACGACGAGCGCCTCGCACGCCGGCAGCAGCTCCGCGAGCTCGTCGTGCTCAAGCCGGCCGGTCAGCACGACGCGCTCCGGCAGGGCACGAGCCAGGGCCAGGTAGCGCTCGCGCTCGGAGCCGGCGAGGCTGTCGAGGAAGGCGAGCAGGTGACGCAGCGCCAGCGGCGGTGCCTCGGGGTCCTCGAGCGACCTTCCCGCGAGCGCGATCTCGCGCGCCTCATCGAGATCGCCCCGCGCCAGTGCCGCGGTCAGGCGCTCGATGCCCTGGCGGTAGGCGCCGAACCCGACCACGACGAGCTTCGCGCGAGGAGACTCGCCGAGCACGAGCGGCCAGGCCGCGATCAGCAGGTCGACGCCCTTGCTGACGATCAGCTTGCCGACGAACGCGACCAGCGCGTCCTCGCCGGGCGCCAGCCGCTCGAGCGCCTCGGCCGTCGCGAGCTCGTCGCGTGCAAATGCGCTCTGCTCGGGCTCCGTGCGACGCCCTGGGGCCGAGGCGCGCAGACCGGCGGCGAGCGCGCGCACCGCCTCGGCGGCGGGCTCCGGGTCGCGTGGCTGGAAGCGAGCGACGTCCACGCCGGGAGGGCCGAGGCGGGTGCGATGCACGAGCTCCTCATCGGCGAGGGCGTCCCACAGGCTCTGTGCCGTGTGGTGGGAGCCGACGAGGATCGCCCGGGCCGGCGCAAGACCCTCGCGGGCCGGCGCGAGGAAGCGATCGGGGTCGCGCTTGACGGTGTACTCGAGAGCGCTGCCGTGGACCTTCACCGCGTATGGGACCTCGTCGGCCAGCCCGCGGGCGAGGATCACGGGGCCCATGACGAGGTGATTGGCGAGCGCGAGCTGCGGGCGAACGCGGACGCGTAGCTCGCGCACCGCCCGCACGTTCGCGTCGATGTAACGAGAGACCTCCTCTTCCGTGCAGTCGGCGAAGGTGCGTGCTTCGATGCCCTCGTAGCGGTCGGCCACGTACACGGGCAGCAGCCCGCCGATGTCGGGACGGTAGACGGTGCAGCGCGGCACCTCCACGCCGCCTCGACCGGGCGCTGCCCGGACCTTCAGCGTGCCGCCATCCCAGTCGCCGATCGCGTCCACGAAGCGATGCTCCTGCGGATGGCGCTCCTGGCTGAGCAGGTGCACCTCATGGCCGAGCCCAACCAGAGCCTCGGCCAGGCGGGCGTTGTAGACGTTGGAGCCCGTCCCGCCGAGCAGGTAGCCGTGGAAGATGAGGATGCGCACCGACAGCCACCCTATCCGGGGCGCCCGAGCGGATCGGTTCCCCCACGCGCTTCGGTAAAGTGCCGCGCGTGAGCACGACCCAGCGCTATCGCGTGCGGAGCCCCTCGAGCGGACGCGAGATGCTTATCGAGGCGCAGCCCGGAGAGGTCTACCGGGACCGCGCATCGGGAGAGCAGCTTCAGATCGTCGGCAAGCTGCTGCCGCTCGCGCCGTCCGCATCCCGTCTCCCCTGGGCCGTGGAGAACCTTCGCTTCTGTCCCTGGTGTCATCAGCTGGCGCAGAGGGATCTGAACGACTGTCCCACCTGCGGCCGGCGCATGGGCCCGCTCAACTCGCCGGCCGGGAAGCGCTGACCGCGGCGACGCGGGACCAGGTCGTGAGCACCGCCCCCCTCCCCCCGGACGACCTCCGCCGCTCGGCGAGCCGTCGGGCGCCGCTGCTCGTCGTGGTCGTCCTGCTGGGCGGCCTCGCGCTCGGCGGATGCGGCGGCGCGAGCGTGTCCGACACGGTGCCGAAGAGCACGCCGGAAATCATTCCGCCGACGGACACGAGCATCGAAAAGGCGTCCGCTCAGACCACCTCGACGTCCACGACGGCGAGCAAGACGACGACCAGCAAAGGCGAAAGCGAAGCGGCGGGCTCGGAAACGACCAAAAAAGAAACCGGCGAAGAAGCGTCGAAAGAAACCGCGCCCAGCGGCGCGGGTGGCGGGACGGAAGCGGAAAAAGAAAAAAGCTCCTCGGAAAGCAGCTCGAAAGGCGCGAGCGAAGCGGGCGGCGGCTCGAGCCCGACGGGCGGCGCCAGCGCTCCCTGAGCCGAGGGCGCCGCCCAGCGGCGTCCTCAGGGGGTTGAGACGAGCGTCGCGCTGTAGGTGAGGCGGGCGGTCTGGTAGAGGCAGTAGTACTGCACGGCGGTGCCGACGAGCGTCTGGGTGCTCTGCGCGCTGGTGCTCGTGCACTGCGTCCGCGCACGGCTGGCGCGCCACGACGTGTCGTTGCCGAAGCCGAGGGCAAGCGCGGGCGCCCACGAGGGGACGCTCAGCGCGACGACATCGCCCTTCTTGACCTGCAATGTCGTTTCCAGCGGGAACTGGGCGGTCATGCCGAAGTACGGCTGCAGCTTCACGGGCGGGCTCGAGGCGATCAGCTTGTATGAGAGGTTCGGTTTCGGCTGCGGGCGCAAGATCGCGATCCCGGCTTCCGCGACACCGCCCTCGTTGGCGTTGAAGAAGCGGATCTGCGTGACCGTGGGCTTGCCGAGGGCGATGGTCCAGGCGACGATCGTGCCCGTCCTCGGAACGCTGAGGACGTTTCGCGCCTTACCCACCCTCACCTGAAAGCCCGTCGTGCGGCTGACCGCCAGGCACGGGCTCGACGGGCAGCTGGGAACCGTCACGGGGCTCGTGGCGCCGAGCAGGCCCACTTCGCTCAGCGTCGCCGGGGCGGCCGCTGGCAGCGCGAGGGCGAGCGCGAGGCTCGCTAGCAGGGCCATGGGTATGCGTCTCATATCTGCCATTCAACACGACGACTACCTGGATAGTCGCGGTCGGGGTGCCGGTGGATGTATTTCTCTACGCGCCGGACAGTTCCTGCGCGGCGGCCGCGATCTCCTGGGGATCACCAGGCGCCGGCACCCACGGCAGGCGCAGCGGGTCGCCCTCGTAGCGCGGAATTACGTGCATGTGGAAGTGGAAGATCGTCTGCCAGGCGACCGCCCCGCAGGAGTTGACGAGGTTCACGCCGTCGGCTGCGAGGCGCTCCTTCACGCGCCCCGCCAGACGCTGGGCCGCGATCGCGACGGCGAGCAGATCCTCGCGTTCGACGCTGAGGAGGTCGGCGGAGTGGGCGCGCGGTATCACCAGCGCGTGTCCGCGGGTGGCGGGGTTGATGTCCATGAATGCGATCGTGCGCTCGTCTTCGTCGACGATCGTGGCTGGAATCTCGCCCGCGACGATCTTGCAGAAGATGCAGTCCGGATCGGCCATCGCCGCAAGCCTAGATGCTCTCTGCCTCGACGAGGGCGCGGGCGTACTCGAGCGCCTGGCCGGATGTGGACAGCTCGCCCGCGTACTGTGCCTCGGCGATCGCTGCCAGCAGCTCGCCGACGCGCGGCCCCAGCGGGATGTCGAGCTGCGCGGCCAGCTCGTCGCCGCGAAGCAGCGGCTGCGGCGGCCCATCCGCTCGCCAGCGCAGCGCGTCCGCCAGCAGACCCCCCGCCACGCGCAGGTGCGCTTCCGTCGACTCCGCGGCACGATCGCCTCGCGTCGCCAGGCGGTCCGCGACCGACAGCAGCGTCACGTCGACCTCCACCGGCGCGCACGCGCGCAGGTAGGCGAACACGGTGCGTCGCGACAGCGGCTGTCGCTCGTGCACGAGAAAGCCTGCGCGCAGGTGATGGCGGACGAGCGCTGCGACGTGGGCGCGCAGCCGCTCGCTGGCGCGCAACCGCCCGAGCACCTCACGGGCCAGCTCGGCGCCGCGAACGTCGTGCCCGATGAACGTCACCCGGCCATCCGCGAGACGGGTCTCGCGCGTGAGCGGCTTGGCAGCGTCGTGCAGCAGCGCACCCCAGCGCAGCGCCTCGCCGCGCGTCAGGCCGTCGGCGAGTGGCTCCGCCAGCAGCGCGGCCACCTGCGGCCCGTGCGGCGCCATCCATGGGCCGGCGCCGTCCAGCTCGCCGCCGTCGGCGGCGCTCAGCTCGACCACGCGATCGAGCACCTCGAGGGTGTGCCCGTACACGTCGCGGTGGTGGTAGCGGTTCTGCTCCACCCCGCGCAGGGCGTCAAGCTCGGGCAGGACGACCGCCGTCGCACCGAGCTCACCCAGCATCTCCAGACCGAGCCGGCCGCCCGGCGCGGAAAGGATCCGCCGCAGCTCCATGAAGACCCGCTCCGGCGAGACGTTCTGCAGTGCGCCGGCCTGCGCCGCGGCGGCGCTCATGGTGTCCGGCTCGGGCTCGAGGTCGAGCTCGACAGCGACCCGCGCGAGGCGCATGACCCTCAACGGGTCGTCCACGAAGCCGCCCGGTCCGGCCATCCGCAGACGTCGCGCCGCGAGGTCCGCAAGTCCGCCGAGCGGGTCGATCGCGGCGCCGCCCTCGATCGGCTCGGCGATGGCGTTGACGGTGAAGTCCCGCAGGCGCAGATCCTGCTCGAGCGAGCCTCCGCGCAGAGCCTCGACGTCCACCTGCCAGGAGCTGTCCGCGGCCACTACGCGCCACGCGCCGAAGTCCTCGGAGAGTGCGAAGCAGGCGGCTCGTCCGGCGGCGCGCGCGACCGCCTGGGCCGACTCGGCCGGGTCGCCGTCGACCACCACGTCGACGTCCGAGATCTCGGAGCGTCGGCCGAGCGCGTGGTCGCGCACCGCGCCTCCCACCAGCCACGCCCGCTGGCCCGCGAGCGCTGCGCGGACGACCTGCAGGCCCTCGCTCATCACCTGTTCGTGAGCGCCTGGGCGCTGCCCGAGGGCGCTCCTTCCTCGAGCGGGCGGCCGTCACGGTGGTAGCTCCGCGGAACCCGCGGGGTGATCGCGCATGTGACCTCGTAGTTGATCGTGTCGAGCCGGCGCGCGACCTCCTCGGCGGTGACCCGCTCGGTGCCCTGGAAGCCGATCAGGATCGCGCGCTCGCCGCGCAGATTCGTGGCGGAATGGTCGGCTCCCAGATCGACGGTGATGTTGTCCATGCTGACCGTTCCCACCAGCGGGTAGCGGCGTCCGCCGACGAGCACGTCGGCGTTGTTCGAGAGCCCGCGCCGCCAGCCGTCGCCATAGCCGATCGGGAGCACGCCGAGGTAGGTGTCGTGCTCGGCGGTGAAGCGGCGTCCGTATCCGGTGCTTTCCCCGGCCATGCAGAGCTTGACCTCGGCGACGTAGGAGCTCAGCTCCATCGCCGGCTCCAGCCCACGCCCTCCCGGGTCGCGCCCGAAGGGATCCATGCCGTAGACGGCGATCCCGCAGCGGACCATGTCGAACTGCGCTTCGCGGTCGCGCAGCGTCGCGGCGCTGTTCGCGGCGTGCACCACGAGATCCGGCTGTTCGGCCTTGATCGCCCTCGCCCAGTTCGCGAAGGTCGCGAGCTGGCGCATGAAGAAACCGTCGTCCTTGAGGTCGTCGGCGGTCGCGAAATGCGTCATCACCCCGACGAGCTGCACGGCGGGGATGCGACGCGCGACCTGCACCACGCGCGAGGCCTCGGCGGCATCGCGCGTGCCCAGGCGGCCCATGCCGGAGTCGAACTTCACGTGCACCCGCCCGCCTCCGGCCGCGGCGACCGCTTTCAGATACTCCTCGCGCCACACGACCACCTCGGCATCCGCGTCGAGCGCCTCCGCCAGCTCGGACGGGCTCAGCGCGCCCATCACGAGCACGGGCACGCGCACGCCGGCCTCACGCAGCTCGCGCGCCTCCTCGGCGCTGGCGACCGCGAGCGAGCTCGCGCCCCCGGCAAGCGCCGCGGTGGCGCTCTGGACGGCGCCGTGACCGTAGCCATCGGCCTTCACCACCGCGCATAGCGCCGCTCCGCCGTGGAGCTCCTTGCACAGGCGTGAGCAGTTGCGCTCGATCGCCGCGACGTTGATCCTGGCCTGTGCGCGCGCCACGCTCATCTCCCGTCGTGTCCTTCGCCGCCGCCGCCCGCATCCCTCGCCTCGCGCGCGTGCACGTGGGCGCCTCTGGCGGCCGGCAGCGCCGCGATCACGTCGGTCGCGATCACGCCCTCGGCCGCCCCCACCCGGCGCGCGGCCTCCCTGCCTGCCTGCAGGTGCAGCCACACGCCGGCGGCGGCTGCCGCGAAAGCCTCGAGCCGCTGGGCGAGCATGGCGCCGATCACTCCGGTGAGCACGTCCCCGGTGCCGGCCGTGGCCAGGCCTGGGGCGTCCCCCGGACTGACCGCGACCCTGCCGGAGGGGTCGGCGATGAGCGTGTCGTCGCCCTTCAGGACGACCACCGCCTGCGCCTGGCGCGCCGCCTCGCGGACGTGGCGCAGGCGCTCGCGTTCGATCTCGGCGCTGTCGAGCTCGAGCAGCCGCCCCAGCTCTCCCGCGTGGGGCGTGAGCACCGTCGCGGCGGATCGCTCGGCGAGATCGGCGAGGTGGCCGGCGTGCGCGTTCAGCCCGTCTGCATCGAGCACCATCGGGATCTGCGCCCGGCGCGTGAGCGCGCGGGCGAAGAGGACGGCCCGCTCGCGGCGTCCGAGGCCGGGTCCGAGCGCCAGCGCGCCGCGCGTGCCCGCCTCCAGCACATCGGCCACTCCATCCGTGTCAAGGCTGCCGTCGTTGTCTGGGAGCCCACGAGTCATCAGCTCCGGCGTGCCCGCCCCCGCGACGATCGCCTGCAACGATGCGGGCACGCAGGCGGTCACGTAGCCGGCACCCGCGCGCATGCTCGCCTTCGCGGCCATCTGCGGCGCGCCCGTCAGACCGCGCGAGCCGCCCACGACGAGCACATGTCCGGAGCTGAACTTCGTCGAGCCGGGCCGCCTGGTGGGCAGCAGGTCGAGGACCGCCGGGTCGATCAGCCCGACCGACGGCTGGGTGGGTGCTCCGCGCGGGACGCCGATGTCGATCGTCTCGACCTCGCCCGCCAGCTCCTTTCCGGGATGGATCCACAGCCCGGGCTTGGCCGCATGGAAGGTCACGGTGATCGTCGCGCGCACCGCCTGCCCGGCGACGACGCCGCTCGAGGCGTCGACGCCGCTGGGCACGTCGACGCTCACGACCCGCGCGCCGAGATCGTTGACCGCCCCGATCGCCTCGGCGACCTCACCGCGCGGCTGACCCTCAAAGCCCGTCCCGAGCAGCGCGTCGACGACGATGCCGGCGCCCGCCAGGGCGCCGGCGCCGGACCCGGAGTCCAGCTCGCTGCGCCCTCCCTCCCATGGAGTCCCATCGAGCCGCACGGGCCGATCGCCCGGGAGTCGCTCGAGGTTCACCTGCGCGTCGCCCGTGAACTCGCCGGGCGGCGCCACGCAGACCACCGTCACATGGGAGCCGGCCTCGCGCAGCAGGCGCGCGGCGACGAGTCCGTCGCCACCGTTGTTTCCCTTCCCGCACACGACCACCGCCGGCGAGCCTCCAGCCAGCCGCTCGACCGCCCGCGCGACACCCGTCCCCGCTCGCTCCATGAGCTCGAGGCCGGGCACCCCACGCTCCTCGATCGCCCAGCGGTCGATGCTGCGCATCGTCTCTGCGTCGGGAAGCGGGAGGAGCCAGTCGGGCAGCACACCCACGCCGCGTTACTCGACCGTGACGGTCTTCGCGAGATTGCGCGGCTGGTCGACGTTCAGCTCGCGCCGTCGCGCGATCTCGTAGGCGAGCAGCTGGAGGGGGATCACAGCCAGAATCGGCTGCAGCATCCAGTCGACGGCGGGAACCGGGATCGTCGAGTCGGCGTGCTGGGCGATCTGCTCGTTGCCGGCGGTCGTGATGGCGATCACCTTGGCCCCGCGTGCGCGGACCTCCTGCATGTTGGAGACGACCTTCTCGAGTACGGGTGAGTCGGTGGCGACGCACACCACCGGCGTGGAGTCGTCGAGCAGGGCGATCGGGCCGTGCTTCATCTCCCCCGCCGCATAGGCGTCCGTGGCGATGTAGGAGATCTCCTTGAGCTTCAGCGCACCCTCGAGGGCGACGGGCAGGCCGACGTGGCGGCCGATGTACAGGAAGAACTCGCTCTGCCAGTAGGCGTCGGCGACGGCGCGCACCTGATCGCCCACACCGGTCAGTACCTCGTCGATGCGGTGAGGCAGGCGCTTCATCTCGCCCACCAGCTCGCCGAGGCGCTCGGGCTCGAGCGTCCCCCGCAGCTCGGCCAGGCGCAGGGCGAGCAGGTAGATGACGGCCACCTGGCAGAGGAACGTCTTCGTGGCGGCGACGCAGATCTCTAGTCCCGCCCGCGTGTAGAGGACGGCGTCGGCGTCGCGCGTGGCCTGGGAGCCCATCGCGTTGGTGATCGCAAGCACCCTGGCTCCCCGCTCCGCCGCGAGCCGCATCGCCGCGAGCGTGTCCGCCGTCTCCCCCGACTGGGAGATCCCGATCACGAGATCTCCGGGGCCGACCACGGGGTTGCGGTAGCGGTACTCGGAGGCGATGTCCATTTCGACGGGCAGTCGCGCCCACTCCTCGATCGCGTAGCGGCCGATCAGGCCGGCGTGGTAGGCGGTGCCACAGGCGACGATCACGATCCGCTGCACTCCCTCGAGGATCGCCTCATCGAGCGCGCCCTGCTCCTGCAGGTCGACGGCATCGCCGCGAGAGGTGCGATCGGAGATCGCCTCGGCGACGGCGTCGGCCTGTTCGTATATCTCCTTCAGCATGAACGTCTCGTAGCCGCCCTTCTCGGCGGTCTCCTCGTCCCAGTCGACGGTCTGCTCTTCGCGCTGCACGATCTCACCGTCGGCCGTGGTGATCGTCACGCCGTCGGGCCGCAGCACGACGATCTCGCCGTTCTCCACATACTGGACGCGCCGCGTCTGCGCCAGGAAGGCCGGAACGGCGGAGGCGACGAACTGCTCGCCGTCGCCGCGTCCGACGACCAGCGGGCACTCGCGGCGGGCCCCGACGAGCACATCGGGCTCGTCCAGGCTCATCGCGACGAACGCGTAGTGGCCCTCGAGCTCGGCGTAGGCGGCGCGCACCGCAGCGGCCAGGTCGCCCTCGTAGTGGTCGGCGACCAAGTGGGCGATCACCTCCGCGTCGGTCTCGGAGGTGAACACGCTGCCCGCGGCCGTCAGGCGCTCCTTGAGGGCGACGTAGTTCTCGACGATCCCGTTGACCACGACGTGCACACGGTCCTCGCTGTCGTAGTGGGGGTGGGCGTTCTCCTCGCTGACGCGGCCGTGGGTTGCCCAGCGGGTGTGGCCGATGCCGGTCGTGGCCGGCCGCTGGGCAACGGCCACCCTCTCCCCGGCGGAGTCGGAGGACCGCCCGTCGAGCTTTGCCCGCAGCGCGCTGAGGTTGCCGACGGCTCGCACGGCGTCGATCCGGTCATCGGCGATCACC
>Ga0210409_10001350_pt1 | contig 32528 bp, 25 predicted proteins | sample IncBWH17MmetaG_FD_161649 | JGI IMG/M metagenome (GOLD analysis project Ga0210409, IMG submission 161649) | Forest soil microbial communities from Barre Woods Harvard Forest LTER site, Petersham, Massachusetts, United States - Inc-BW-H-17-M | ecosystem: Environmental > Terrestrial > Soil >...
ATTCCACCGGCGAAGTGACGGCCGCCATTGAATCGGCGCAGCGTTTGGCGCGCACCGCATTCGGCGACGACAAGCTGCTGCTGGAGCGTTATTTCGCGACCGCTCGCCACGTCGAGGTGCAGATCTTTGCCGACCAGCACGGCGAGATCGTGAGTCTTTTCGATCGCGACTGTTCGGTGCAGCGCCGCCATCAGAAAATCATCGAAGAAGCGCCGGCGCCGGGCCTTCGCGACGAGGTTCGCGCGGCGATGGCGGCGGCGGCCATCAAGGCGGCGCGCGCCGTCGGCTACGTCGGCGCCGGAACCATCGAATTCCTGGTGGACGAGGGCCAGAACTTCTACTTCATGGAAATGAACACCCGGCTGCAAGTTGAGCATCCGGTGACGGAGTACATCACCGGCATAGATCTCGTCGAGTGGCAGCTATGGATCGCGCAGGGCGGCAAATTGCCGCGGCGCCAGTCGGAAATTGCGCAGCGTGGGTTTGCCATCGAGGCGCGCCTGTATGCGGAGGATCCCGCGCGGGGGTACTTGCCAAGCGTCGGTGAAATCTCGCATCTGCGCTGGCCCGAGGCGGCTCCGGGTCTGCGCCTCGACACCGGCGTTGATGCCGGCGACGCCGTGTCGACGTATTACGATCCCATGCTCGGCAAAATCATCGCCTGTCAGGAATCGCGTGCCGCTGCGATCGATCAATTGCGCCGCGCCCTCGAGGACCTCGAGATCGTCGGCGTGACGACCAACCGCGCGCTTTTGACCAGCGTGCTCGCCGACGCGGAGTTCCGGCGCGGGCCGGTGGGCACCGATTTCTTGAGCGTTCGGCAGTCGCGTCTGCAGTTCGCGGAACCGGCGCCGGCTGCTCTGGATGTCGCGCTCGCCGCCGTGTGGTGCGCGGCCCGGCAGACGGACCGCAACGCGCTATGGGGCGACAGCCGCGGCTGGCGACTGGCGGCTCCTCCGAGCAGCACCTGGACATTTGGGCAGCGCAGCGCGCTGGTCGAGCTGACCGCGCCGAACAACTACGTCGCGCACGTGGCGCGCGAGGCATTTGCCGTGCGCGTGCTCGAACGCGACGCGCGACACTTGCACGTGGAATGCAACGGACAAGTGCTCAAGGTCCACCTGTTCGAGGCGGATCCGGAGCTGCATTTGTTTCGGGAAGGATTGCACGCGGCGCTGCGCGCGGCGCGCACCGAGGATGCGCTGCAGGTCGCCGCGGGCACGGAGCAAGGATCCCTGCTCACGCCGCTGCCGGGCACCATCGTCGCGGTGCATGTCGCGGCAGGGGAGAAGGTAGCCCGCGGCGCGCCCTTGGTCACCGTCGAAGCCATGAAAATGGAACACACGCTGACCGCGCCTTATGACGGCGTGGTGGCGCGGCTCGCGTTTGGTTTGAGCGACAGGGTGCAGGCCGGCGCCGTTCTGGTCGAACTCAAGGCACTCGACGCGTAAGGTCAGGCGACCTGCTCGTCGGCGGAAGTCGGAGCGGCGGCGCCGGGTGCGGCTGACGCAAGCGCCGGCAGCGTGACTTTGAAACGGGTTTCCTGGCCGACTTGGCTGGCCAGCGCAATCTTGCCCCCGGCCTCGTGCACGTAGCGCCGCACCAGCGACATGCCGCTGCCGTGCTTGGACTCACCGTGCACATCGGGCATCGTGGTAAAACCCGACTTGAAAATCAACTTGATGGCTTGGCGATCGCGCATGCGCTCGGCTTCGTCCGGGGTCACGAGGCCCCTGGCGATCGCGGTGCTGCGCACCTTGTTGGGATCGAGGCCCTGGCCATCGTCGCGAAACAACAACTCAAAGCCGCTCCCGGGTGCAATTTTGAATTCCAGGTGCAGGGATCCGATCGGGGGTTTGCCGGCGCTCACGCGCGCGGGCGAAGGCTCGATGCCGTGCACCACCGCATTGCGAATCAGCTGGATGGCCACATTCTTGATGGTCGCCTGATAGCGCGCCGGCACCAGCTGCAACCCGGTGCACTCGAGCACCACGGTCTTTTGATTCTCCTGCGCGACCAGATCGGTCAAGGTGGCGAGCGTGCTTTCCAGGCTGCCCGCGGCGGGCGCCATGCGCTGTGCCTGGGAGGTGCTGTGCGCCACCTGCGCCATCTCGGCGAAGAATTTCGGCGATTCGATGATTTGCGTGCCGTTCTCGGTGACGCGCGCTTCGGGCGCCACGGGCTCGGCGTCGCGGGCGGGTCCGGCTTGTATGGTGAGTGAGCGCAGCGATGCGAACTGACCGAATAGGGCATCGAGCTTTACGGCCAACGGCAGAAAATCGCTGCCGCTCAAGGATTCGCGGCTGCGCAGTTCCTGCAGCGCATCTTCGAATTCGCGGGCGGCCGATTGCAATCCGGTGAGCTTGAGGGCCGCCGCATCGCGCCGTATGCGATCGACCTCCTCCAAGGTTTCCTCGAGCTTGCTGCGGAATGCACCGGCTTCGCGCGCCGGCTTTTTCAACACGTTGTTGATGGTCTTCATCGACGCGTCGGTTCTTTGCAGGAACCCGCCGAAGCGCGTGCCGCCCGCCTGCAGCACGCTGCGCAGTATCTCGCCCTGGGTGCGTACCTGTGCCCGCAAATCCACGAGTTCGCGATGTTGCTGCTCGCGCGCGGTGATATCGGAGATGTGAACCACCCAGAGACGCGGCTCGTTAGGCGTTTCCGCTGCGGTGAACTCGATGCAGAAGTGCGCCGCCTCATGAGTGCCGTCCGGCTTGGGCAGGCGCAGTTCCACATCCTGGAGCGGATTGGCTTCCGGGCTCTGGCCACGCGGCAGTTCGAGCAGGTGCGCCACATAATTTCTGACGACACTCAAGGTCTTGGCCGAAACCAAGGGTGCGATCAGCTTGTCGAAACTCAAGGAGGCGAAATCCTGGCGGCGAAGCAGGGCGCCGATATGATGTGAAACCTGCGGAAGAATTTTGCCATTGGAATCCAGCAGCAGCAGTCCGAGCGAACTGGTCTTCAGAATTGCGTCGGTCAGCCGACTGCTTGCGCGGATCAGTTCCTGTTTTTCTCGCTCATGACGCTTGACGGTGATGAACATGGCCTTGACAGCCTGCCAAACACCGGCCAGGCCGGTGATGATGGGAGTCACAGCCTAGAGGGGCGGTTTACTTATCGGCGTCAATCCGCGGGCGACTGTGACGCGCGTCACAATTTATGCGACGGCGGCCACCATGGGACCCAGGTCGGCAAGCAGCTCGTCGGCGGACGCATAGCGGGCGCTTTGCTGCTTCGCCATGAGTCGATCGAGCAGGGGCTGCTGCATCGCCGTGGGGTCGGGCAGCGACGGCACCGGCGAACTCGTGTGTTGCGACATGATGGCCACCGCACTGCGGCCGCCATAGGGCCTCTGGCCGGTCAGCATCTCGTAGAACATCACACCCAGACTGTACAAATCCGTGCGCGCATCGACGCGCTGACCCTGCGCCTGTTCGGGGCTGATGTAGTACGGCGAACCGAGCACCTGGCCGACGCCGGTGTTGCCCACCTCATCGATCGAACGGCGCGCCAGGCCGAAATCAATGAGCACCGGTGAATTGTCCTCGCGCAACATGACGTTGGCGGGCTTCAAATCGCGATGCAATATTCCGAACACATGGATGACGCGCAGCGCTTCGGCAATGGCGCGCAAGTAATACAGACTTTCATCGACGCTCAAGGGATTGCGCAGCCGATCGCGCAGGTCGCCGCAGGGAAAATACTCCATGGCCAGGTACAAATGTCCCGGCAGCGAGCCGAAATCATAAATCTCCGCGATGGCGCGGTGCGTAATGCTGGAAATGATCTCGTACTCGCGCTGGAATCGCTCGGCATCGCCCAATTCCCGCTCCGATTCGCCGCGGGTCATCACCTTCAAAACCACGTTGCGGCGCAGACGCTCGCTGCGCGCCAGGAACACCGATGAGAAATTGCTGGTGGCAATCTCCTTCACGATTGAATAGCCGGGCACCTCGATGATGGTCGAATTTTCGCTCTGCGCCAGCATTGCGGCGGCCTGCGCCGCGACGCGCCGTTTGGCGCAAGCCTCCCCCACCGCAGCGAGCAGGTGCTCGCGCGAAATCTGCGATAGCGGCAGGTAGTCCTTTGCACCATTTTTGAGCGCCCGAACCGCCGACATTTCATCGCCGTTCTCAGCAAGCAGAATGCAATACAGCGCCGGCTGAATGCGCAGAAGCTGAGTCATGGTGGCGAACACGGTGGCGGCCAACTGCTCATTGCCGAAATCGGCCTGCAGGATGACGGCATCGGGGGTGCGTTCCGAGATCAGCCGGCTCAAGGGCCCTGATTCGCCGGCACGCAGGGTGGTGACTTGGGCGTTTGGCCACTGGCTCGTGACATGATGGGTAAGCCATTGAAGGCGTTTGGTTTCGCCCCCCACCACCACCAAGATTGGACCCGCGTCTACCATAGAGGTATATCTAGCCTTGTGATCCTTTAGGGTAGCCGCTGCCGCGTCACGATTGCCCGTGGGGATTTCACATTTCGGGGGCCCCAATGTGCTTATGCCTTGATAATTAGCGACTTGAACCTGGAAAATTGAAACCAACGCCCCTACTTCGGGGTCATTCAATTGATTTCTGTAAATTTTTCGCCAGAGAGGGCTTATTTCAATGGGAAGCTTCAGAACTTGGTCGCTGGCCGTGGTTGCGGTCATCTTCGTGATGGTTGTGGCTCATCAGCGATCGAATGCCGATGTCGGCGCGGGGCAAGGAGCCCAAGCGGGCGCAGCGGCGGTCGCGCAGGCCGCGCCGCAGAGCCTGGCACCTGGACGGGTCACCGGACTGCCGGATTTTTCCGGCCTGGTCGCGGAAAACGGCGCGGCGGTGGTCAATATCAGCGTGACGGAGAAGGTCCAGAAGGGGGTCATTCCCGGCATCCCGGGTGACGCCGACGATCCCCTGTCGCAGTTCTTCCATCGCTATCAAATGCCGAGCCCCGAGCGCCAGCCGCCGAGCAAGGGGATCGGGTCGGGTTTCATCATCAGTCCGGATGGCTACGTGCTCACCAATGCTCATGTGGTCGCGGATGCCTCGGAGGTGACGGTCAAACTTACCGATCGGCGCGAGTTTGCCGCCAAAGTCATCGGCGTTGACAAGCGCAGCGACGTGGCGCTGATCAAAATTCCCGCCACCAATTTGCCCAGCGTGCACTTCGGGGATTCCTCGCGATTGCGGCCGGGTCAATGGGCGATCGCGATCGGCTCGCCATTCGGATTCGAGAACAGCGTGACCGCCGGCGTCATCAGCGCGACGGGCCGGCCGCTGCCCGACGATAATGGACAGTCCTATGTGCCTTATATTCAGACCGACGCGGCGGTGAATCCCGGTAATTCCGGCGGCCCGCTGTTCAACATCGACGGTCAGGTCGTCGGCATCAATGCGCAGATCTACAGCCGCACCGGCGGCTACATGGGCATGTCATTCGCTGTGCCCATCAATTTGGCCTTGAGCGTGAAAGATCAGCTGCTGAAGACCGGCAAGGTCGCGCGCAGCCGCATTGGCGTTTCGGTGCAGGACATCAATCAGCAGCTGGCGCAATCCTTCGGCTTGTCCGCTCCGCATGGCGCGCTGGTCAGCACGGTTGAACCGCAGGGCCCCGGCGATCAGGCGGGCTTGAAGCCGGGTGATGTGATCACCAGCGTCAACGGGGTCAACATCGACCATTCCTATGACTTGCCGGCGGTGATTTCCGCGCTGCCTCCGGGCACGCAGGCGCATTTGGGCATCTGGCACGACAAAAAGGCCTCCGAGGCTACGGTCAAGACGGTCACGCTCGAGGACGCGCCGGGGCAGGCCGCGCGCAATTTGGGCGAAGACGGCGGCGGCAAGCTGGGTCTTGCGGTGCGCCCGCTGCAGCCCAGCGAGCAGAAAGAGCTGCATACCAAAGGCCGGCTGCTGGTCGAAGATGTCACCGGGCCGGCGCTGGCTGCCGGATTGCAGGCCGGCGACGTGGTATTGGGCGTGAACGGGGCGGGGGTCGCCACCGTGGCCGACCTGAAACGCGAAGTTGCCCGGGCCGGGCGCAACATCGCGCTGTTGATCCAGCGCGAGGAGAATCAGATCTATATTCCCATCGACTTAGGTTAAACGGATTTGTTGTACTAAAGCCGCGCAATCAGATCTAATCCCGGGCGTGCAAAGCGCCATTCCTTTGTTTTCCAGCACTTATTCCCGTGCCGCCGGCTCACCGCCGGCGGCCTTCCTGCCGACCTCGCGCGCGGAGATGGCCGCGCTCGGCTGGCAGCAATGCGACATCATCATCGTCAGCGGCGATGCCTATGTGGATCATCCCAGCTTCGGGATGGCGATCATCGGGCGGGTACTGGAGGCCCAGGGCTTCAAGGTCGGAATCATCGCGCAGCCGGACTGGCACAGCGCCGAAGGCTTTCAGATCCTGGGCGCGCCGCGCCTGTTCTTCGGCGTGACCGGCGGCAACATGGATTCCATGGTCAATCGCTACACCTCGGAGCGCCGCGTGCGCAGCGACGATGCCTATACGCCGGGCGGAATGGGCGGCAAACGTCCGGACCGCTGCGTCATCGTGTACTCGCAGCGCCTTCGCGAATCCTACAAAAGCATACCCATTGTCGTCGGCGGCATCGAAGCGAGCCTGCGGCGCATTGCGCATTTTGACTATTGGTCGGAGCGCGTCCGCCGCTCGGTGCTGGTGGATGCGAAAGCGGATCTTCTGGTCTACGGCAATGCGGAGCGCCAGATTGGCGAGATCGCGCGACGCCTGGACGAGGGTTCCTCGATCGGCGACATCACGGATTTGCGCGGCACGGCGTATCTGCGCCGCGGCATGCCGGCGGGCTGGGTGGAAATAGACTCGAGCGAAGTGGATACGCCGGGTGCCTTGAATCCGCCGATCGACCCCTATGCGAGCGAAGCGGATCGCAGGAGCGCCTCCGCGGCACCGGCGGAGTTGCAACCAGCCGCGGCGGAAAAAGTGGTCAAGTTCTATCGCAAGGTGCCGAACTCGCAGCGCGAACGCAGCGTCATTCGCATGCCCTCCTTTGAGCAGGTGAGCGAGGATCCCGTGCTGTATGCGCATGCGTCGCGGATCCTGCACCTGGAGTCGAATCCCGGAAATGCCCGCGCCCTCGTGCAGCGCCATGGCACTCAGGAGCTCTGGCTGAATCCGCCGCCCATACCCTTGACAACCGCGGACATGGACGCCGTCTATGAATTGCCGTACGCGCGGCGCCCGCATCCTTCGTATGGCAACGCGAAGATTCCGGCCCATCAAATGATTCGATTCTCGGTCGCAATTCAACGCGGCTGCTTCGGCGGCTGCACGTTCTGCTCGATCACCGAGCATGAGGGTCGGATCATCCAAAGCCGCTCGGAAGATTCCGTGATTCGCGAAATCGAAACCATCCGCGACCGGGTGGCGGGCTTCACCGGCGTCATTTCGGATCTCGGCGGTCCGACCGCGAACATGTATCGCCTGCATTGCAAGAGCGAAGCGATCGAATCGGCCTGCCGGCGCCCGTCCTGTGTGTTCCCCGGCATATGCCCGAATCTCAACACCGATCATGCGCCGCTCATTAATTTGTATCGGCGCGCGCGGGCGCTGCCGGGTGTCAAAAAGGTGCTGATCGCCTCCGGCGTGCGCTACGACCTGGCGGTCGAATCGCCGGAGTACGTCAAGGAGCTTGCTGCGCACCATACCGGCGGCTACTTGAAAATCGCACCCGAGGCCATCGGCGAAGGTCCGCTGTCAAAAATGATGAAGCCGGGAGTGGGCGCGTACTACAGGTTCAAGGAGCTGTTCGACAAATATTCGAAGGAAGCGGGCAAGGAACAATATCTGATTCCCTATTTCATCGCCGCCCATCCCGGCACCCGCGATGTGGACATGCTCGAGCTGGCGCTATGGTTGAAGAAGAACGGCTTTCGGGCCGATCAGGTGCAGGCATTCCTGCCCTCACCGATGGCGAGCGCCACCGCGATGTATCACTCCGGCAAGAATCCCTTGAGACGCGTTTCCCGCAGCAGCGAAGAGGTGGTGATTCCAAAAGGCATCAAGGTGCGGCGCCTGCACAAAGCATTCCTGCGCTACCACGATCCGGAGAACTGGCCCATCTTGCGCGAGGCGCTGAAGCGGATGGGGCGCGCCGATCTGATCGGCAACGGCAAGCAGCACCTGATTCCGGCCTATCAGCCGGTTGCCGGCGCGCGGCCGGGCGCAAGGCGCGCGGCGCCGGCGCGGCCGTTTCGCACGCAGCACACCGGGCTGCCGAAATCCGGCAAAGCACATTTGAGTTCGAGGCGCTCGACCGTCAAACCAAGTGAGTAAATGGATAGTACAAAAATTTGGCGGCTCGAGCGTCGCCGACGCTGATTGCTTTCGCCGCGTCGCCGGCATCGTCGAGGCGTCGCCGAATCCCCGCGAGGCCATTGTGCTGTCGGCTTGCCGCGGCGTCACCGACGCGCTGCTTGACCTCGTCAGCATGGCGGAGCGGCCCGACTGCGATTTCGCGGCGGCGATCGAGGCTCTCAAGACCCGCCATATGAACCTGGCGGCCGCGCTGGTATCCAAGTCCGCAGTCGATGGTTATGCCGCGCAGCTCGAACACGATTGTCATGACATCGCCGGCATGCTGCAAACCGTGCGGCTGATCCGCTCCTCGACTTATTCGATGCGGGATGTGATTGCCGGCTACGGCGAGATCTGGTCCACGCGGCTGTTCGCGCCCTTTCTGCGCGAGCGCGACCGCATCAAGGGCGAGGTCCTCTGGGTCGATGCCCGCGAGGTCATCGTGGTCGAATGGGGATCCTTGGGGCCGGCGGTGCAGTGGAAGCTAAGCGAAGCCAATCTTCAGAAATTGCTGCCGGCCCGGTTCCAGGGAAGGCTGGTGGTGACCGGCTTCATCGCGAGGACCCCGAAGGGTAATCAGACCACGCTCGGCCGCAACGGCAGCGACTATTCAGGCTCGATTTTCGGCGCGCTGCTCGATGCAGCGGAAATCATCATATGGACCGACGTCGACGGCGTGCTATCGGCGGATCCGCGCCTGGTGCCGGACGCGCAAGTCATCGATCAATTGTCCTACAACGAGGCGATGGAACTCGCTTACTTCGGCGCGAAGGTCATCCACCCGCAGACCATGGAACCGGCGGTGGCGCGCGACATACCGATTTTCATCCGCAATACATTCGCCCCGGAAAAACGCGGCACCTTGATTTGCGCGCAGCCCGTGTCGGCGTTGAAGGTCAAGGGCATTACCACCATCGATCCGGTGGCCCTGGTGAATCTCGAAGGCGCCGGCATGATCGGCGTGCCGGGCACCGCGCACCGCCTGTTCGGGGCGCTGCGCGACTCCGGGATCTCGGTGATATTGATCTCGCAGGGCAGTTCGGAGCACTCCATCTGTTTTGCGATTCCCGAAGCGCAGGCGGCGCGCGCCGAGGAGGCGGTGCGGGACGCGTTCGATGTGGAGTTGCGCGATGGGCAGATTCAACATGTCGAAGTATCGTTGGGGATGAGCATTCTCGCGGTCGTGGGCGACGGCATGGCCGGCTCGCATGGAGTCGCGGCCAAGGTATTCAACTCGCTGGGTGACGCGGCCATCAGCGTGCGCGCCATTGCGCAGGGCGCATCGGAACGCAACATCTCCGTGGTGGTGGGTGGCAAGGTCGCCGCCAAGGCGCTGCGCGCCGTACACGCGGCTTTTTACCTGTCGCCGAACACCCTTTCGATCGGCTTGATCGGCCCGGGGACGGTCGGCAGTGTGTTGCTGGCGCAGTTGGGGACGCAAATCGAGCGCTTGCGGGCGCTCAATCTGGATCTGCGCGTACGCGGGATCGCAAGCTCGACGCGCATGCTGCTCGAGGATACGGCGCTGGATCTGGAGCGCTGGGCGGAGCGCTGGGCCGCGGCCAGCGAACCTGTGAATCTGGAGAAATTCATCAATCATGTGCAGGCGGATCATGTGCCGCACACCGTGGTGATCGATTGTACGGCCAGCGCGGAGATCGCCGATCAGTACCAAAGCTGGCTGATGCGCGGCATTCACATCGTCACGCCCAATAAAAAAGCCAACAGCGGCTCGATGCCGTATTACCGGTCGCTGCAAGCGGCAAAACGGGCCACGGGCACGCACTATTTGTACGAGGCCACCGTCGGCGCCGGGCTGCCGGTCATCCAAACCCTGCGCGACCTGCGCGGGACCGGCGACGACATCACCCAGATCGAAGGGATTTTTTCCGGAACCCTGGCGTATCTGTTCAATGTATTCGATGGCAGCGAAGCATTTTCCTCGATCGTGCGCGCCGCCAAGGCGCGGGGTTATACGGAACCGGATCCGCGCGACGACCTGTCGGGATTGGACGTCGCGCGAAAGCTCATCATTCTCGCCCGGGAAATGGGGCTGACCCTGGAAATGTCGGATGTTCAAGTGGAGGGATTGGTGCCCGACGCTCTGGCAAGATGCAGCGTTGATGAATTCATGCGGCGCCTGCCCGAATCCGACGCAGCGATGGCGGCGCGGCTGGTCGCGGCGCGAAACCAAAATCAAGTGTTGCGCTATGTGGGACGGATCGATGCCGACGGCCATGCAACGGTCGGGCTGATGCGCCTGGACGCCAAACACGCGTTTGCGAACATCGCGCTCACCGACAACGTCGTGCGCTACGCCACTCGCCGCTACTGCGACAATCCGCTGATCGTGCAGGGTCCCGGAGCCGGCCCCGAAGTGACGGCTGGGGGTGTGTTTTCGGATCTGTTGCGCCTGTCCGCATATCTTGGCGCGCATCTGTAATCGCTAGAGGACACTGTGCTCACCGACGTGACTGTCTTCGCTCCAGCCACCGTTGCCAACGTCGGCATCGGATTCGACATATTGGGACACACCGTGGACGCGGTCGGCGACCGGGTGCGGGCGCGGCGCATCGAGGAACCCGAAGTGCGCATTCGTTCGATCACCGGGGTGGCGGGGAATTTGCCGCTGGAGCCGCGGAACAATACCGCCGGCCGCGCGGTGCAGGTGATGCGCGAGGAGTTGACGCCGGATTTCGGATTTGAACTCGATATCGAGAAGGGTATTCCGTTGGGATCGGGTTTGGGCGGTTCGGCGGCTTCCGCGGTCGCCGCAGTGGTTGCCGCCAACGCCCTGCTGCACAGGCCCGCCTCGAGGCTGGCATTGCTCAAGTACGCGATGCAAGGCGAGATAGTCGCGAGCGGCTCCGCGCATATCGACAATATCGCCCCCTGCCTTTTCGGCGGCTTGACGCTCACCGTGGGTATCGACTCGCCGCGGGTGAAGCAGATCCCGGTGCCGCCCGCGCTGCGCTGCGTGCTGGTGCACCCGCATATGTATCTTGGCACTCGCGAGGCGCGCGCCATACTCAAGAGCGATGTCAGCCGTTCCGACTACGTCTGGCAAAGCGCGAATCTCGCGGGATTCATCAGCGGCTGCTATTCGAACGATTTGGACATGATCCGCGAATCCTTCAACGATGTGATCATCGAACCGCAACGGCAATCGATGATCCCGGGATTCAAGGACGTGCAGAGCGCCGCCATGTCCGCGGGCGCGCTCGGCTGCTCGATTTCCGGCGCGGGTCCGACGGTGTTCGCCTGGTCGGAAATCCAAAATGCCGAGGCGGTGCGCGGCGCCATGGTGGCGGCATTTGCCGAGCACGATTTGCAGTCGGACTCATGGGTTTCCACGATGGAGAATTACGGCGCCCGGGTGGTAAAGGCCTGATGGCGGAAATGCGGTTCTTGAGCTCGCGCGGCGGCGCACCAGCGGTGAGCTTAAGTCAAGCCATCGAGCAAGGCCTCGCGCCGGACGGCGGCCTGTACATTCCGACGCGGCTTCCGCCGGCGGCTGCGGCGCGCTTGCCGGAAGGCGCGCGCCTGCCGGATATCGCAGGTCCGTGCCTGGCTGCATTTTTTGACGGCGACCGATTGCAGCCGCTGCTCGGTGAGATTGCCGCCGCCGCGCTCGATATTCCCGCGCCCACCACCGCGATCACGGCCTGCCGCGATCCGTTATTTGTTCTCGAGCTCTATCAGGGCCCGACCGCCGCGTTCAAGGATTTCGGGGCGCGATTTCTCGCCGAGACTCTGCAGCGACTTGAAGCCCCGACGCGGGCGCAACCGCTCACCATACTGGTGGCGACCTCGGGCGATACCGGCGGCGCGGTGGCCGCCGCTTTTCACCGCCGCGCCTGGGCGCGCGTGGTCATCCTGTACCCGAAGGGATTGGTGAGCGCGCGCCAGGAGCAACAACTCACCTGCTGGGGCGAGAATGTGCTGTCGCTGCGTGTCGACGGTACCTTCGATGACTGTCAGAGAATGGTCAAGGATGCGTTCCGCGAACCCACGTTGAGCCAGCGGCATCGGTTCAGCTCCGCCAATAGCATCAATATCGGGCGCCTGCTGCCGCAGATGCTCTATTACATCGCTTCCAGTGTGGAGATCTCAAGACGTACCGGGTTGAATCCGTCCTACATCGTTCCGGCCGGCAATCTTGGAAATGCGCTCGCGGCCGTGTGGGCGCGCGCCATGGGCTTCCCCATTGCGCGCATCATCCTGGCGCATAACGTCAATCGCACGGTCCCGGATTATCTGGAAACCGGCCGCTGGCAGCCTCGAGCCAGCATAGCGACACTGGCCTCCGCCATGGATGTCGGCAACCCCAGCAACATGGAACGGATCCGGGCGCTCTATCCGACGCTGGATGCAATTCGCGAACAATTGAGCGCGGACAGCATCGATGACGCTACAATTCGTGCTCGTATCGGAGGGGACTTCATGCAGTATGGACGCGAATGGTGCCCGCACACCGCCACCGCCGCGGAAGTCTACAGCCGCTTGAGCGCCGCGGAGCGGCGCGATCACCCGTGGGTGGTGGTTGCCACCGCACACCCCGCGAAGTTCAACGACATTGTAGAGCCCATCATCGGCAAGCCGGTGGCGGTTCCACCAAGCCTCGCCCGGCTGCTCGGTTTGCCGCGGCACTGCGTGGATCTGCCGCCGACTCTTGAGGCACTGGCCGCAACGCTCTAATGACCAGCATTCCAATCGATCCACAATGGATTGGGATCGGAGCGGCGCTCCTGTTTTTGGGAACGGCCGGCTTCCTCGGTGTGCGCGCCTACCTGCGCCGCTCGCGGCGCCGGTCGCTGCTGGCGCGCTTGGAACGCATTGCCTTCGGCGCCGCGCACCAGGTGCTGGTCCCGGATGGCATGGGCGGCTTCATCCACATCGACCACCTGCTCCTGACCCCGCGCGGGGTTCTGGTGCTCGATACCCGCCGGGTTGCGGGTCTGATCTTCGGCGGCGACCAGATGAGTGATTGGACGGTGATGGGTCGCGGCAATCGCTACACTTTTGATAACCCGCAGCCGGCTCTATACGATCGAATCGCGGCGGTAAAGGCCATCGTCGGCGACGTACCGGTGGAAGGGCGGTTGCTGTTTTCCAACGTCGGCAGGTTCACCAAGGGCATTCCGAAATGGGTGCTGATGCTCGACGGCATCGAAGTGGAGTTCCCGGTGGTGGATCGCGGCAACAAGCATGCGCCGCCGGATCATCCTTATGCGGAATCCTGGAGCCGGCTGGTTGCGCAGCTGCGGCCAAGCCCGCACCTGTTCACGAATCTGTAAGCGCGAACAGCGCAACCGCATTGCGCGTCGTGGCTTCGGCTACGCTCGCCAGGCTCTCGCCGCGCAGCGCCGCGACCTCGCGTGCGATATGCGGCAGATACCCCGGTTCATTGCGCCGCGATTTCGGTTTGGGATCCAGATCCCGGGGCAAAAGATAGGGCGCATCGGTCTCGAGGAGCAGCTTATCGGCAGGAATCCGCGGCACCGTCGCCCGCAGCGCCTGCCCGCGGCGCTCGTCGCAAACCCAGCCCGTGACCCCGATGTGCAATCCGATCGCCAGGTACTCATCCAACTGGGATTCGCCGCCGGTGAAGCAGTGCGCCACGCCGCCGTGAAGCTTGCCGCGGAACTCCTTGAGGATTGCCGCAAAATCGGCGTGCGCGTCGCGCTCATGAAGGAATACGGGTTTGCGCAGCTCGGCGGCGATTTCCAATTGCGCGCTGAATGCGGCCCGCTGGGCGGCCGGGGTCGAGAAGTTGCGGTAGTAGTCCAGGCCGCACTCGCCCGCCGCAACCACGCGGCGCGTGTTCAATAGTTCGCGCAATTCGCCACGCTGCGAGACCGCGAAGTGCTGTGCATGATGGGGGTGGATGCCGGCAGTGCTCCACAGGTGCTCAGGATGCTGTGCTGCCAGAGCCGCGGCCTGCCGCGAACTGCCGAGGTCCGCGCCGGTGATCACTTGACGGCGCACGCCCGCTTGCGCCGCGCGTGCCATGACCTTGTCACGGTCCGCTGCGAAACTGTCATGCGTGAGATTCGAGCCAATGTCGATCAGATCCAGGCGCAAGGCCGCAACACCTCAATGTGCTATCTTCAATCGGCATTCTAAACGCGCGTGCGGCGATAAAGACGCAAGGGAACCATGCTCAGCGCAAAAAGTATTCTGTTAACAGGACTGCTGGCCGCCGCTGCGGCCGTGGCGCAGGAGGGCGGCGATATCCAGGCGCGGATTCTCTATGCCTATCAGGCCGAGGATGGCAACACGCTTGCAAACCTGATCCAGAATCTCTCCAACCAGGTCAAGAACGACAGCGCCGATGGGGCGTTGCGCTATCACCTGGCGCACGCGCAGTACCGCCTCGGTGAGCTATCGCGCCAACGGCATTCCCGTGAGGCGGCAGCGGCGTTTTCCGACTGTATCGACGAACTCAAGCCGGTGCTCGACAAGAATGGCAAGTCGGTCGAGACCTTGGCGCTGCAATCCGCCTGTTATTCGGCGCTTGCAGACTTGAAATCGCTCGAAGCCGTGCTGCTGCGGGCGCGCGCGGCGGACCGCTTGAAAGCCGCGTTCGAACTGGCGCCCAGAAATCCGCGGGTCGTGCTGCTGATGGCGCTGCAGGAGAAGCGCGGTGCGAAGCCCGGCTCTGCCGAGAGCCAGCACGCATTTACCGAGCTCGAGCTGGCTGCGCACTTGTTCGATGAATCGTCGGGCACCAGCATCGATACGCCCGGCTGGGGACATGCCGAGGCGTACCTGGCCCTGGGCCGCGAACTGCAGGCGCGTGGCGATCATCTGGGCGCCCGCAACTGGATTGAAAAATCTCTGATCGCGGCGCCGGACTACAAAGCCGCGCAGCGACAGCTTGCGCTATTGGCGAAGTGAACCTGCTATCATCCGGCGCGATGAAGCCACAAGGCACGCAGTTATCGCTGTTCGAGACACGCGGCTCCAGCGACCCATTCGCAGTTCGGGTTAGTCCGCGTGCACGGCGGCTCACGGCGCGCGTGCATGTCGGAGGACGCGTGGAAATCGTGGTGCCGGTCGGCGTGAACGCCCATGCGGTGCGTGATTTCGTGCATCGCTTTACCCCGTGGATCAATCGCAAAGTGGCCGCGATGCGCTGCTTCGTCGCTCCCAGCGAGCCGGTGCCGCGGGTCATCGAGTTCGCATTCACCGGCGAGCATTTGGGCGTGGAATGGCGCCGTGGCGGCGCGCATACGCTCGAGCGCCATGCGGGCGGCCTCGCGGTGCAGGCCCCGGATGAGCCGGCGGTGCGCAGAATTTTGCAAGGCTGGCTGAAGGCCGCCGCCGAAGAGCGGCTGACGCCGCGACTTCTGGAGCTGGCGGCCGATCTCAAGTATCCGGTATCGCGCGTCAGCATTCGTTGTCAGCGCACGCGCTGGGGAAGCTGCTCGACGCGCGGCACCGTCAGTTTGAACTGCTCCTTGGTGTTTCTGCGTCCGGAGGTTGTGCGCTACCTGTTCATCCATGAATTGGCGCACACCAAACACATGAATCACTCGGCCAATTTTTGGCGTCTGGTCGAAAAGCTCGAACCGGATTACCGGCAACTCGACCGTGAATTGCTGGCCGGCTGGCGCACAGTGCCGGGCTGGGTTTTCAAGAGCTGATCAATGAAGCGCACAACGCCGCAAATCAAGCCATTTGTGGATTTGAGCGACGAGGAGGTGCACTGGGACCTCGGCGAATCGTTGAGCTATTCGCAGTACCTCAATCTCGACAAGTTGCTGAACGCCCAGCATCCCTTGTCCTACCAGCACGACGAGATGCTGTTCATCATCATCCATCAGGTTTCGGAATTGTGGATGAAGCTGTGCCTGCATGAACTCAACGCCACCGTGGATTGCGTGCGCCGCGACGATCTCGGCCCGACATTCAAGATGCTGGCGCGGGTGTCCACCATCCAGCAGCAGTTGCTGCAATCATGGGATGTGTTGGCGACGATCACGCCGCACGACTATTCGGCGTTTCGCAACACCCTCGGCAAGTCCTCGGGGTTTCAGTCACCCCAATATCGGATGCTGGAATTCCTCATCGGCAACAAGAATGCCGACACCATCAAGGTGTTCCGCGCCGACGCGGAGGTCTACGCGCTGCTCGAGCGGGCGCTGCGCGCGCCGAGTCTGTACGATGAAGTGCTGCGATTGCTCAGCCGCCGCGGCTTGGACGTGCCGGCGGAGGCCATCGACCGGGATTTTGCGCAGCCGTATCAAGCCAGCAAGCAGGTCGCCGCGGCCTGGCTCAGCGTGTACCACAACTCCGTGAAGGAGTGGGACTTGTACGAGTTGGCCGAACGTCTGGTCGACCTCGACTACAAATTCCAATTGTGGCGATTTGCCCATGTCAAGACCGTGGAGCGCATCATCGGCAACAAGCGCGGCACGGGCGGCACCGGCGGCGTGTCTTACCTTACCAAGGCGCTGGAATTGAAGTTCTTTCCGGAGCTTTGGACCATACGCACGTCAATGTAGGCGAATCTCTTGGGAAATATTCAAGAACAGCTGCAAAACGTCAATGTGGCGTCCAGCGAGCTGCTGGCGACGCCCGAGGAGGTCAAACGGCGCCTGCCGCTCACCAACAAAGCCGCCGAGACGGTATTCAAATCGCGGGAGATGGTGCGGGCCATCCTGGAGCGCCGCGACCGCCGGCTGTTCGTGGTCGTGGGCCCGTGTTCCATCCACGATGTCGTCGCCGCGCGCGAGTACGCGACCCGGCTCAAGGAACTGGCGGCCCGGGTCGAATCCACCATGATGCTGATCATGCGCGTGTACTTCGAGAAGCCGCGCACCACCGTGGGCTGGAAAGGGCTGATCAACGATCCGGATCTGGACGATTCCTTTCACATCGAAAAAGGCATACTGCTGGCCCGGGAATTGTTGTTGTACCTGGCGGAACTCGGACTTGCGGCGGGCACCGAAGCGCTCGACCCGATCATGCCGCAATACCTGTCCGAACTCATCACCTGGACGGCCATCGGCGCGCGCACCACCGAATCGCAGACGCACCGCGAAATGGCGAGCGGTTTGTCGACTCCGGTCGGATTCAAAAACGGCACCGATGGCGCGCTGGCGACCTCGATCAACGCCCTGCAGTCGGTGCGCCATCCGCATCATTTTCTCGGCATCACGCAGCAGGGTCAGTCGGCGGTTTTTCGCACGCGCGGCAATACGCACGCGCATATCGTGCTGCGCGGCGGAGGCGGGCGGGTCAACTACGACGCCGTGAGCATTGCGGTGGCGGAACGCGAGCTCACCTCGGCCGGTCTGCCGGCAACCATCGTGGTGGATTGCAGCCACGGCAATTCGAATCGGGATCCGGGCCTGCAGCCGCACGTCGCGGAGAATTGCGTTGCGCAGATAGTCGACGGCAACCGTTCCATCGTCGGACTGATGCTCGAGAGCCACTTGAAGGCGGGCAGTCAGCCCATTCCGGCGGACTTGAGCAAGCTCGAATACGGGCTGTCGATCACGGATCCCTGCATCGACTGGCCGACTACGGAAAGCCTGCTGCTGAAGCTGCACCAAGCGCTTGAGCAGGCGGCGCTGAAGCCTTAGTCCCAATTCGAAACCGCGATGCCGAATTTGGCGGCCAGGCGCCGCGCGGCGCTGTTGCCGTTGACGAGCAGCGCGCGGTCGGCATGACGCAGGTGATCCAAATCCGACGCGGAATTGCCGTAGGCAATGATGGGCAGATCGGGGTAGCGCTCGCGCAGCCAGGTCAGACAGCGCAGTTTTTCCTCACCGCGCCGATTTTGAGTCTTCAAATGGCCGTCGAGCCGATCCCCGGACCAGTGGAGTTCGGTGCATAGAGTCAGTTCGAAGCCCAGCAAGCGGCCGATGTCCCTGACATAAAGATCCGGGCTCGCCGACAGCAGCACCGGATGATCGCCCGCCGCGCGGTGGGTCTCCAGTATCGCGAGCGCCAGCGGCCTGAATTTGTGCCGCGGCTTCAGCGCGCTGACAAAGGACTCCGCCCAAGCCTCGAGCACTTGGCGGCGCGCGCCGCCCATGACCATGCGGATGACGCGTGATTTGAGCACGCCGCGATCGCGATCACGCCAGTAGGTGTAGAGGGCGAACGGCAGTGGCCACAGGCGCAGCAGCCGCTGAGGATGACGCCGCATGAAGCCGAGCAGAAACGGCAACAAGGTGTCGCGCCAGGTCAGGGTTCCATCCAGATCAAATAGCGCCACCCAGGGCTGGGTCGTGGCGCCCTTGTTCTCAACCATCAAATATTCCTTATATACAATAGGTTATATATTGTATCTCGATTTATTATCACCACGATCTCGCGCGTCAAGATGCGGGTCCATGGTCCTATACATGCGGCCCTTAGGCCAGCGCTGCTATTGTCGTCGCCATGAGTTCGTCCGTCGCCATTGTGGGAGCGGGCGCCATCGGCGCCTGGTTGGCCGACGCTTTCGATCGCGCCGGCTGGCCGGTGTCGATGCTTGCGCGCGGCGCGACGTTGGATGCCTTGCGCGGCCGCGGCCTCCGCGTTGCACGGGCCGGCGAGACGCGCGTGAGTCGTCCGCGATCGGGGACGGCGCAGGAACTGGGTGCGCATGACTTCGTATTCCTCACCGTCAAGGCGCACATTCTGCCGCAATTGGCGCCAACCCTGGCGCCGCTGATAGGACCCTCCACCGTGGTGGTCAGCGGCACCAACGGCATTCCCTGGTGGTTCTTCCAGGACTTCGGCGGCGAGCTCAACGACTTGCGTCTCGAGTCGGTCGATCCCAATGGTTCCCAGGAGCAAACCTTTCCGCGGCAGCGCACATTGGGTTCGGTGGTGCATGCATCGGCACGCGTGCTTGAGCCCGCACAGGTCGAGGTCGTCGCCGCCGATCGCCTGCTGCTCGGCGAACCGGACGGAGAAATTTCGACGCGGCTTGAATCCGTGGTGGCCGCGCTGTGCACGGGCGGGATCAGCGCCGAGGCGACCCGTCGTATCCGCCACGAGGTGTGGGCGAAACTCTGGGGTAACATGAACATCAACCCCTTGAGTGCGCTGACGCGGTCTCGGACCGCCGCGATGCTCGGCAGTGCCGAAGTGCGCGAGCTGTGCGCGTACATGATGCGGGAAATGCAGCAATGCGCCGAGCGCCTCGATCTGCAAATCGACATGACTCCGGAGCAGCGCATCGGGATCGCTCTGCGGCTCGGCAACTTCAGCACCTCGATGCTCGCCGACCTTGAAGCAGGGCGGCCGCTCGAACTTGGCCCGCAGCTCGGCGCCATCGTCGAAATCGCCCGGCTGCTCGGCATTCCAGCGCCGTTTTCGCGATCGATCCTGGGACTGACCCGGCTGATCTCGCCATAGCGCGCCGCGAATGTGACCACTGCCGTCACGGAAACAATTAGAATCGCTGTTTTTGCGGACGAGCGCGGGAGCCAGCATGGGTGAGAAGGTCATGAATACCGTCCACGCGGTGTATTTTGCAGGGGCAGCGCTGCTCGCCCTGACGGGTCTCGCCGCAGCGGCGCCGGTGCGCCAAGCCACGACCGCCGCGGAACAATTCCCCGGGTTCACCCATATCAAATCTTTGGGCGGGATCGATGAATACCGGCTCGACAGCAATGGCCTCTCGGTATTGCTGGCGCCGGACCATTCGGCGCCCGTGGTGACATTCCAAGTGACTTACCGGGTGGGATCGCGCAACGAAGTGACCGGCACCACCGGAGCCACGCATATCCTGGAACATTTGATGTTCAAGGGCAGCGATGCATTCAATGATGCAAAAGGCAACAGCATCAAGCAACTGCTGGAGCGTGTGGGCGGACAGTTCAACGCCAACACCTCGTTTGACCGCACCAACTACTTCGCGACCATCGGCCGCGAGAATCTGGAGGGATACGTCGCGATCGAAGCGGATCGCATGCGGCATCTATGGCTGCATGAGTCGGATCGGCAAAGCGAAATGACGGTGGTTCGCAACGAGTATGAGCGCGGCAAAAATGATCCCGAGAATGTGCTCATGGAGGAAGTGACTGCCGCCGCCTATGTGGCCCTTCCATACCATCATCCGGTCATCGGCTGGAAAAGCGATATCGAGCATGTGCCCATCGCCAAGCTGCACGATTTCTACGACACCTTTTATTGGCCGAACAACGCCACGGTCACGGTGGTCGGCGATATCGAACCCGAAGCGGTGTTGGCATTGATCAAAAAGTACTACGGCGTGTTTTCCCATTCGCCGGCGCCCATTCCCGACATTTACACCGAGGAGCCGCCCCAAAGCGGCGAGCGGCGTGTTTTGATCAGGCGGCCCGGCGAACTCGGCACCGTCATCGTTGCGCACAAGGTGCCCAACGGCCGGGATGCCGACCAGGCACCGCTCGAAATGCTCGATGCCATCCTGGGCTCCGGCAAGAACGCGCGCTTGTACCGCGCCCTCGTCGATCAGGGATTGGCGCTGCGCGCCGAGGCCGGCACCGACTTGCTGCGCGATTTGTCGTTGCACAGCATTTATGCGTCCCTGTCGCCGGGAACCACTCATGAGCAGGCCGAAAAGGCGCTGCTCGCGGAAATCGCGAAGGTCAAGAGCGACGGAGTGACCGAAGCCGAGGTGGCGCGTGTGAAGCAGCAGTACATTGCCGAGGATGCCTACAAACGCGACGGCACTGCCGGCGTTGCCAGTGAACTTGCCGAATGGATCGGTGTGGGCGATTGGACGCTGTATGTCACTTTCCCGCAGTCGGTGCAGCAAGTCACCGCCAAGGACGTGCAGCGCGTTGCCAAGAAATACCTTGCTGAGGATCAAAGTACGACGGGCTGGTTTGTTCCCGTCGCGCCGACGACGGAGAAGGGCTCGTGATGCGCCTGCATGCACTGATTGCGCTGATTGCGGTGAGCGGCTCGGCGGCGGCAAACATGGAAGTTCATGCGCACCGCTCGAAAGTCGCCGGGATAGATCTCATTACCTATCAGAGCACGGTAAAGGATGTGGTGGTCATCATGGGCGTGCTGCCCGCGGGCGACGCCATGGCGGGATCCGGCAATATCGCCATTCCGACGTTGTCTGGAATGATGCTCGATCGCGGCACCAAGGCCCTCGACAAGTTCGCGATAGCCGACAAGCTGGAAAATGTCGGCGCCGAAATCAGCTTTGCCGTCGGCTCGCAATCCTTGCAAATCCGGGCCAAATGCTTGAAGAAGGATTTGCCGCTCATTGTCGGGCTGATTGCCGCCGAGTTGCGGACTCCGGCTCTGCAAAGCACGGAATTCGTCAAAGCAAAGCAGCAGATGGTCGGCGAGCTGGAACACTCGGCGCAGAACACCGGTGCACGGGCATTGGAGGCCTTTGATCGCGCCATCTTCCCCGCGGGACACCCCAATCGGCCGCATACCGTGAGCGAGTACATCGTGGCGGCGAAGTCCGCGAATCTCGAAGAGCTCAAGGCATTTCAGGCCAAATTTTATGGTCCGGCGCACATGACGCTGGTGGTGGCGGGCGATGTCGCGGATGCGGACACGCAGGCCGAAGTGGCCAAGGCCTTTTCCGGATGGAGCGGCGGGCAGGACTACATCCGGCCCGCAAAACCCGCGCAAGCGGCGGCGGCCAGCGAGGAGGTCACGGTGCCCCTTGCGGACAAGCCCAGTGTCAGCGTGCTGCTCGGACAAGCGAGCGGCCTCAAATACAGCGATCCGGACTCGCTGGCGTTGCGGGTTGGAACCGCAATTCTCGGCAGCGGCTTCACCGGCCGGCTGATGAGCACCGTGCGCGACAAGGAAGGGCTGACTTACGGGATCGGCGCGAGCATGGGCGATGACAGCATCGTCGACGGCGCCTGGAACATCAATGCGAGTTTCGCACCTGCCCTGTTATCCAAAGGCGTCGCAGCTACTCGGCGGGAACTCGACAAGTGGTGGAGTGAGGGCGTGACCGATCAGGAATTGGCGGCACGCAAGCAGGGAATCACCGGCAGCTACTTCGTGGGACTATCCACCACCAGCGGCCTGGCGGGGACCATTTTGTTGAATGCGCAGCGCGGCTATGACCCATCATGGCTCGACGATTATCCCAAAGCCGTCAAAGCCCTGACCCGTGCCGAGGTCAACGCCGCCATCAAGGCTCGTCTCAATCCAAGCACCATGGTGCTGGTCGAAGCCGGCAGCGCCGCGGCCGGCGGCAGCGGGGCGCGCTGACTTCAGCCGCTGCGCTGACTTCAGCCGCTGCCCAGATAATCCTGCTTGCCGATTTCCAGGCCGGCCTGCCGCAAAATGTCGTAGGCCGTGGTCACATGGAAGTACACGTTGGGGAGCAGGTGGTTGAAGAGATAGGGCATGCCTTGCATGCTTTTGGAAGACGTCCGTGTCTGCCAGCTCACTGTGCGTTCTTCGGCACCTTCGAATTGCTGGGGCTTGAATGACGCCAGATATTCGACCGTGCGGCGAGTAGCAGCAATCAGCTCCGCCAGGGTCTTGTCCTTGCCGTCGAAAGCGGGTACCTGGGCCCCCGCAAGGCGCGCGGCTCCGCCCCCGGCGATATCATTGGCGATATGAATCTGCGTGCTCAAGGGCAGCATGTCGGGATAGAGCCGGGTTTGCAGCAACACCTTGGGATCGATGTTGCGGGTTTCCGCGTATGCGGCCGCTTTCTCCAGAAAAGCAGCGAGATTGTTCAATGCTCGCGTGCAGGTTGGCACGGTCGCTTGATACATGGTCAAGCTCATGTCACGCCGCCTTCTTGGGTGAGGCGAGCTGCCGCAGCACGTACTGCAGAATTCCGCCGTGTTGGTAGTAATCGAGTTCCTTCGGAGTATCGATGCGCAGGCGTGCCTCGAATTCGGTGGTCTTACCGGCATCGCCGGTGGCGATGACTTTGACGAACTTCGCCGCCCCGCGATTCAGTCCCACGATTTCAAAAGCTTCCTTGCCGCTAAGCCCCAGTTTCTGCGTGCTGTCGCCCGGCTTGTATTGCAGTGGCAGCACTCCCATGCCGATCAGATTGGAGCGGTGAATGCGCTCGAAGCTTTCGGCGATCACCGCCTTGACGCCCAGCAACATGGTTCCCTTGGCCGCCCAATCGCGCGAACTGCCGGTTCCGTATTCCTTGCCTGCGAGAATCACCAACGGCGTACCCGCCGCCTTGTATTTCACGGAGGCATCGAATATCGACATTTGTTCGCCGCTGGGAATGTGCAGGGTGACGCCGCCTTCGGTACCCGGCAGCAGCAGGTTGCGCAGGCGAATATTGGCGAACGTTCCGCGCATCATGACCTCATGGTTGCCGCGGCGTGCGCCATAGGAATTGAAGTCGACGACGGAAACTCCCTGGGCCAAAAGATACTTGGCCGCGGGACTCGATTTGGAAATGTTGCCGGCCGGAGAAATGTGATCGGTGGTGACTGAATCGCCGAGCACCGCCAACGCCCGCGCACCCTTGATATCACCCTGCGGCGCTGGCGTCATCGTCATGCCGTCGAAGTAGGGCGGATTCTTGACGTAGGTTGATTTGCCATCCCAGGAATAGATCTTACCCTGCGGCGTCCTGATCGCGGCCCAGTTGGCGTCGCCCTTGAATACGTTGGCATATCCCTTCTTGAACATTGCGGAGTCGACCGATGCGCCCACCGCATCGGCCACATCCTTGGCGCTCGGCCAGATGTCCTTCAAGTACACGGGCTTGCCGTCCTTGCCCTCGCCCAACGGTTCGGTCGTGATGTCGATGTCGAGGTTGCCGGCGAGCGCGTAAGCCACTACCAGCGGTGGCGAAGCCAGGAAGTTCATCTTAATTTCTGGGTGAACGCGGCCCTCGAAATTGCGGTTGCCGGAGAGTACCGAGCACGCCACCACATCGCCGGTTTTCACCGCCTCGGAGATATCGGGTTTCAAAGGTCCGGAATTACCGATACAGCTCGTACAGCCATAGCCTACGGTATAAAAGCCGAGCTGTTCCAAATCCTTCAATAATCCCGCTTTGGCCAGATAATCGGTTACCACGCGCGAGCCTGGCGCCAGCGAAGTCTTCACCCAGGGTTTCGATGCGAGGCCACGCTTGAGAGCATTGCGCGCCAGCAGGCCGGCGGCCACCATAACCGCGGGATTCGAAGTATTCGTGCAGCTGGTGATGGCGGCGATCAGCACTGCGCCATCCTTAACGTCGAAGCTCTTGCCGTCCACGGTGGCGGAAGCCTTGCCCTTGGCGCTCGGGTTTTTCTGCGCGCGCTCTTCGGCCATCTTTTTGACGCTGGCCTCGTACACTGCTTTTGCCTTCTTCAGCGGCACCCGGTCCTGTGGCCGCTTGGGTCCCGCAAGCGAGGGTTCGACTGTGGACAGGTCCAGTTCAACTACGGCAGTGTAGTCGGCGGCCGCCGCGCCGTTGACGCGCCAAAGGCCCTGGGCCTTGGCGTAGGCCTCGACCAATGCAATCTGTTCGGCGGGCCGGCCGGTGAGTTCCAGATAGCGAACGGTTTCCTCGTCGATCGGAAAAATGGCGCAGGTCGAGCCGAACTCCGGCGACATGTTGGCGATGGTGGCGCGGTCCGCGAGCGGCAGTCCCTGCAAGCCATCGCCGAAGAATTCGACGAATTTGTCCACGACCCCGAACTTGCGCAGAATTTCGGTCACTGTCAGCACCAGATCGGTGGCGGTGGTGCCGGCTGGCAGCGCTCCGGTGAGTTTGAATCCGATCACCTGCGGTATCAGCATCGTCACCGGCTGGCCCAACATGGCGGCTTCGGCTTCGATCCCCCCGACGCCCCAGCCCAGCACGCCGAGACCATTGATCATCGTGGTGTGCGAATCGGTGCCGACCAAGGTATCGGGATACGCGACCTTCTTGCCGCTCGCATCATCGGCGAAAATCACCCGCGCCAGCCGTTCGAGGTTGACCTGGTGCACGATACCGGTATTCGGCGGCACCACCTTGAAATTGCTGAATGCGGTTTGGCCCCATCTCAAGAACATGTAGCGTTCGCCGTTGCGCTGGAATTCGATTTCGTTGTTGTGCTGCAGCGAATTGGCGGCGCCATATTCATCGACCTGCACCGAGTGATCGATGACCAATTCGGCCGGCGCCAATGGATTGACTTTCTGCGGGTCGCCGCCGAGCTTGACGATCGCCTCGCGCATCGCCGCCAGGTCGACGATGCAGGGGACCCCGGTGAAATCCTGCATGATGACCCGCGCCGGCGTGAACGCGATTTCGTGGCTGGGAAGCGCCTTCGGGTCCCACTTGAGCAGCGCCTCGATGTCGCTGCGGGTGACATTGACGCCGTCTTCGAATCGCAGCAGATTCTCCAGCAGGATCTTCAGCGAGAAGGGCAGACGCTCGACGTTGAAGGACTTGAGTGCCGCAAGATTCAAGATCTCAAATTGCTGTGCGCCCACCTTGAGCGTCGTTCGTGCCTTGAAGCTATCCGTCATGACCCCTCCACGGAAAAAAGAGAATTATAGGCGATAGCGCGCGCCGCCGGCGGCAGCGCCGAGTTGAATCGGCGCGCGATGATGCCGCCGCCCAAACAACGTTCGCCGCTGTAGAACACCGCGTACTGACCTGGCGTGACGGCGCGCGCGGGCTGGCTCAAGGTCACGCGCCACAGGGCTTCTGTGCCGCTGCAGAGCGAGCAGTCAAGATCGCTCTGCCGATAGCGCGTCTTGACGGTGCAGTCGAACGCGCCGGCGGCAACGCCCGCAGGTCCCAGCCAGTGCATCTGCTCCACGTCGAAGGAGTCGGACAGCAGCAGCGGGTGGTCCTGATCTTGAACCACGATGAGCGCGTGGCGCGAGGCGTCCTTGTCGGCGACGTACCAGGGGGCGGCGGCCGCGCCCGCGCGGCCGCCCACGCGCAATCCCGAGCGCTGCCCCAGGGTGTACAGTTCCAGGCCGCGATGCTCGCCGATGACCCGCCCGTCCGCAGTCTCGATCGGTCCCGGTTGCGTCGCCAGGTAGCGGCTCAGAAATTCCTGGAAGGGCCGCTCGCCGATGAAGCAGATGCCGGTGCTGTCGGGTTTGTCGAATACCGGCAAGCCTGCGGCATGCGCCATCTGCCGCACCTGGGTTTTGCGCAAGTCGCCGATGGGAAACAGCGTTTTCGCGAGCGCTGCGGCGCTGACGCCGTGCAGAAAGTAGCTCTGGTCCTTCGAGGTGTCCGCGCCACGCCTAAGCTCCGGCTGTGAGCCGTGCTGCACTTGCGCATAGTGTCCCGTGGCAATCCAGGAGGCGCCCAATCGCTGCATGTAGTCCAGGCAAACGCCGAACTTGATCTCGCGATTGCACAGCACATCCGGATTCGGCGTGCGGCCCGCGGCGTACTCGCGCAGGAAGTGGCTGAACACCCGCTCCCGATACTCGCCTGCAAAACTTACCCGATGCAGAGCGATGCCCAACGCCTCGCAAACGCGGCGTGCGTCCTGAAAATCCGCGGCGTTGGTGCAGTAACCGTCCTCGTCGTCCTCCCAATTGGACATGAACAAGCCCTGCACGGCGTAGCCTGAATCGCGCAGACGCAGCGCCGCGACGGCTGAATCAACGCCGCCCGACATGCCGACGATGACGGTGCCGGCGGATTTGGGATCGGGGAGGGATTCTCGCATCCGCCCATTATACGGGCGTGCTGCGCGAAGCCGAAGGTTACATGAGCATCTGCCGCATTTGCGACTCTTGCATGCTCGTTTGCCACACTTCGTCGAAGAAGTTCAAATAGCGGCGCACCACGGCCGGATCGTTCATATCAGAAATGCCGTCCCATCGGTCCGCCTGCAATCGATACACCAGCGCCTTGTCGTCGGCGATGATGAAGGCGCCCGCGCTCGCGGGATAATCGGGACTCATGGCGCGCAGATCGATGCAGCTGGTCAAGCGGCGAGCCAATGCGAGAAAGCGGTTGTTATCAACCATGGCCCGCGACGGGTCGGCGAGCAGTACCCGCACCTTGGCATAGGAGCGCGCCAGAACCAGACGCTTGATGGCCTCGAGGAAGGGCTCCTCCCCGTAAACCAACGGTTCCAGATCCTGGGTGAAAATCGACAACAGTCGCTGGGCGGATTTTGCCACCTTGAGGCTGGCTTCACGCACCTCCGGCATGGTGCTTAAAATGGTGCGGGTACCGGAACCTAGGGACGCGTCTAGCCCAGGCGCGGTTATCTTACCCGCGACCGGTTTTGAGCGTTCTTCCGTATCACCCGCCATGGCTAACCCCGACCCCGCGTAGTTTGAGCTTGATAGTACCGTCTGATTCGGGCGGCACCGTGCTAACTACGTCACGTTTCGGAGGGCTAACTCAAGCGGCGCTAACCCCCTAGGGCGATCTTGCGCGCAGTGCAAGGTGCGGCGCCAAGCCGACATAAGCCCCGGGGGTGAGCTGCAGCAACCGCTGCTTTTCCTCGGCGGGAAGGGCTAAGGAGGCGATGAATTCGCGCATGGCGCGCTCGTCGATGGGCCGGCCGCGTGTGAAGGTTTTCAGGCGTTCGTAGCCGTCCGGAATGCCGTGGGCGCGCATCACAGTTTGCACCGCTTCGCTCAATACCTCCCAGGCGCGGTCCAGGTCCTCGGCCACGCGCGCCTGGTTGAGTTCGATCTTTTCCAGGCCCGCTGTGAGCGATCTGAAGCTCAGCATCGAGTGTCCAATGGCAACGCCGAGGTTGCGCAGCACGGTTGAATCGGTCAGGTCGCGCTGCATTCGCGACACCGGCAGTTTGTCGGCGAAATGGCCCAGCAGGGCGTTGGCCAAGCCCAAGTTGCCTTCGGCGTTTTCGAAGTCGATCGGGTTCACCTTGTGCGGCATGGTCGAAGAGCCCACTTCGCCGGCGTTGAGCCGCTGTTTGAAATACCCCAGCGAAATGTAGCTCCACATATCGCGGGCAAAATCCAGCAGCACGGTGTTGGCGCGCATCAGCGCATGGCAGTATTCGGCAATCCAGTCGTGCGGTTCGATCTGGGTGGTGAAGGGGTTCGATGCGAGGCCCAATGATTCGACGAAGGCCGCGCTGAATGCCGGCCAATCAACCTGCGGCAGGGCCGCCACATGCGCGTTGAAATTACCGACGGCGCCATTCATCTTTCCCAGGATGGCGACACGCTCGATGGCGCCGCGCTGCGTTTCGAGACGCGCCGCGACGTTGGCGAATTCCTTGCCCAACGTAGTGGGCGAGGCGGCCTGGCCATGGGTGCGCGCCAGCATGGCGACGCCGGCGTGGCGCGCGGCCAATGCGTCGAGCGAATCTTGCAGCGCGCGGAGCTTGGGCAGCAGCAGCGTCGCGCGGGCACTTTGCAGCATGAGCGCATAGGCGAGATTGTTGATGTCTTCCGAGGTGCAGCCAAAATGCATCCATTCCAGCTGCGCGGGAGTCGCGCCGCGGTTTTGCAATTCGCCGCGCAGCCAGTACTCGACCGCCTTCACGTCGTGATTGGTGCGCGACTCGATCTCCTTGATGGCGGCGACGTTGGTCGCGGCCGGATCCGCCGACAACTGCGCGAGGAATTCGCTGGCGACGCGCGGCAAGCCAACGAGCGCGCGAGTTGCGGGACCCGTCGCCAGCCGCAGAAACCAAGCGCATTCCACGCGTACCCGTTCACGCATCAATCCGGCTTCGCTGAATATTCGGCGCACCGCGCTCAGCTTGTCGGCGTACCGGCCATCGAGGGGGGACAGCGCGTCAGTGGGGGAGTGGGACATCGGAAAAGCTAATTGTCGCTCGAGTGATAGAATTGACTAATTCTACCGTAAACGGCCGAACTTAAGCGGAGTATGGCGCGATGACAGCAACCACCCGCGTGGAACGCGACAGCATGGGACCACTCGATGTGCCCGCCGACGCGTTGTGGGGCGCCCAAACGCAGCGCGCGATTCAGAATTTCCCGCCCACTGGTTTGCGCATGCCGCGTGAATTCATCCGTGCATTGGCGCTGATCAAGCATTCTGCCGCGGGCGCGAACACCGAGCTCGGCGATTTGCCGCCGGCCGTTGCTGCGGCTATTCAGGAAGCATCCCTCGAGGTGGCCGCCGGTCTTTGCGACAAGGAGTTTCCGGTGGATGTTTTCCAAACCGGATCCGGAACCAGCAGCAACATGAATGCCAACGAGGTGATCGCGACGCTCGCGTCGCGCATATTGGGAGCCGCGGTGCATCCCAACGATGAAGTGAACATGGGCCAGAGCAGCAACGATGTGATTCCGACGGCCATCCATGTCGCGGCGGCGTTGATGCTCGATGAACAGCTTCGGCCTGCGCTCAAGCGGCTGCGCCAGGTGCTGCTCGATCGCGCCACCGAACTTGCCGACGTCGTCAAAACCGGGCGCACGCATCTCATGGACGCGATGCCGATCACCCTGGGCCAGGAATTGAGCGCCTGGCACGCGCAAATCGCAGCCGCCGAAGCGCGATTGGCCGGGGTTACTCCGCGGCTGCTGGCATTGGCGCAGGGCGGAACCGCGGTCGGCACGGGCATCAACTCGAGGCCCGAGTTCGGCGCAGTGTTTGCGCGCCATCTGGCGCAGCGTACCCGGCTTGCCTTTCGTCCCAGCGATAATTTTTTCGCGGCGCTCGCGAGTCAGGATACCGCCGTGGAATTATCCGGGCAGCTCAAGGTCTTAAGCGTCAGCCTGATGAAAATCGCGAATGATCTGCGCTGGATGAACAGCGGGCCCCTGGCGGGGCTCTCAGAAATAGCCCTTCCGGCGCTGCAGCCCGGCAGCAGCATCATGCCAGGCAAGGTCAATCCCGTGGTGCCGGAATCGGTCGCCATGATCGCCGCGCAGGTGATCGGCAACGACGCAACCATCACCATCGCCGGACAGTCGGGAAACTTCCAACTCAATGTCATGCTGCCGGTCATCGCATACAATTTGCTGCAAAGCGTGCAGCTGCTCGGCATCGCTTGCGGCAATCTGGCGGACAACGCGCTGGCGGGATTCACGGTGAACCGCGGCCGGCTGGACGAAGCGTTGTCGCGCAACCCGATCCTGGTCACCGCCTTGAATCCGCTCATTGGCTACGAAAAGGGCGCGGCAATCGCGAAACGGGCTTATGCGGAAGGACGGCCGATACTGGATGTCGCCGCGGAAATGACCGGCTTGGGACGGGATGAGCTGCAAGCACTGCTGGATCCAAAGGCGCTGACGCAGGGCGGGATCCACGGAGCGGGATCGTAGGCGTCGATGGATCCGCTCTTTTCCAAAGCGCACATCCGCGAAGCTCTCGATCCGGCGCCGTCGACGCCCGCGGAAGACATGCATTGGCTGGTCGGGGCCTCGCCCGAAGTGGTGGCGCGCATGCGTGCCAGCTTGCCGACGCGGCGCACACCGGCGGCGGTACTGGTGCCTCTGGTGGAGCACAGCAGCGGGATGACGGTATTGCTGACCCAGCGGGCCACGACGCTGAAGGATCACGCCGGCCAGATCAGTTTTCCCGGAGGCCGCATCGAGCCGAGCGATGCCGATGCCTGGCACGCGGCGCTGCGCGAAGCTCACGAAGAGATAGGTCTTTCGCCAAATCTGGTGGAATTCGCCGGCTACCTGCCCGATCACGTCGTGATATCGGGGTTTCGCGTAACTCCCGTGGTTGGTTTCGTCAAACCGGAGTATCAATTGCGCATTGCCACGGCCGAGGTTCACGATGTATTCGAAGTGCCGCTCGACTACATTTTGGACTCGGCCAATCACAAGACGCGCCAGCGTCAGATCGGCGAGTTGACGATTGATATTCACGACATCCCATACGGCGACCGCAATATCTGGGGAGCCACCGCCGGCATGCTGATGACCTTCCGGCGGCGCCTGCAATCGCGCGCGGCCACGGCGCCGTGAGCAGGAGCGTGGAGGAATTGCTGGCAATCATGGCGCGTTTGCGTGCTGCCGACGGCTGTCCCTGGGACCGGCAGCAGACCTTTGCCACCATTGCGCCCTATACCATCGAGGAGGCCTACGAGGTTGCGGACGCCGTGGAACGCGGCAACATGCAGCACCTCAAGGATGAACTGGGCGATCTGCTGTTTCAGGTGGTGTTCCACGCGCAGATGGCGAGTGAAGCCGGGCAATTCGACTTCGAGGCGGTGGCCGGCTCGATCTGCGACAAATTGCGGCGCCGCCATCCCCACGTATTCGCCGATCGACAGCCTTTGAGCGCCGCGGAGCAAAGCATCGCCTGGGAGGAGATCAAGGCGCGCGAGCGCGGCGCGGGGGATGCATCGGCAATGCAGGGCGTACCCGATGCGCTGCCGGCGCTGATGCGCGCCGACAAACTGAGCAAACGCGCGGCGCGCGCCGGCTTTGATTTTGAGTTTGCCAGTCAGAGTGCGGACAAGGTGGCCGAGGAACTGGCGGAGGTGCGCGAGGCCGCGGCGCAGCTGCCGGCCACGGCGGACGGCAAGGCGGCCGCTGCGATTTTCGAAGAGGTGGGCGATCTTTTGTTCGCGGCGGCGAATCTCGCGCGCAAACTCGATATTGACGCGGAAGCGGCGCTGCGCGCGGCCAACTCGAAATTCGAGCGGCGATTTCGCCGCATGGAGCGCCTGGCCACCGAGCGCGGCGAGGTATTCGCCGAGCTGAATCTCGCGGCTCAAGAAAGTCTCTGGCTATCCGTCAAGCGTGGCGAGTGAGCGAATCGAGGCGGCCGCCGCACGGCGCGCCGCACAGCGCGCCGCTGCGCAGCTGACCTTCAAGCGCGATCCCGAGCTGCCGATTTCGGCGCGCCGCGAAGTCATCATGCAGGCGCTCGCCAGCGCACAAGTACTCATCGTCGCAGGCGATACCGGTTCGGGCAAAAGCACGCAACTGCCGCAGTACTGTCTCGAGCTGGGCCGCGGCAGCGCCGGCCTGATCGCCCACACCCAGCCGCGAAGAATTGCCGCGCGCGCCCTGGCTGCGCGCATCGCCGAGGAACTGGGGCAGAGTGTCGGCAGCAGCGTGGGATTCAAGGTCCGGTTTGCAGACCAAGTATCCGACGCCACGCGCCTGGTGCTCATGACCGACGGATTGCTGCTGGCGGAACTGGCCTCCGATCCCCTGCTGCGCCGCTACGACACCATCATTGTCGACGAGGCTCACGAGCGCACGCTGAACGTCGACCTCTTGTTGGGGGTGCTCAAACGGCTGCTGCCGCGCCGCCCGGATCTCAAAGTCATCGTCACCTCGGCGACGCTCGATGTCGAACGCATGGCGCAGTTTTTTGGCGGCGCGCCGATCATCACGGTGAGCGGCCGCAGCCATCCCATCGA